>Ga0307986_10001919_pt1 | contig 14999 bp, 10 predicted proteins | sample EllFjometageno82_FD_203170 | JGI IMG/M metagenome (GOLD analysis project Ga0307986, IMG submission 203170) | Marine microbial communities from Ellis Fjord, Antarctic Ocean - #82 | ecosystem: Environmental > Aquatic > Marine > Unclassified | place: Southern Ocean | collected 2014-10-09
TTTCTTGATTTTGCCGCTCCGCCGAATTTAACATCAGCCCTGCTATCATCGGCCACCATACAATCATGATACATCAATACTGCAATATCATTGATGGTCCTATATTTCCATAGTCCCCACTTCTCAAATCCAGGTAACGCTGATGGATATGGTTGGAATTCTCCCACGAACGGTGGTAGCATATGAAATTGTGTTGTGAAGGATTGTAATCCCCCCAATGCGACATGCGCATAACCACATACTAGATGTAACGTTGCTAATAATTTTTGCTTATCTTCGCCACCTAACATGCGTGAATATTTGTCCATACAGTGCATATATGTCTGTTGAATGACATTACCAACTACTACTTGTTGTCCAATCATATGTCTTCTTTCGTGCGCGGAGCCTGTTGTTTCCCCGGCACCGAGTACAGAGAATAGTATTACCTTTTGTCTTTCAATCTCTGCTCTTGACCACAATGCTCTACAACATGATTCTTTTAATTTACTCAAATCCGCGCTCGTTGGTTCAGGACGACCTCCACGTGTACAAGACTCAAAAGTATAGTTTACCAAACGATCGTAACAAAATATATTCTTATAGAATAAATCCTCAATCGCCCTATAAATCCGGGGATCTGTTGGGAGAGAGGCTAGCTTACTCTCAAATCTATCTATTTCTGATTGATCCAGCTTTTTTTCGCCTGTGCCTAATCTCTGTTCCCATCCCCTAAGAATTAATCTCGGATTTAATATACCGGGCCTGTCGTGACGCACGGTCCGCGGCTGACAACATACAATAAATAATTGCTGAAATTTGCGGCGAGCCAACCCAACTTCGAGCATGTTCGTTTTTATACCCGTTGTTGGGTCATGGGAAAAAATAGCGGGTTCTTCATCCGAAACCTCTTCCATCGACTTATTTTGCGTCTCTAACAATGCTGTCATAGTAAATGTCGTACCAGTAATGCCTACCGTTGTTTTGAGTTCCCCTTTTGCTAACACCACGGCATGACCAGTAGATCCGGTATAGCAACCTATAACTCCGGTGCCTGTAGGTATAAGATCCATAAACTCAATTACTTTCATGGCCATTGACTCGTCCGAATCCTCCGGGGTTCTATCTATACTTTTTAACTCGAATTCATATTGTGGGTTAATAACATCAAGTAATAAAGGTAATATTTTAGTTGTAATTTCACTACCACGCCCTTCTCTTAAGGCCGATTGCGTCATAGCCATTAAAGCTAATTCGAGATCCACATCAACATGACAATAACTTAATACGCAACCCACGCAATCTGTTGCTATGCGCCCTTGTTGAGCAGCGATATGTGAACCTAGCCGCCCAAACTGGTGGCTCCACCCAGTAAACCCCCCATCCTGGATAAACCAAGCACTAAGTGCTAATGTCGTCAACACTGCGCCTATGTGTGGATTTTCCATAGATATAGCTTCTGCGTCTGCTTCTGCTTTTGCGTCTGCTTCTGCTTCTGCTTTTGCGTCTGCTTTTGCATCTGTTTTTGCTTCTAACGGGTTTACCGGCATATATATATATATATATAAATTATAAAAAAATAAGTCTAATATTGTAATTTATGTTAGCAACCGCCACGGAGACGAAGAACAAGGTGGAGTGTAGATTCCTTCTGAATATTATAGTCTGCTAGTGTACGACCGTCTTCTAGCTGCTTACCAGCAAAGATAAGACGCTGCTGGTCGGGAGGGATTCCCTCTTTATCTTGAATCTTTGCCTTAACATTTTCGATGGTATCTGAACCTTCTACTTCTAGAGTAATTGTTTTTCCTGTTAAAGTTTTTACAAAAACTTGCATTATATCTTATACTATACTTTAATATTTAAGTATATTACATTTCAACTTTAAGAAATTAAAATGAGCGAAAAATAAATTAGGCGAAGGTAAGGGTAACATTACAAGAATGAGTATTAATTCTCTTAGTTGCAGCTTGAGATAGTTCTTGTCTCTTTTTTCTGTGTTTTAGTTTCTTTCCTTTAGGGGAATTTTTACGCATTGTATATATCATATCCCTTTCTATTTCCGTAAAATTATCTCTTATATAATCTAACACACAATTCTCCAATGCCCACTTAAAAAAATTTAATTGTCCTACAGTGGTTGTTACTTCATTATTAGGGGAATATTCATATGTCAATCTTTCTCTTCTACAGAATGGATCAAATTGTTTCTTAGAATATGATTTTAACTGGGACTTATAATTTAAATAAACTATAAACTGTCTCTTATTTCCTGTATGATTCTTAACTATTGTTTTTTTTCCATTAATAGTTGCTATTTCATACATAATATTAAACTTCTTAGAATAATTTGTTACAAACCAGTCAATCACACGCAGTGATATTTTTGATTCGGGTGCTATAACTTTTAAAAACTCTTCAATATATTCATCCTTATTTGCATAAAAATTAGATAAATATTCCATTAATACATCTTGTTTACGATTCACTACTAATGTCATTTTAATGTTTATAATAGAAATAATTTATTCTTTAAACGCGTTTAGTTTTTCTCTTTTTATTTCTTTTGCGTTTGGTTTTGCGTTTCTTTTTTCTTGTGCGCTTCTTTTTTCTTGTGGGCTTCTTTTTTTTCGCAGTTTTGTTAGGTGATGTAGCAGAAGTAAAATCGCCTAAATTCTTCTTCTTCTTCTTCTTTCTGCGCTCCATAAATTCTTGTATTTTGTCTATTTCACCCTCCCATTTTTTTTGTGATATTTCTTTTCTTTTTTCATCGGCGTCTTTTACTATTTGGGTACTGCTTTTGGGACTGTCGTTTAATACTTCTACCCAATCCGTCTCATCTATTAAATCTGTATATGTAATACCTGATTGTTCATCAATTTTTTCCATCCCGTCACTTTCAGCACGATACAATTTTATTTTATCTTGCAGTTTATCTACCCCAGCGAAGGTGATTTTTTTATATTTTGAAACTTGATCATTATCTCGGGTTAAGGGTAATTTAGAAATTAATTTATTATGGAGTTGAGATCCAATTGGCTTAGTTGGGTGTTCTTGTATGAGTTCATTAATTTCCTTTAATTCATCCGTAACTTCTATATCGGTCCAATACATTATTGGTTTTTCACTAGCGATGCTGACCAGTAATGCTTCATTTAAACTTTTAATTAAACTATCTAAACTAGGTATAAAAAATATTTCAAGACTCTTATTTTTATATTCAAATGTTTTTATCAATTTTTTTTCATCAAAATGTTCCTCGTGATAAAATGGTCTTTCTATCATTGCCACATTAGGATAATTACTTTTTCGGTCGTTTAATATGCGTTTAATTTCATATGGTATATCGTCTGTAAATCCTATACGCCCCCCATCAGTAGTTAATGTTATATGCGCATATAAACCATCGGCTATTTTTGCATCTACTTCGTCTTGTAGTTTATTATATTTCTGTTTAGCCAACGCCAATCTATCTTCATACATTTGATCGGTAAAATCATCCATGCTACTGCCACTTATCCAACTACTAATGCTACTTTCACTTCTCCTACTACTGTCACTGTCACTGTCACTGTCGGGTAGCACTTCTTCAGCGGCAGCGGCAGCAAGTTTCGCCTGTTCGCGCTCGATACTGCTTCTGCGCCGACGCCTTTTACCTTCTCCAGCTATGCGGCTGAATTTTGACAGACCAGTGTTTGTGGGTGATGATGCCTTTCTGTTTTGAGCTTGTTGATATTTGAAACTATCCTGTCTCCTTTTTTTTAGTTCTGCTGCTGTTAAAATAGCTGGTGGGTTCATTCCACCCCTTTGTCTTTTTCTATATTTTCGGTGTTTTCTTATAGTTTTACGCATTTATATATACAAATATTAAAATTGAAAAATTATTTAAATAGATAAATGTAATAGAATAAATTAATGAGTGAACTCGCAGACAAATATGTTAAAAAAGATCTACAAACGCAGATTTATGATACCCCTGATACTTATGTCGGTGGTGCTTCCCTTACTTTGGATACTCTTCCGACACTCGAAGGAGAAAATCTTGTTTTCAAAGAAATCGAGTACATCCCAGGACTTCTAAAACTATTCGATGAAATCTTAGTAAATGCTAGAGATCAATTTGACCGTTTGTCTAAAATTAAAGGATCTAAACATCCAGTTACAGAAATAAGAGTTAGTATAGATTCTAAAACTGTAAAGGTATGGAACAATGGTGAAGGTATTGATGTTGTCGAACATCCGGAATACAAAGACCCGGACGGTAAACCTATTTATATTCCGCAGCTGCTATTTGGTGAACTCTTGACTTCTGCTAACTACAACAAAAAAGACAAAACAACTGGTGGTAAGAATGGTTATGGTGCTAAACTGGCTAATATCTTTTCTAAAAATTTCTCGGTTAAAACACTTGACCATAAAAGAAAGAAAGAATGGACGCAAACATTCAGCAATAATATGTGGACAATGAACAAACCTACAATTAAAAAGTCTGGTAAGAAAACCCCTTATTCGGAAATTGAGTACACTGCTGATTTTGAGAAATTCGGTATCCAAGAATACAGTCCTGATATGCTAGAACTAATGAAAAAACGGGTTTACGATATTGCGGTTCTAACACCTGATTCAGTTAAGATTTATTTTAACGGCGAACATGTAGACATTAACTCACTTGAGCAATATGCCAATCTAATGAAACATGAAGTTCCTGGTATTTATGCCAAAATCCATCCTAGATGGAACATATTTGTTACGCAGTCAGATGATGACTCTTTTCAGCAAGTCAGTTTCGTAAATGGTATCGCTACCATTAAAGGTGGTAAACATGTTGATAAAATTGTCAAACTAATTTGTAGAGGTGTTGCTGAGTACATCAAAAAGAAATATAAAAAAGATGTACCGACAAGCATGGTTAAAAACTATCTTAAGGTATTTGTAGACAGTATCATTAATGACCCGTCGTTTAACTCACAAACTAAAGAATTCTTGGAATCCCCCGAAAAAAGTTTTGGTTCTACACCAGAAATTCCAGATTCTATGATTAAAGAAATTGCCGAAAATGGGTTGGCTGAAATTGTTATCCAACAAGCAAGTCATAAAGAATCTCTTAAAGCAGCTAAGAATACTGACGGAAAGAAAAAATTTAACCTTCACGGCATTCCGCTACTCGCCGATGCTAACAAAGCCGGTGGTAAAGAAGCATATAAATGTACCCTTATTCTTACCGAGGGTAATTCAGCGAAAACTTCCGCAGTTGCTGGTATTAGTGAAGTCGGTAAAGACTATTATGGTGTGTTTCCTTTGCGGGGTAAGGTTCTAAATGTTAAAGATATCTCCGACACTAAGATTGCTGACAATAAAGAGATTACAAATGTTAAAAAGATTATGGGTCTACAGAAAGGCAAAGAATATACATCTGTTAAAGAACTAAGATATGGTAAAATTATGATTATGACAGACCAAGATCATGATGGAAGTCATATTAAAGGTTTGATTATGAATTTGTTTCACAGCGAATGGCCCGAGCTATTTAGAATGCAAGACTTTCTGTGTTCACTTGCCACTCCTATTGTTAAAGCAACAAAAGGTAAAAAAGAAATATGCTTCTACAACCTAAGTGAATACAGAGAATGGTTCGTAAATAATCCTACTGGTTGGAACATTAAATATTATAAGGGACTTGGAACTTCCACTGTTAAAGAAGCAAAAAGTTATTTTAAGAATATGAAGGTTACTAATTACTCCTTCGAAGATATTATTAGCGACAACACCATGAAATTAGCATTCGCAAAAGACGAAGCAGACCAGCGTAAGACATGGTTGAGTGGGTACGATCCGGACAATGTGTGCGATTCGAATGCTCCAGTTATAACTCATAAAGATTTTGTAGACAAAGAACTTATTCATTTCTCAAATGATGATTGTCAACGATCTATTGCCCACTTAATGGATGGACTAAAACCTTCTCAACGAAAGGTTCTATTCGCTTGCTTTAAAAAGAAACTTTACTCTAAGTCAAATGAACTAAGAGTAGCCCAATTGGCAGCATATACTTCAGAGCATGCTATGTACCATCACGGTGAAGCTTCTTTGCAAGGAACTATTGTTGGTATGGCACAGAACTATATAGGTTCTAACAATATTAATCTCCTATATCCACAGGGTCAGTTTGGCTCTAGATTAGAAGGTGGTGCTGATGCAGCGCAACCCAGATATATCTACACTTATCTTGAGAAACTAACACAGCTACTATTTCCTAAAGAAGACTTCCCTGTTCTGAAATATTTGGATGATGATGGACTACCTATTGAACCGGAACACTACACTCCTATTATTCCTATGATTCTTGTGAATGGTTCTTCAGGTATTGGTACGGGATACAGTAGTAATGTTCCACAGCACAGTCCTTTATCTATCTGTAACTATATCCGATTTAAACTAAACAACAAAACTGAAAAACAATATAGCGGCGAACCGCAATATCACGGATTCAAAGGTACAATTGAGAAACAAGGAGATAGATACATTACAAAAGGGGTTTATAAATTCTTAAAATCTGGTATTAGAATTACAGAACTACCAATTGGTAAATGGAACAATACCTACAAAGAATTCTTAGATAAATCAGTTATTGAACGAACTAAAGATGGTAAATACAAGGGGTTTATTCTAACTTATGATGATAACTGTACCGAAAGTGAGGTTGACTACTTTATTAAAGTAAAACCAGATTTGCTAGCTACTTGGTGTGAAGAACATAAAATTCTTAAAGACCTAAAACTAACCTCTTCTATATGCACCTCTAATATGCACTTGTACAATAAGGATATTATTCATAAGTATAATACAACAACCGAAATCATTAATATCTTCATTAAACAGAGATACAAAACTTACGAAAAACGAAAAGAATATGAAATATTCACACTCAAAAATACAGTTATTAAATTAAATGCGAAAAAGAGATACATCGAAGAAATTAATGACTCTACATTTATTCTTAAAGGTAAAAAGAAAGTTGAACTAACAAATGAACTGAAGGAAAAGAAATATCCTGTAAGCGTTGATTATACCCCTAAAGACCGATGGGAACACAACAACCCATACCTTAAAAATCTGGATATCTATCAGGAATCAGAAAATGATAACCAAATTAAATCGGGATATGACTATCTCTTAAATACGCCTATTATTCAGTTATCTTTAGAACATAAAGAACAATTAGATAAACAATGCGTCGAAAAAGAAATTGAACTTGAAAAACTAGAGAAACAAACTATAGAAGAAACATGGATTAATGAAATAGACCAGTTTAAAAAAGAATATAAAAGTTTTGTAAAAAATAAAATATAAATATGATATAAATGGCAAGTGCTGGATCTGGAATAATTGGAGAAGTAAACAATAAATATCATTATAGATATAACAACTTTACAAGAGACGTCCAACAAGGTGATGCAGTTAGTAAAGGTAATCTCGGTATGAACGGATATTCTTTTTTTGGTACGGACGCTTCCGCTGCTGCCATAGGTGAAAATGGTCGTGTAAATGGTTTAACTGGAGCCCCTGGATATAATGTATATGAACAAAATAAAGATTCAAATTCTTTTAAGAATGAAGCATTACGGGGCATTCACGCGGATAGTCGTCTAAGTGAATTATATTTTTCTAGTAAAAATATTAAACATATTCAAGATGGTATAAGATTTTCTATTAACCAAAGAACTAAAAAAGTTATTGATAACCAAGATGAAAATTCCCTTAAAATTATTATGAGATCTATTTTTTTACAATATTCACAGAATTTACAATGTAATCACAAAGAACAAATTATATCCCTAAATCATAAAGTAATTGACTATTGCGTCCCTCAAATACAAACTAAAATGGATCAATACTATAAATATTTAAAAGATGTATCGACTCAACCTAATTATATAAATCATCCAGTTAATGTATCAAGTAAAGGTGAAAAAACATATGCACTCGATTATTTTATATAAACTAATATATAAATGGGTTCTTTAAAAGAATATATTTATATAGGATTAAAATATATTGCCATCGCATTTGCATCTTATTTTGCTCTCTCAAATACAATTGGTTGTTCATGGATCAATTTAAAAAGTCTACTTTCACTAGGAGGTTTTAATACGGATTCCCGTAGTTGTATCATTGTTATTCTTATGACATGTGTACTGTTTATATGGGCATTAATGGAATGCCCCGATATATTTAATAAAAATCAGAAAAAATGTGAATATAAGGAGGATGCGCTAAAAAGATTTAATGATATAATGTTTTATATATTAACCGTAATTTTAAGTTTATTATTATTATGTGCAACTAAAAGATATTATAGTCCTGAATTAGTAATGGGTATTTCTGGTATTATAATAGTACTATTAATAATCAAAGTAATATGGGCTTTTATGTCAACGAAGATGGCATCCGGAGAGCTTTATAGTGACAAGGCGGCCTGGCGCGAGACCGGTTATTATTCTATAGCGGGTGTTGTTTTTATTATATCACTAATCTTTATAAATCATATTCCCTTTTTTGATATGTGCTATCCTAGTTCATATATATCAGACTTTTTACATAAATACTTATTAACTATTTTATTATTATACATTCCTTTATCATTATTTAAAATATTTACAGGTGTATCCAAAGATATAAATCCAAATAAATCCTATAATGAATTTAAAGACAAATATAAAGATGAATTATAATAATTAAAAATCTAATACTACATAAAAATGGATAATATTGATAAAATTTTAGACTCAATTGAAACAGAAATTAATGATGGATTGGACTTAACAAATAGACTTGCCGCCAAATCATTTGGTATATTTAAAAATCCAGTTTTTTTGTTAAGTTTCTTTTCAGTTCTATTTACAGTTATTGGATACAAATTATATCATTACTTTAAAAGACAAGATGAAACACAATGTCAAAACTTTAAAACAGATAAAGATTGCCCGAAATATTGCGTATGGGATACCGGAGACGAAATATGTCAACCACAGTTAAAATCTGGTAATTTATGCCCTGACTATTGGGAAACTTCCGGAACGGGAAGCACAATTATTTGTACAGATAAGAGAAAACTTGTAGATGATAAAGGGGATATGTGTTATACCGATATTCCTAAAAAACAAATAAAAATAATCGATGGTAAGATAGACGGTACTCGGAGTAAATGTGATTGGATGAAAAATTGTGGAACATGGGAGGGTCAAAGTATCGGTAAATTCGGTTGTGGACAAAGCACCGAAAAAGAAAACCCATTTAAGTCCGTATGGAAGTAAAATTATTTAAATATTATATTCTATTTTTAATAAAATGTCTACAATCCAAGACATATTATATTTTAAAAAAGATCAAGAACATCTAAACAAATGGGACTTAAGAAAACCGTTGTTTATCAATGGTACATCCGGAACTGGTAAATCTACACTCGCAAAACTTATTTTTAAACAAAAAAAATGTTCTGTTAATTACATTGACTCTAGTTTTATTAAACAAGGTAAATGTGTATCTAATTATATTCTTGATATTCTAGGTAAATGTAGTATTTCTATGATGTTTTCGGACAATTCTATAAATGCTATTCTCATTGACGATATAGATGTATTCGACAGCCAAGATAATATTATATCAAGTATCTATAATATCATAAAAAATAATAATACAACAACACCTTTTATCTTAGTATCCAACAGTAAATTTTTATCTTCAAATATTAAAAAAATAATTAGTATATGTCATTTAGTTGAAACTCCGACCCCTAGTGTTCAGAGAATGTGTAAAGAAAAATACAATAAAAATGCCAGTACAGTCCTGCGTTGTGCTCAAAAATCTAAAGGAGATTGGGGATATTTCTTTAGACTTTTATCTATAAGTGGTAAATCTGATAAACTTATAAATATTGATACTAAAGAATTAAATGGTAATATAACTAACTATACTGATTTTTTAATTAAAGAACCTTATAATATTAATACATTATTTAGTAGATGTGCTTCTGACTATAGTTTAATATCTTTATTACTTTACACAAATACTCAAAAAATATTACTTAACAACAGTAAATGTATTAAAGGAATATTAAAAACTCAACAACTATTTGATATCGTTGAAAAGAAAATAGAAATAGATTGGTCTATGATAAGTCTGTCTATTTTATTTGGTTGCGTCACTCCTTTATTTAATATTGATGATATTGATACTACTAAATATGACACTGTTTACACACATGTTTTTTCTGTGTCAACTTCTCAAATAAATCATCGCAAACTCCTTAAAAAAATAGAAAAAGAAACAGGTAAGAGTATAAACATTATTGCTGCGCTTCTGTATCATTCTTTTAAAAATGACATAGCACACAAACAATGTAAAAAAATGTGTTTAAAGAATTTTACTTTAAACGAACTACAAAAAATAATTACAGTTTACTATAAACCATACAAATTTACTGCTGGTAATAAAAAAATATTAAACAGCTTTCTTTAGTTTACTATGGTTTTTTCTTTTATTTCTGTTTGCGTTTGGTTTTTCTTCTTTTCTTCTTGGATTTTCTTTTTTTTCTAGTGCGCTTCTTTTTTCTCGTGCGCTTCTTTTTTTTTCTTGATCCTCCTTTGCCTTTGCGCGCCGCCTTAAAATCGGTCAGCTCTATACCAGACTCTTTGACCTCCTCGCGGGGCTTATCCGCCTTCTTTCGCGACGCGCGGTTGAATGCTATATGCTCTGGAGTCGCTTCTATTCGCCGGAGCTCGTCTTCTTCAAACCTCCTCCTGTTCTCTTGTGATATTTCTTTTCTTTTGTCATCGGCTTCCTTGGCACGCGCTTTGGCACGCGCTTTGGACACGAGTGATGCCACTCGCGGCGATACAGAGCGCGGCAGTCTTAACAGCGGCGTCTCGCTGTCTCTGTAATCAGGACCCGGTCGCGCCCGACTCGGAAGCGGAACCGAGTGGGTTCTACGACCAGGCGTCGCCTGTGACAGACTCGCTGCTCTCTCATCCGAGCGGGTTCTACGATATTCGTGCTGCCGCCAAGCTGCCCTTTCAAAGTCCTCTTGGGCGGCAAGGGCTCCGACGCCGCCTGGTGCGTAGATGCGTTCCGCAGCGCGAAGCCGTGCCGCCCGCAGCTGCGGTGCCGAGCGTCCCACGATCCCCACCATCTTGCGGACTTTCTGCAACCACACGGGAATAGGTTCATATATCGATATTTTATCCCTATTTGGTGATATACTCACCCGATTCGGAGCCAATTCCGTCGAGAAAGGGCCGACCGGCAGCTGGCTCAAGTTCAACGTTGGTCTGTTAAGTACTTCTTGGATATGTACTATCGCCAGCCAATCCGGGCCGTAAGCGCGGAAATCGACCACAACACATCTAAATATTAATGGTTCTCCACCGGGCGTCGGCTCCGCTATCGACCTCGGTAAGCCGGGGTCGGCGTTCATGGTGCTGCCATCCAGACCACCTAAATATTCCACATATAATATAGTTTCGTCTGGTATGATATCCGCGACAATCTTAATATCTCTCAAATCCTGTCCCTCTTCAATCCACCTGGGAATGGGTCGATATATCGATATTTTATCCCTATTTGGTGCTATACTCACCCGATTCTCGTCGCGTGCCCATTCCGTCGAGGAAGGGCCGATCGGCAGCTGGCTCAAGTCCAACGTTGGTATGTTAAGTACTTCTTGGATATGTACTATCGCCAGCCAATCCGGGCCGAAAGAGCGGAAATCGGCCACAACACATTTAAATATTAATGGTTCTCCATCGGGCGTCGGCTCCGCTATCGACCTCGGTAAGCCTGGGTCGGCGTCCATGGTGCTGCCATCCCGACCAGCTAAATATTCCACATATAATATAGTTCCGTCCGGGATGGAACCCGTGATAATCTTAATATCTCTCAAATCCTGTCCCTCTCCAATCCATCCGTGTTCTTCTCCCGCCATCTTCTTTTTATATATATACTAGAAAAAAATAATACTTTGACTAGTTCGTTAGAGATACACTATTTCGTTAGAGATACATCCCAAATGGAGCATCCGATTTCTTTTTATTTAGAAGTGTTGAGCAAGTATCTGTTGTTACTGTGTATGGAAAATCAATATGATCCAGTTTATAGGGTAGGTCTTTTTGGTCTTCTTCTGACAACATAGTCCAAACATTAAGTTTAGATACTATATTCTCTAAACAACGCTTAAGGTTTCTAACTCCTTTTTCAGAGTTTGTGTAATTTTTAATAATGTCTGTAATTGTTGCTTCTGAAAAGAGGATATCTTTAGGATCAATCTTAAAGCCATCGTAAATAGTGGGCAAGAGATATTCATTTGCTATTTTAAGCTTATCTTTAGGATCAAATCCATCCGTATTAATAACATTCATACGGTCCTTAAGAATAGGGTCTACCAGGGATTCATCATTAAACGAAAAGATGAATAACGCTTTGGATAAATCAAAATCTATTCCTGAGAAATAATTATCATTAAACGTACTGTTTTGACTTGAATCTGTTAGGTGTGTTAACAAATGAACTATTTCTTGACCCTTACTGGTGTCACTTATCTTATCTAATTCATCAAAGTAAAATATAGGATTCATACTCTTACACTGAATAAGAATATCGACAATACGACCCCATTTAGAACCTTCATATGTATAGTTGTGACCGTCAAAGAAACTGGCGTCACCTGCGCCACCCAATGCTATAAATGCAAACGGGCGACCTAGTGCTTTCGCAATACCTTCTTTAACAAGAGTTGTCTTACCATTGCCCATAGGCCCTTGAATAGCAATCACATTACCACCGGCCTGGGGATTCTTAATAGATTGACCAACTATTTGTAAAATTTGTGCTTTTGCTTCTTTGTGTCCATAGATAGCATTAGTCATGGTTTTAGACAAATTGTGAATAAACTCTTGAATTTCTATTTTACTGGATTCGGGATTTACCGGAAAGGGCGTATGAACACCGAATGGAACCTTCATTAAGGTTTCAATCCATTGCTGTGCTTTAAAGTATTCACCCGATGAAGGATCCATTTGTGAAATACTCATTGTTTTTTTCATAGCTATACTTTTAATACCAATAGGTAGTTTACTGTCTATAATCTTAAATCTTACAGGTTTATTATCCATTAATTTATTCAATTCTTTAAAACTATCCATGTATTTTTTTTTGTTATGTTTCTTAAGATCATGAAAATAATCCCATTCTTCATCTTCTAGATTTGAAGTTTCATTATCCCACATTTCACAATATTCTTCATCTAATTCATCATATTCATCATCCGAATCAGAATTTAATAGAGACATTAAAGATCTAGTACCTTGAGATGAAAATATAAAATCATTAGATTTCTTTTCTTGTTGACCCTTTTCATGTTTCTTGATAAGGGATTCTAAGCTTACTCCTTCTTCTTCTTCTTCTTCTTCTAATGTGTCAAATAAACTATTTTCTTTGTTAAGATCATTAAGTTCTTCTTCTAATTCTTCTTCAAAATCTTTTCTGGGACTTTTTCTTTCCTCTTGTTCTTTTCTTTTTTTCTTAACATCATGGAGTCTATTTTTTGAACTTAATTCTGAATTGGCCATAGCTGTTAGTAAGATTATTAATGAATTTGCTGCGGATGTATCTTTTTTTTGATCCATTTTCTTTAAAATGTCATCCAAATAAACTGTAGTTACATCTTCCTCTTCTATATCTTCGGCGACAGGATCTTTAGGAGGTGGACCTCGTTGTCCTTTTTTTTCTACTAAAGTAATATTAGGTTGCTGTTTTTTATTAGAGCGGGTATTGTAAGAATGGGTAGGCATTATATCGTATATTTTTATTAATATTTAAATTTTCAATTTTATGTACTTTATAAAAAAAATAGCAATCCAATTAAAGTTGAATTATTTATTTACTTAAAAAAATAATAGTATTATTTATATAATGACGACCATGCAAAAAAATGAAATGAATGCCCCTGTTCATAGTAAAATTGTTGGAGTTCAGTTCGGTATTATGAGTCCAGAAGAAATTGTTAAACAATCTGTTGTTGAAGTCACATCCCATGAAACATATGAAAGAGATGAACCTACTATAAAAGGGTTATTTGATCCTAGAATGGGTGTTCTAGATATTGGAAAAGTTTGTAGAACTTGTGGACTTAAAAATAAAGAATGTCCAGGACATTTTGGTCATATTACATTAGCAAAACCCGTATTTTATCAACAATTTCTAACATACGTTCTTAAGGTTCTTAAATTTGTGTGTATTAGATGTTCTAAGATTCTTATTAGTAAAGACGATCCTATTGTAAAAACTATTATGAAAAAACCAGAAAAAATTAGATGGGTAGAAATACATAAATTATGTTCTAAAATAAAAAGATGTGGTCAAGAACATGACTGTGGATGTGGTTGTCTTCAGCCCAGTAAATACTTTAAAGCCAGTGATAAAATATATAACATATACGCCGAATGGAAAGAAGGTACCCTAAATTCTGATAATGCTAAAAAACAACTATTAACAGCGGAAACCATTCATACCATTCTATCAAGAATTAGCGATGAAGATTGCTTAATTATGGGACTAAATCCGCAATGGTGTAGGCCTGAATGGTTAATTTGTACTGTTCTACCTATTTGTCCTCCTGCTGTTAGACCTTCGGTTAGAGAAAGTACCGGTACTCAACGAATGGATGACGATCTAACCCATAAACTGTGTGATATTGTTAAAGCAAATAAAAATGTATCTGCAAGAATAGAAGATGGCTCTAGTTCTGAGATTGTAGAAGGATGGGTTAAACTTCTACAGTGGCATGTAGCTACACTCATTGACAATGATATTCCGGGCGTACCACAGGCAGTTCATAGATCTAATAGACCTATTAAAAGTGTTCTCCAACGACTAAAAGGTAAAGAAGGCCGTATCCGTAGTAACTTGATGGGTAAACGTGTAGATTTCTCTGCTCGGTCTGTTATTACACCCGATCCTAATATAGG
>Ga0307986_10001920_pt1 | contig 14989 bp, 11 predicted proteins | sample EllFjometageno82_FD_203170 | JGI IMG/M metagenome (GOLD analysis project Ga0307986, IMG submission 203170) | Marine microbial communities from Ellis Fjord, Antarctic Ocean - #82 | ecosystem: Environmental > Aquatic > Marine > Unclassified | place: Southern Ocean | collected 2014-10-09
TTTCGAATAGTATTCTAACTAAAGATTTTTTTAATAAAAAGAATGTAAGCAATGTTTGGATGAGTCATGCTGATCAAGTTTCAAAAATGCCAACAGGCTTTAAAATAGTTGCATCTTCAGTAAATTCTAAATTAACTATAATAGAAAATTCAAAAAATAACTTTTATGGAGTTCAATTTCATCCAGAGGTAACTCATACAATTAAGGGAAAGATTTTATTGCGTAATTTTTTATTTCTAATATGTAAAATGAAAAGAAATTGGTCACCTAAAGATCAAAAGTTGAAATTAATAAATGAAATTAAACAACAAGTTGGTGATAATAAAGTAATCTGTGGTTTATCTGGTGGAGTTGATAGTAGTGTAGTTGCACAATTACTAAGCAATGCCATAGGAAAAAAATTAACATGTATATTTGTTAATAATGGTCTACTAAGAAAAAATGAAGAAACACAAGTAATAAACACCTTTAAAAAAAAGTTAAAAATAAATCTATTATATGTGAATGCTGAAAAAGAATTCATCAAAAAACTAACAAATGTATCTGATCCGGAAAAAAAAAGAAAAATTATTGGGAACTTATTTATTGAAATATTTGAAAGGTATGCAAAAAAAATAAAAAATGTAAAATTTCTTGCTCAAGGGACTTTGTATCCAGATCTAATCGAAAGTAAGTCTGTAACAGGAAGTCAAACTTCTAAAATAAAATCACATCATAACGTTGGTGGTCTCCCCAAGCGAATGAAGCTTAAATTAGTCGAACCACTTAAGTTTTTATTTAAAGATGAAGTTAGAAAATTAGGTTTAGAACTCAATCTATCAAGTGATATAATATCTAGACATCCATTTCCTGGCCCAGGATTAGCGATAAGAATGCCAGGAATTATAACTATCGATAAAATAAAAATTTTAAAAGAAGCAGACCACTACTTTATTAAAGCTTTAAGAGATAATGGTTTGTATCATAAAATTTGGCAAGCCTATGCAGCGTTACTTCCCGTAAAAACCGTTGGTGTAATGGGAGATAATAGAACATATGAACATATCTGTCTTTTAAGAGCAATTACTTCTGAGGATGGCATGACAGCAGATTTTTTTGATTTTCCCAAAGGTTTTATGCAATCAATTTCTAATCAAATTATTAATAATATAAAAGGTATAAATAGAGTGGTTTATGACGTTACCTCAAAACCACCTAGTACTATTGAGTTAGAATAAAAAATTAAATGAAAAATAAATTTAATAAATTATCTAAAAAAAAAAACAAATCTAAAATTGTTTGTTTAACAGCCTATTCTAAAAATATTGCGCAAATTATAGACAGTCATTGTGACATTGTGCTGGTAGGAGATTCTCTAGGATCTGTCTTGTATAATTATAAAACAACAAGAGCTGTAACACTTAATACAATGATAGAGCATTCCAAGAGCGTGAGGATGGGAATTAAAAAAAGCCTTATGGTTGTGGATATGCCTCATAATACTTACAGGAATAGTTCAGAAGCTTTAAAGAATGCAAAAAGAATAATTTCAAAAACAAAATGTGATGCAATTAAATTAGAAGGTGGTAAGAAAATTTATCATATAATTAAGAAATTAATTAAGAATAAAATTCAAGTTATGGGTCATCTGGGTGTCCTTCCTCAATCTGCTAAAAACTTTAAGGTTAAGGGAAAAAAGATAAGTGAAAGAAAAAATCTTTTAAAAGACTCAAAAACTTTAGAAGAATTAGGAGTCTTTTCTATTGTGCTAGAGTGTGTGGAAAGCTCTCTAGCAAGAGAAATTACAAAAACTATAAAAATACCAACAATTGGGATTGGTGCATCTATTAACTGTGATGGACAAGTTCTGGTCACTGATGATTTAATTGGATTGAATCCAATAAATGTAAGATTTGTTAAAAAATATGCTAACATTACAAAACAAATCAATTCTGCTATAGTTAAATTTAAGAAAGATGTTACGAGTAAAAAATTTCCTGGTAAAAAACATAGTTATTAAAATATGAATTTTAGTATAGACGAATATAAAGCACGATTAAGAAAAGTACAAAGCTCAATGCAAGAAAAAGGTATAGAGCTATTGATCTCAAGTGACACAGCTAATATTAACTACTTAACAGGTTATGATGCTTGGTCATTTTATTATGCTCAAGCGGTTGTGGTACATGTTAATGCTGAAGAGCCACTATGCTGGGTGAGAAAACAAGACTCTGGTGGTGCCTACATAAAAACTTATTTAAAAAATGAAAATATATTAGTTTATGATGAGAAATATATTCATACATGGCCACTTCACCCGTATGATAATTTAGTACAAATTATTAAAGAGAAAAAGTGGGACAAACTAACAATAGGTTTAGAGATGGATAGTCACTATTTCACCGCTTATTGTTATGAAAAAATTAAACAAGGCTTGCCAAATGCAAAACTTAAAGACTCCGAAAGACTTGTTAATTGGGCAAGAGTAGTAAAGTCTAATGCTGAGATTAAGCTCATGCAATCAGCAGCAATAATTTCTCAAAAGGGGATGCAAACAGCAATTGATGTAATAAATCCTGGTGTAAGACAGTGTGATGCTGTTGGTGAAATCCAAAAAACTTTGTTTTATGGAACTCCAGAATTTGGAGGTGAATACTCTAGTATTGCAACTTTATTACCCACAGGAAAGGGAACATCGGCATCACATCTAACAGCAACACAAGACAAATTTGTTGAAGGAGAGGCTACAATTATTGAACTTTCAGGCGTATATCAAAGGTATCATTGCCCAATGGCCAGAACAGTTTTACTCGGTAAGCCAGATCAAAAAAAAATTGACACCATGAATAAAACAAATGAAGCATTACAAGCAGGTATTGATGCTACAAAACCAGGAAATACTGCAGATGATGTTGCTCAAGCATTCTGGAAAATATTAGATAAATATGGAATAGAAAAGACATCTAGAACTGGTTATTCAATAGGTATCGGTTATCCACCTGATTGGGGTGAGCACACTTTAAATATATCAAAAGGTGATATGACGATTTTGGAACCAAATATAACTTTTCATATGATCGCAGTTATGCAATTTGGTGATTGGGGTGTAGAGGCATCTGAAGCTATACGAATAACTGACAAAGGGTGCGAGTTATTCTGTAATTTTTCAAAAGATCTGTACATTAAGTAATTTAAATAAAAAAACTTGAAAAAAAACTCTACAAATGTTCTAAACCTTTGGAGAAAATATGGCAAATAATAAAGAATTCGTAAAATTTGATAATGTAGACAAGAGCTATGATGGGAAAACCTTAGTAGTCAAAGGTCTAAATCTAGATATTGAAGAAGGTGAGTTTGTGACAATGTTAGGACCCTCCGGTTCTGGTAAGACAACTTGTTTGATGATGTTGGCAGGATTTGAAACTGCAACAAATGGAGAAATTTATTTAGACAATAAAGTTATTTCAAATATTCCACCTCACAAAAGAGGTATTGGAATGGTATTCCAAAATTATGCCCTGTTTCCACATATGACAGTTTATGAAAATTTAGCATTTCCATTAAGAGTTAGAAAAATTCCAAAAGATGAGGCTGATAAAAAAATTGATAAAGCTTTATCAATGGTGTCTCTGCAGGGCTTTGAAACAAGAATGCCTATGCAATTATCAGGTGGACAACAACAACGGGTAGCAGTAGCAAGATCATTAGTTTTTGATCCACAATTAGTATTAATGGATGAACCATTAGGAGCCCTAGATAAAAATTTAAGAGAAAGTATGCAATATGAAATTAAACATATTCATGAAAATATTGGTGTTACAGTTGTCTATGTAACACATGACCAAACTGAAGCCTTAACAATGTCGAATCGTATTGCAGTGTTTAATGATGGAAAAGTTCAACAACTTTCAAGCCCAGATAAATTATATGAAGAGCCAGAGAATTCATTTGTAGCAGGATTTATTGGTGAGAATAATATATTTGATGGAATAGTTAGTGAAATTGCTGGGGATACTTGCAAAATTAAATTAGCAAATGGTATTGAAGTTTTAGCAAATCCAATTTCAGTTAAGTCTAAAGGAGATAAAACTACTATTTCTTTAAGACCTGAAAGAGCCATAATTAATCCAGAAAAAAAAATGGATAATAATCACAAAGGTAAAATTGAAGAAGTTATTTATCATGGTGACCATACAAGGTTAAGAATTAATATATTAGGAAGTGATCAATTCATTTTAAAAGTTCCAAACAGTACTTCAAACCTAGATATTAAATTGGGAAACCAAATTAATGTTGGCTGGAATATTAAAGACACTAGAGCGCTAGACCCAAAGTAAATCATTAAATATTCCAAGAAATAAAGGCAAATTAGCCGTAATCAGCTGTTGACTAAACGTGCCTATGTTGTTTTAGTGTCACTTTAATAAAACGTTAACGTTAAATAGGAGAGAAAATGAGAAAATTAAGTAAACTATTACTAGCTATTTCTTTTGTACTTTCTATTACTTCATCAGCATTTGCAGTTACTGTTGCATCTTGGGGTGGAGCTTATACGAACAGTCAAAAGTTAGGCTACGGAGATCCGGCAGCTAAGAAACTTGGAATACCTGTTAATTGGGTAGATTATTCAGGTGGATTATCTGAAATTACAGCTCAAAAAGAAGCTGGTGCAATTACATGGGACATCATTGATGTTTATGCAATGGACACTATCAATGGATGTGACGAAGGTCTATTCGTTGAATTCGATTTTGATAATGATTTTGGACCTGGTTCAGATGGTGTTAAAGCCACTGACGATTTCTTTGCGCCAATGCCGAGTAAATGTGCTGTAGGAAATATTTTATACACTTGGAACTATGCTTACCACAACGATAAGATCGGTAGCAAAAAGCCAAAAACTATAAAAGATTTCTTTAACACTAAAAAATTTCCTGGAAAAAGAGGAATTTACAAAAACCCAGTGAGCAATCTAGAAATAGCTTTAGCTGCTGATGGAATCAAACCTGGAAAAGGTGGTGCTAATATCTATAAAGCTTTGAATACTGAAAAAGGTGTACAAAGAGCTTTGGATAAAATTTCAGCATTATGTAATGATCCTAATGGTGGATGTGTATTCTGGTCTGCAGGAGCAAAACCACCTGAATTATTAATGTCAGGTGAAGTTGTAATGGCTACTGGTTGGAATGGTAGATTTTTCGGCGCACAGATGAGTGGTGCTCCCCTAGTACAAGTATGGGATGGTCAAGGTCTTGATTATCAGTACATGGTTGTAGTTAAAGGTGGACCAAACGAAGCTGATGCAATGAAAGTTATCAAAGAGATGATGAGTACTGAAGGTTTAGCAGGATCTGCGAAACACATTGCTTACGCACCTTTTAGAAAATCTTCTCTAGCAGTTATCGCTGCAGGAGAGCCTTGGTATAATGATGGTAAAACAAATATGTTACCTCAAATGCCTTCAGCAAAAGCAAACACGAAAAACTACTTCTTAGTTGACGCTGTTTACTGGGCTGACAATGGCACAGAGCTTGGTGAAAAATTTGAAGCTATGAAAGCAGCGCTTAAATAGTTTTAACATTTAAACTTAAAAAAAATATGTGGGCGGTTATTTAATAACCGCCCTTTTTATTTATGAATACAGAAACAAAACAGATTTTAACTTCAGACGGTGTACCGTTAGAGAAAAGCTTAAAAAAAGCTGAAAAAATAAATAAATTTAAAGCCCTATTGCTTGTAGTTCCGTTGCTACTTTTTTTAATTATTACATATATTGCACCCATTGGTGAGCTACTTACCAGAAGTGTTGATGATAAAATGATCACAAGCATGCTTCCTGAAACATTTAAGGCAATGGAAAAATGGGATGGGCAGGAACTTCCTTCAGAAGAAGTATTTGCAAGTTTCTTATCTGATTATAGGATTTTGGTAAAAGCTAAAACCCAAGGAAAACTTGGTCAAAGATTAAATAAAGAAAAAAATGGCTTTAATTCAATTCTTAAAAAATTGATAAGAAAAATGAAAACATTTGAAGAGGGTAATTATAAAGAGCAGATAATCTCTGTTCATAAAAGATTTGGTGATGTTAGTTATTGGAGAGCTATCAAAAGAACTGCACCCCCTTATACAGTAGCAAAATATTTAAAAGCAGTAGATATGTATACTGATGAGAATGGAGATATTGTTCAAGTAGAAGAAGGTAGAAGAGTATACAAAAAGCTTTGGGTTAGAACGCTTCAAGTCGCTTTATTTGTCACACTTTTCACTTTTTTAATGGGTTATCCAATTGCACATTTATTGGCAACCATACCAATGAAATATAGTAATTTATTAATGATTTGTGTCCTTTTACCATTTTGGACTTCTTTACTTGTGAGAACTGCAAGTTGGATGATTTTATTGCAACAACAAGGTGTCGTAAATGATTTTTTTGTATTGATTGGTTTGGTTTCTGACGATGATAGACCCGTGATGATGTACAATTTAGTTGGTACATATGTAGCGATGACACAAATTCTATTACCATTTATGGTTCTTCCACTATATAGTGTAATGAAGACTGTCTCTCCAAGTTTAATGAGAGCTGGAAAATCCCTTGGTGGAACACCATTTGTTTCCTTTTGGAAAATTTATTTTCCTTTAACTACTTCTGGTATTGGAGCGGGATCTTTATTAGTTTTTATACTTGCTGTCGGTTACTATATTACTCCAGAGTTAGTAGGTGGAGCCTCCGGAACACTTATTAGCAATATGATAGCTTATCATATGAAGCAAACATTGGACTGGAGTTTTGCATCTGCAATGGGATTGATGTTGTTATGTGGTGTTATGGCTATCTACTGGATCTATAACAAACTTGTTGGAATTGATAATATAAAATTAGGATAATTATGGCATTACCAAGTTATACAGAAACACGATATAGAATTTGGCACTATATTTATTTATCAATATGTACATTTGTATTTATATATTTGATTGCTCCGTTATTTGTAATATTTCCACTATCTTTTAGTGCTGATGAATTTTTAATTTTTTCAGATGGAATGAAAAGACTGGACCCTGAAGCTTTTTCTACAAGGTGGTATAAAGATATGGTATGGGGAACTAAAAATCCGTGGGGCTTGGCCGCAAAAAATAGTTTAATAGTGGCATTTTTTGCAACAATAGGCTCTGTCATTCTAGGAACATTAGCAGCCTTAGGATTAAGTAGCAGACATATGCCCTATAAAGGAATTATTATGGCTATATTGATTTCACCAATGATAGTCCCACTAATCATTTCTGGTGTCGCAATCTTCTTTTTTATGGCTAAGGTTGGTTTAGCTGCAACACATACTGGAATAATTTTAGCTCATATAATATTAGGTACTCCTTTTGTAGTGATAACAGTAACAGCAACTTTGTCTGGTTTTGATCATAGTGTTACTAGAGCAGCTGCAAGTTTAGGTAGCACTCCATATAATACTTTTATGAAAATAACCTTACCGCTTATAACACCAGGTGTTGTGTCTGGCGCATTATTTGCGTTTGTAACATCTTTTGATGAAGTTGTAGTTGTGCTTTTCTTAGCTGGATTAGAAAATACAACTATTCCAATTCAAATGTGGATTGGTTTAAGGGAACAGTTGAGTCCAACTATTTTAGCTGTAGCAACTTGCTTGATTATTATGTCAACTCTAATTTTGGTTTGTGCAGAACTTTTAAGAAGAAGATCTGAAAGATTAAGAGGAATTAACAGGTAATTCGTTTGTTAGCTCCATCTTTTTTATTATAAAAAAAAATTCAATTTTTAAATCTTATGGAAATTAAAAAAGTAGTAGTTATTGGTTCAGGAACAATGGGTAGTGGAATTGCTGCACATTTATGTAACGCAAATATTCCTGTAACTTTATTAGATTTAAAAACAGAAATAAGTGAACAAGCTAGAGATAGAATACTTAAATCAAAACCTCCTCTTTTACTTGATAAATCAAAGATAAATAATATTAAAGTTGGAAATATTTCAGATGATTTTATTGAAGTAGCAGAGGCAGATTGGGTAGTCGAAGCCGTTGTAGAAAGAATAGATATAAAACATGAAATTTATGAAAAAATATTTAAAGAAAGAAAAAAAGACGCAATTGTTTCATCAAACACATCATCAATTCCAATTAAAGTTTTATCTCAAAACTTAACTGAAGAAGAAAAAAAAGATTTTTGTATTACCCATTTTTTTAACCCTGTAAGATATATGGGCCTTTTAGAGATAGTAAAAAATGAAAATAATGATCTTGAAAAAATAAATTTTTTAAAAAAGTTTTGTGAAACTGAGCTTGGAAAAGGTGCAATTATTTGTAATGATACACCAGGATTTTTAGGTAACAGAGTGGGTGTATATGCAATGCAAATTGCTATGACAGAAGCATTTAAAATGAATCTAACCGTAGAAGAGGCTGATGCAGTTTTTGGAAGACCAATGGGAATTCCAAAAACAGGTATATTTGGTTTATATGATTTAATTGGAATAGATTTAATGGGAGATGTCTTAAAAAGTTTTATTAAAGAATTACCTATAACTGATAAATTTCATGAAGTTGCAAAAGAAATTCCGTTAGTAAAAAAATTAATAGAAACTGGTTATACAGGTAGAAAAGGTAAGGGTGGTTTCTACAGAATTAATAAAACTGATGGAAAAAAAATAATGGAGGCATTAAACCTTAAAACAGGTGACTACGCTCCAAGTAAAAAAATTAATATTAAAACTGAAAAGGTTGATCTTAAAAATTTAATTAATCGTAATGATAAATATGGAAAATATGCATGGTCAGTTATTTCAAAAATTATTAAATATGCATCATCTTTAGTTCCTGGAGTTACAAAAGAATTCAATGATATAGATGAAGCTATGCGGTTAGGCTTTAACTGGGCTAAAGGACCATTTGAAATGCTTGAAGAAATTGGGGTTGTCGATTTTTTTAATAAAATTGATGAATATAAAAATAATAATTTCCTAGAAAATTTATCACAATCCAAGAATGAGGATTTTTATGGTGAAAGACAAAAATATACTAAAATTGAAACTTTAGGAAAAGCAAAAAAAACAGCAATAAGTGTTGATGGAAATAATTCTGCACAAATTTATAGGTTTAAAGATTATAACATTGTTGAATTTACAACTAAAGCAAATGCTCTTGATTACGATTCAATGGATGCCTTAAAAAAAGCTACCGATAAACCTTTAATCATTATTAATGAAAGTATGCAGTTTTCTGCAGGGGTAAACTTAAATTATACGATGGAATTTGCTGATAAAGGAGATTTTAAATCTATAGAAAAATTTATTAGATACTTTCAAGAAACTTGTAAGCATTTAAAATATTCTGACTATCCTGTTATCTCAGCCCCTTCAGGATTAACACTTGGTGGAGGATTTGAGGTTATGGTACAAAGTAACTTTGTAGCCTCACATACAAATATTGTTGTTGGTTTAGTTGAGACAATTGTTGGATTAATTCCAGCAGGTGGTGGATGTAAAGAGATGTTAGCTAGATGGCTCGATACTGAAGAAGGTAAACAAGACCCACATTATGCATCATTAAAAGTATTTGATATAATTGGTTATGCTAAGACTGCAACATCACCGACTGAAGCTTTACCGATGAAATATTTAAAGACAGAAGATAAAAAGATAATGAATAGAAATAGTTTATTAGAAGTTTCCAAAGATATATTAAAAGCTAATAGAGATTTTAAAGCTCCAATAGAAACAAAATTCAATCTTGCTGGAAATTTAGTTAAAGAAAAAATGGTTAAGATTTTAGAAGTACTTTATAATGATAAGATAATTTTAGATCACGGTATGACAGTGGGAATAGAATTGGCTAATGTTCTAAGTGGCGGTGCTACAAGTATAGATAAAACTTTAACAGAAGAAGATTTATTTAAATTAGAACTAGATGCCTTTATGAAATTAATTAAAACAAAAGAAACTCAAGATAGGATTAAACATACTTTAGCAACAGGAAAACCACTAATTAATTAATATTTTTCGTTTTCTTCTTTTTTTACTACATCTCCTGTTATTTCTTCTGTTTCCTCTTCTTTTTTAAATTTTATTATTTTTTGGCTCTCTTCTTTATCTTGAGCTAATTGGTCATTAAATTTTTTTATTAATTCTTCTTCTTTTCTTAATTGCTCATTATCAAATTTTCTTTCCCAATCTCTTATTCTTTCCTCTTCATCTTTAATTCTTTTCTTTTCTATAATTCCTGCTTCAATTATTTTTTGTTCTTGTAAATTTTTTAATTTTAATTCTTCTTCTTTTAATTGTAACTCTTCTTCTTTTTTTCTATAATTAAGATCCTTTAACCTTAATTCCTTAAGATCATCTATTTCTTGTTGTTCTTTTAATCTAAATTCATTCTCTTTTTCTCTTAAATCTTCTGCTTCTTTTAATATTTGTGTTTCTTTTTCTCTTAATCTTTGAGCCTCAGCTTGTTTTATATTCTGAGCTATTTCCTCAAGTTTTTGTTCTTGATATCTTAATTTATGTTCCTCTTCATTTAATCTTTGTTCTTCTTTTTTTTGTTTATCAATTTCGATATCTTTTAATCTTTGTTCCTCATCTTTGGTTTTTTGTTTTTCTTCACGAATATTTTGTTTCTCAAGAGCTATTATTTTATCACTTTCAACTTTTGCTTTTTGTCGCTCTTGTCTTATTCGTTGTTTTTCTGAAAATTCTAATCTTAATTTTTCTTCTTTTAATCTTAGATCCTCTTGTCTTTGTTTCTCTTCATCTTCATCTCTTAGTTTATGTTCTTCTGCTTTTATTCTCTGTGCTTCAAGTCTAATTTTTTTTCTTTCAATTTGCTGTTGGTGTTTTGTAATTCTTATTTTTAGCTTTTCTTGTTTCTCTAATTTTTGCTTCTCTTCATTTAATAAATTTAGTTCATTTTGTCTTTTTAACCTTATCTCTTCTACTTTTTGTTTTTCTTGTTCTAATTTTTCTTTCTTTAATTCTTTAATTTTTTCTTTTTTTAAGAACTCAATCTTATTTAGTTCTTTTTGTTTAATATTTTGTTTAAATTTTTTATACCTTTCAGCAAAAGATAAAGACGTTATTTTCTTTAATTTTTCTATATTAATTTTTTTAAGAACTTTTAATGGTTCTTCAATTAATTTTATTCTACTCAGATTAACTTTTTTTTTAAAAATATTTTTTAGGCCAGTTTTTTTCACATAATCATCTCATCAAATTTATGCAGATAAAAATAGTAGGAGACTGGTTAAAATGGGTTCAACTTCAGATTTTAATTTTTGTTAATTGAGCATTTTAAAGTAATTTATAAAATCAGGTCTTGGAACTATAGGTAATTTGCTATCAAATTTCACTTTTTCCAACACTTCTATACCATAAAGAACCCTTCCGACGGGTGTATACTCTCCCTCAAATAAAGGCTCATTTTCAAGAATTATAAAAAATTGACTATCTTCAGTATTCATTTCAAAGGTTCTAACTAATCCAACACTGCCTCTTTTATATTTAAAATTTTCATTAATTTCTGATTGCATCATACCTAGTCCAGATTTTCCTGTACCTACTTTTCCATAATCTAAATTTTCTCTTTTACCAAATTCTAAGTCTCCAGCTTGAATTAGCTTACCTTCTATAACCCTATGAAAGGCAACATCATTATAAGCACCCGCTTTTATCAAGGTCTTAAATCTTTCTACAGCTTTAGGTGAAATATTTGGATATAATTCAATTATTACATTTCCACAGTTAGTATTAAGAACTGCAATGTTTTGTGGATTGTTAAACTGTATACCATCAGGGTTATATTTTTTAACAAACAGACATTTATCTTTAATAATTATGAGTGATGTTAAAGTAAAAACTCCTAGTGTAACTACAAAAATTAAGATGATTCTTTCTGACATTGAAATCTTAATTTTTTTAATCATAATCTAAAACTTAAAACTATTATCAATCTTTTCTATATTTTTCTTAATAAATAGTATTTTATTTTTAATAATGAGATCACCACTTTTAATTTTGTCTTGATAAAACATTAAATGAGAAAAAACTTCAGCCATATCTTCTGAAACTGTTGATTTTGCATATTCTGTAAAAAAACCTTTAGTTTCATTATACATACTAAGATTCCATGCATTATTACAAGTTGAGCATTCCTTATATTCAAAATTTTTACTATTAAAATTTTTCCATTCATTTTCATTAAAATATTCTTTATAGCTATCATTGATAATATGAAATATTTCGTGATGAATTCCTCTTTCTAAGTAATTCTCATCAAATTTAATATCAAGAATCAAAGTCCTCATTAAATTATTAGGTATTCCTGCAGTATTAATTTTAGCAACAGATAAATTTTCACATAAAACAATATACTTTAAGCCAATTTTTTTTAGAAAATTTGAAGAATATCTATTAAGATTTTTATTAATAATCTTATATTTCTTATCCAAGGTTTTTTTATCTGAATCGAAGCAGTGAATATTCTTTTTGACATTAATACCCAGTCTAAAAGGCTTAGTTGCATATAAATATCTGAGTTTATTTTTAGTATTCATCTCATAAATTTTTAGATTAGGAATTTTAATTAAATTATAAATCGTATTGGCTTTTACTGAGACTGTAAAAATAAAAAAAAGTAAAATAACTCTAAATATGACCATAAATAATAATTTAGAATATATTCTAAATTAAAATAATGTGGTAGGTTTAATTACCTGATGAAAAAAGATAGAAATAAAAAACCCATTCAACCTGTTAGTGGAACTAAAGTTCCAAGATTTGCTGGACCGGCTACTTTTGCTAGACTACCTGAATTGAGAGATGTTGAAAGTTGTGATGTTGCAATTGTAGGTATACCTTTTGATGCTGGAACCAGCTATAGACCAGGTGCAAGGTTTGGACCAATGAGTATCCGACAAGCTTCAAGACATTTAAGAACAAATTATCACCCAAGTTATGATGTTGAAACTTTTAAAGTTCAGCAGGTTGCAGATGCTGGTGACATAACCTGCAATCCATTTAATATTGAAGAAGCTATAAAACAAATTGAAGTAGGAGCCATAGAACTTCTCAATAAGGCTAGTGGTATTATTAGTCTAGGTGGTGATCATACAATAGCACTTCCACTATTAAGAGCTGTAAATAAATTGAATAATGGGCCAGTTGCTCTACTACATTTTGATGCACATTTAGATACTTGGGACACATATTTTGGTGCTCCTTATACACACGGAACACCTTTTAGAAGGGCAAGAGAAGAAAATCTATTTTTAGATGATGCGTCAATGCATGTTGGGATTAGGGGGCCTCTTTACAGTAAGGACGATATTAAAAATGATGAAGAATTTGGCTTTAAAATTATTCACTGTGATGAGTTCCAAACTCAGGGAATAGACAAAATAGTAGAAAGAATTAGAAACAGAGTGGGTAATAACCCCCTATATCTTTCAATAGATATAGATGTCCTGGATCCTGCTTTTGCACCGGGAACAGGTACGCCAGAAATTGCAGGTATGACTACTAGAGAAATGGTTAATGTATTAAGAGGTTTATCTGGTTTAAATTTAATTTCAGCAGATGTTGTAGAAGTTTCCCCTGCATATGATCATGCAGAAGTTACATCTTTAGCTGCTGCAACGATTGTTTATGAGTTAACTAATTTGTTTGCAAAAGTTAAAAGATAAGATAATTTTCAAAAATGCTAGATAACAGAAAATTTTATATTAATGGTGAATGGGTTTCTCCAAAAAAATTAAATGATTTAAAAGTAATAGACCCTTCAACAGAAGACGAATGTGCAGTTATATCTTTAGGTGGAGTTGAAGATATAAATGATGCAGTTAATGCTGCAACAAAAGCATTTGAAACTTGGGCATTTTCTACAAAAGAAGAAAGATTAAAATACCTAGAAGCTTTGTATGACGTTTATAAAAGAAGGTGGGCTGATATGGCTAAAGCCATTTCTCTTGAAATGGGAGCTCCTATTGACTTTTCAACACAGTTACAAGCAGGAACAGGAGCAAGTCATATAAAATCTTATATAAAAGTTTTAAAAGAATATACGTTTGAAGCAAAATTGGGAGAGCATGCTCTTAATAATAACATTCTTCGTGAGCCAAAAGGAGTTTGTGCATTAATTACACCATGGAATTGGCCAATGAATCAAACGTGTTTAAAGGTGATTCCAGCAATAGCGGCTGGTTGTACAATGATACTTAAACCGTCTGAAATAGCGCCACTATCATCAATGATATTAGCAGAGATGATTGATGAAATTAAATTACCAAAGGGCGTGTTTAATTTAGTTAATGGAGATGGAGCTGTTACTGGAAATGCATTAACAAGTCATCCAGATGTAAATATGATTTCATTTACAGGATCAACAAGAGCAGGTGCTTTAATTTCTCAAAATGCAGCAAGTGACTTTAAAAGAGTAAGTCTTGAACTTGGTGGAAAAGGAGCAAATATTATATTTAAAGATGCGGATACTGAAGCAGTTGAAAGAGGTGCTTTAAGATGCTTTAGAAATACAGGGCAATCTTGTAATGCACCAACAAGAATGTTGGTTGAAAAATCTATTTATGACGAAACTGTAGAAAAAGTAAAAAATTTTGCAAATTCAATGAAAGTAGATGTTGCCACAAAAGTAGGTGATCACATTGGACCTGTAGTTTCAAAAGCACAATTCGATAAAATTCAAACATTAATTCAAGTTGGTATTGATGAAGGTGCTAAATTAGTTGCTGGTGGTACAGGAAAACCTGATGGATTAGACAAAGGTTATTTTGTTAAGCCCACTGCATTTGCAGATGTTAATAATCAAATGCAAATCGCAAGAACAGAAATATTTGGGCCTGTTTTATCAATTATACCTTTTGAAACAGAAGAAGAAGCCATCTCTATAGCTAATGATACTCCTTATGGATTATTAAACTTTATTCAAACTCAAGATCAAGAAAAAGCTAATAGAGTTGCTAGAAAACTGAGATC
>Ga0307986_10001921_pt1 | contig 14982 bp, 16 predicted proteins | sample EllFjometageno82_FD_203170 | JGI IMG/M metagenome (GOLD analysis project Ga0307986, IMG submission 203170) | Marine microbial communities from Ellis Fjord, Antarctic Ocean - #82 | ecosystem: Environmental > Aquatic > Marine > Unclassified | place: Southern Ocean | collected 2014-10-09
TCAAATACCATTAAGATATGTGGTTGTTGTTTTGCTCTGAACGCAGCTATTCCAGCGTTTAATGTTTCTGAGTAGTTACCTTTTCTTGTATGAACTACTTCGTATTTATCTTGGCTAGCATTAAAGTCTTTAACTTGAACATCAAGTAGTTCTCCAAGTCTTCCTCCGAATGCATGCCACCAATTAATTGTAGTTTTTGCTTCTGCATTTGCGTGTGAAAAAAGTGCAAATATACTGAAAACAAAAAATAATTTTTTTAGTGATTTCATTGATTTTCCCTTGTTTGTTTTTTAAAATATTTAATTATTTTAAAAAACTTAGCAGAACTTTGGACCACACAACAGGAATAATTACACAGGTAAGTATTAAATTTTTATAAAAAAATTCTAGCATAGGTTTAAATCTTGGCAAACTCGCCACCAGATCTAAATCTCCATAACCACTTTGGCATAGCTTTCTGAACGTCGGTTGGTTTTATGTTTAAATCTTTTAAATTTAAATACTTGTTAGATACAATGTTATCTGTTTCACTTAAAATTACACACTGATCTTTTGTCAGTAAAGGTTTTGGCATTAAACTAAATAAAGCTGCCTGAATTTTTGCTAGTGGTACGGGCATCTCAACAATAAATCTTTTTTTTCCTATCGTGCTAACTATAGATTTTACCATATCTTTAAAACTAATTATTGTTGGCCCGCCGATCTCATAAACTTTTCCTTCATTTTTTTTAATCTCGATAGCTTTAACAATAGCAGTTGCTACATCGTCTACTAGAATTGGTTGAAATTTATAATCTGGTTTAACGACTGGAATTACGGGAAATAAACTTAATTTTGCAAAAAGATTAGTAAAATTATCTTCGTTACCGCAAACTACACTTGGTCTAATAATTACTGTATTCTTGAAATTTGCTAATGCTTTTTGCTCACCACTAAATTTTGATTGCTGATAAAGTGATTTTGAGTCTGCTTTAGCACCTATAGCACTTACATGAATAAATTTTTTAACCTCTGACTCTGAGCAGTATTTAGCAATAAGACCCGGTAATTCAGAGTGAATATCGAAAAATTTTTGTTTTCTGTTTTCAAAAAGAATACCGATTAAGTTAATTACGATGTCTGAGTTGTTGATTGCTTCTTTAATTTTAGAAAAATCTTTTGGATTAAAATCTATAAATTCAATTGCTCCTGGAGGAGCTTGTGTTTTTAAATACCCTTTTAAATAAGCATTCCTTGTTGGAATAATGCATTGGAAATTCTTCTCAGTCATTTTTCTGACAAGATATCTTCCTATAAATCCCCCACCACCAAGGATTGTTGCTATTGGGTAATTATTCATGGTATTCAAGATAGTTATATGAAAATACACAAGATTCAAGGGGACATAAGTTCTGAGGTTGCGAGCTCATTTAAAGATAGTATCGCTATAGACACTGAAGCGACAGGTTTATTAATTCCAGAGCGTGATAAATTAAGCTTAGTTCAAATCTGTGGAGATGGCGGAGAAGTTTATATTGTTCAGCCTGACCGAACTAATTATAAAATGCCAAATTTAGTTTCTGTATTGGAAAATGATAAAATTCAAAAAATTGGTCATTTTTTAAGATTCGACAAGAGTGCACTAGAATTTTTTTTAAAGTGCAAAATGAATAATATTTTTTGTACAAAAATAGCTTCTAAGATTTGTAGAACTTATACGGATTCACATGGGCTTAAAAGTTTAGTCCAAGAATTTTGTAATAAAAAATTAGATAAAAATCAGGGATCGAGTGATTGGAATAAAAGTATTAATGATCTCAGCGACAAGCAGTTAGAGTATGCTGCAAATGATGTGATTTATTTGCATAGAATTAAAAATGAATTAGAAAAAATGTTAGTTCGAGAAGATAGAATAAATATTTATAAAAAATGTTTAGAATTTCTAGACACAAGGATAGAATTAGATCAAAAAGGATTTAAATTTTCAATATTTGAACATTAATGACTAAAGTCAATTATATTTCCGTTGCAAAAAAAGCTGCTGCTATTCAAATAAGTGAGCTTAAAAAAATTAATAAAGTTTTTAATAAGTCGTTTGTACAGGCCGTTAACCAAATGGCTAATTGTAAAGGTAAAGTTATATGTGCAGGCATTGGAAAGAGTGGTTTGATTGCAAGAAAAGTTGCAGCAACTTTATCATCGGTTGGAATTTCTTCGTTTTTTCTAAATCCGAGCGAAGCTAATCATGGTGACCTTGGACAAATTGACAAGAGAGATTTACTATTAGTTTTTTCATACTCAGGTAATACGTCTGAAATTGCAAATATGCTTCGATATGCAAATCGTTTTAATATTACAATTATTGGAGTTGCTTCAAAGAAAGATAGCTTGTTGCTAAAGGCAAGTGACGTAAAATTACTTCTTCCACAAGTTAAGGAATCTGATCCCACTGGTATGGTTCCAACAACAAGTACAAGTATCACTTTATTACTGGGTGATTGCTTGGCTGTTGCGCTCATGAATAAAATAAGCTTTTCAAAAGATAGATTTAAAGTTTTTCATCCTGGCGGTAATATTGGTCAAACACTACTATTGGTTAAAGATATTATGATCACCGGAAATAAATTGCCTACAATTAATTTAAATAAAAATATTTACGATGCCACAAAAGTTATTGATAAAAAAAAACTTGGCTTAGTTGTGATTATGGAAAAAAATAACGTTAAAGGTATTTTAACCGATGGAGATGCGAGAAGAGGTATTAAACATTATTCTAAAAACGAGCATTTAAAAAAATTTATGACATCTAACCCTTTATTTATTTCAGAGAACTCACCGGCTTCTAAAGCTTTATCGTTGATGAATGATAGAAAAATTACAAGTTTATTAGTTACGTCAGAAAAAGAGTGTAGTAAAGCTGAATCTAATAAAAAGCTTAGGGGTATTGTTCATATCCACTCACTACTACAATATGGAATAAAGTGATTAAAAACAGAAAAAAAAAAATTAAATTAATACAAGTTACAATTTTTTTAGTTGCTCTATCTCTTCTCTACAATACATATCGAGATAAAAGTAAAATAACAAAAAAAATAGTAGAAATTAAATCTGAGACTGCTCCTAACACTAACAGTTTCACTGATATTGAATACTCAGGTTTTGATCTAAATGGAAATCGATACAGGTTAGGCGCGGGTTTGGCAAATTTTAAGACTACAGCGCCTGAAAAAATTAATATGAAAAATGTAGAGGCAAATTTTTATTTAAAAGATGATACTATTTTAAAAGTAGTTAGTCGTGAAGGAAATTATAATAATATAACGTTAGATATGCTATTTAAAGGAAATGTTAAAACTACATACCTAACTAATACTTTGTTTTCTGATGAGTTAAACTATTCAAATTCTAATGGCATACTCCTTGCCTCTGGTAATGTACGTGGAGAAAGTGTAGAAAAAGGAGAATTCTTTGCTGATAATGTCGAATACCATATTACAAAAAAAACCTTAGAGTTCTCAATGTTCGGTAGTAAACAAGTTAATATAAAGCTAAAAAATTAATGAAAAAAGGTTTTAGAATAATTAAATTTAAAAAAGACAAACCAGTCTTTCAAATTAAAAATATTAACAAATCATATGATGGTCGACCAATCCTAAAGAAAATTAGCATGGAACTCTATCCTGGAGAATGTGTTGGATTGTTGGGTCCTAATGGATCTGGTAAATCTACTCTATATAGTACAATAATTGGTGAAACTTACGCTGATTCTGGAAAAATATTAATTAATGGAAAAGAAGTACAAGACAGGCCGATTCATTTTAGGGCAAAAGCTGGTATAGGCTATTTAAGTCAACAAAGATCTGTATTCGCTATTAGTGTATATGATAATTTATTAGGGATATGCCAACTTTGTATTAAAGGAACCGGAAATCAAATAAAAATGACAGAACAGTTATTGGATGAATTTAACTTACAACACTTGAGAAATATTCACGCTTCAAATTTATCGGGCGGTGAAGTGAGAAGACTTATGTTGGCTCGCTTATTAATTAACAAACCAAGTATAGTGCTGTTAGATGAGCCTATGGCTGCATTAGACCCAATTGTAGTTCAGGATATTCAAAAGTATATTTTAAAATTACAAAATTTTGGCTGTGCTATTTTAATAACAGATCACCAAGTCAATAATTTATTTGATATTGTAGACAGAGCTTACGTTCTTGGAGAGGAATCAATTATTGCACAAGGTACCCCGTCTGAAATTTTAAAATCTTCAAAAGCTATAGAGTTGTATTTTGGTTCTTCTTATAGGACTTAACTTGCATGCTAAATAAAAGTTTTTCCATTAATACATCTAGTAAAATTAAACCTTATAGTAAAACTATTAGCGTTGACTCAGACAAATCTATTTCTATCAGATCCTTTTTGATAGGTGCCATAAGCCACAATATTACAGAAATAAAAAATGTTTTAGAATCGGAAGATATTTTTTCTTGCATCAATTGTTTAAAAAAATTAGGAGTAAAGATTAAAAAAGTAAAATCTAAGCACTACTTAATCTACGGTAAAGGCTTAGGTGCTTTTTATGCAAAAAAAAATACAGTCTTAGATTGTGGAAATTCAGGCACTACAGCAAGACTGCTTGTGGGTTTGCTTTCAACCAACCCTGAGATTCAAGTTAAAATTAAAGGCGATAATTCTCTAAATAAAAGAAATATGAGTAAACTTATTGATCTTATGAATAAATTTGGCACTACATTTTTGCCAAAAAATAAATCAACTTTTCCTTTAACTTTAATCTCTTCAGAAATACCAATTGGCATTGAATATAAAGCAGGTGTGTCCGCACAGCTTAAAAGTGCTGTAATGTTTGCGGGGTTAAACGCTAACGGAGTTACTAATGTTATCGAAGAAAAAGAAAGTAGAAACCACACTGAAAAAATGCTGTTACGATCACCAAAAATTTTAGAAATTAAAAAAAATAAAAAAAAACAAAATCATATTAAGATTTATGGCAAAGGGTATCTAGATTCTTTAAATATTAATGTTGCCGGAGACCCTAGTTCGGCTGCTTTTTATACAGCTTTGACTTTGCTTACGCCAAAAGCTAATTTAAAAATTAAACACGTAGGTTTAAATCCAAGAAGAATTGGATTTTATAAACTTCTCAAAAAATACGGTGCAAAAATAAAATTTAAAAATGTAAAAAAAATTAATAACGAACTTGTAGGTGATATTTATGTTGCTAGCAGCAAGCTCAAACCAATAAAAGCGAGTTCTGCTTATTATGTTTCAACAACTGACGAATACCCTATTCTTTTTGTAATTGCTGCATTAACAAAAGGAACATCTATTTTTAAAGGGATTAAAGATTTAGCCAATAAAGAAAGTAACCGGATTGAAGAAATGAAAAAAATATTAATTCAAGTTGGTGTTAAATGTAGGTCAAGTAAAAATGAAATGAAGATATTAAATACATCAAAAATTAAAAAATCTAACATTAAAATTAAAGTACCTGGCTTAGGAGATCACCGAATTTGTATGAGTGCTGTTATCTTGTCGTTAGTTACTGGCATAAAAGCAGAAATAAAAAACTTTGAAACAGTAGAAACTTCCTCACCTTCTTTTTTAAAAATTATTAAATTGCTTGGGGGTGAGATTGAAATTAAAAAAAAATTATAAATTAGTTATTGCAGCTGATGGCTCAGCTGCAAGTGGAAAAACTACTGGTGCAAAAAAAATTTCAAAAAAATATGGATTTCATTTTTTGTCATCAGGATTGCTTTATCGTTATGCAAGTTTTCAATTATTAAAACATAAACCAAAATATAAGATAGTCTTTCTGAAAAAATGTTTTAAAAATTTAAGTTTAAAGAAATTAGAAAACAAAAGTTTACATTCTCAAGAAATTTCAGCGTATACCTCTGTTATTGCTAAAGAGCCAAAAATAAGAACTATTTTAAAAATATTTCAAACAAAATTTGCAAAAAAATATAATAAGGTCTGTATAGAAGGCAGAGATATTGGTACAGTAATTTTACCTAATGCAGATATAAAATTTTTCTTCAGGTGCAATTTAGATGTTGCTGCTATGAGAAGATTTAAAGAGCTTAAAAAAAGCAATAAGAAGATTAAACTGCAGGATGTTAAAAAAGCTATGCGTATTCGAGATAATTTAGATAAAAAACGTAAAAATTCTCCTTTAATTCAGGCAAAAAATGCGGTAATTGTGCAAACTGATAAATTAAAAAACGTTACAGGCATGCTAAAAAAAATGTCTGAAATAATCGAAGAAAAAATTAAAGATAAATATGGCAGTTGAAACAATTAATCAGGAACTAACCAGCTCTCAAAAAGAGTTTGAAAGTCTATTAAATGACGATTTTAAAGATCGTAAACTTAAAGAAAACGAAATCATTAAAGCTACTGTAACTGAAATTACTAAAAATTTTATTGTTGTAGATTGTAAGGCAAAAATGGAGGGCATGATTCCTATAGAAGAATTCAAAAATGATGATGAATTATCCAAATTAGAAGTAGGTACTAAAATTGAAGTTTATTTAGAGCGTATCGAAAGTTTCAAGGGAGAAATTATAATTTCAAGAGAAAAAGCAAGACGCATGACCGCCTGGCATAGAATGGAAAAAGTTTTTGCTACTGGCGAAGAAATTACAGCTTATATAACAGGAAGAGTTAAAGGTGGATTTATCGCAACATGTGATGGTTTGCCAACCTTTATGCCGGCCTCTCAGATTGATGTAAGGCCACTTAAAAAGTTTGACCATTTAATGAATGTTCCGCTAAAAGTTATTGCTACAAGAATTGACAAGGTTAGAGGAAATGTTTGTACAAGCCGAAGAGCTGTACTAGAAAAAAGCAAAGACATTGAAGCTAAAGAGGCTTTAAAAAATTTAAAAGAAGGTGACATCATTGATGATGCAAAAGTTAAAGCTACTACCGATTGGGGAATATTTTTAGACATTAAAGGAATTGATGCACTTCTTCATGTGTCAGATTTATCGCACGGCCGAGTAAAAAAACCATCTGACTTAGTTACAATCGGCCAAACTATGAAAGTTAAAATTACCAAGATAGATAAAACAACTAATCGTGTTTCAGCATCTGTAAAAGCTTTATCCAAGGACCCATATGAAAGCTTGGAAAAAAAATACAAAATCGGTACTATCTACACAGGAACAGTTACTAAACTAATGGACTACGGCGCTTTTATTAGGCTTGAAGATGGCATAGAAGGGTTAATTCATAGCTCGGAACTATCATGGACAAATAAAAATATTCAACCATCAAAAGTCCTTTCAACATCAGATGAGGTTAAAATTAAAATTGTTTCAATCGATAGTGATGCAAAAAGAATTTCCTTATCATTAAAGGAAACGCTTCCCAATCCATGGAAAGAAGTTGAAGATAAAGTTGGAACAGTTGTAGAGGTGAAGATTAACAACATTACTGATAAAGCGATTTTTGCTGACTTAGATAACGGTCTAACAGGGATGTTGCATTTCAGAGAACTTTCTTACAAAGAACAGGGTCAGGATCTTAAGAAATATAAAAAAGGAGAAAAGATAAAAGTTAAAATTATCGAATTAAAAGATGACAAACTTAGATTTTCAGTAAGGGCTATGGAGAAAGATCCGTTTGATTGGTTTAAGGAGAATAAGAAAAAAGAAGGATCAATTATTACTACAAGAGTTCATGAAGTTCTAAAAACAGGAGTTAAAGTTTCTGTAGATCCCGATAAACACATCGTTGTGATGATTATGAAAAATCAATTAGCTAAAGAGTCGGCTGATGCAAGACCAGAAATTTTCGTTCCAGGTAATGCGTTGGACGCTATGATTACTGACTTAGACATTGTAAAAAGAGAGGTAGTTTTAAGTGTTAAGGCTGCTCAAATACATGAAGAAAAGAGTTTAGTTGCTAAGTTTGGAGCAGGTGCGGCTAAATCAGGAGCGACACTTGCTGGTATTTTCCAGAAAGCTTTAGGGAAAAAACCAATTAAAAAAAAGAAAAAAGAAGAAGAATAGTTCTTGGTTAAGTCTGAAATAATTAAGCAACTTCAAAAAAAAAACTCTATTTTAAAAATTTCTCAAATTGAAACTATTTTTGATTTAATGTTTGATACAATCTCAGATAGCTTAATTAAAGAAAGAACAGTTGAATTAAGAGACATTGGGGTATTTTCAGTAAAAACCGTAAGAGCTAGATATAATGCAAGAAATCCTAAAACAGGTGAAATTATTTACGTACCTGAAAAGAAAAAAGTTTCCTTTAAAATGTCAAAACATTTAAAACAGGAGATAAACAAGATTATAAAAAAATGAAGAAGAATATATTTCTAGCCTTAGATTTTAACTCTTTAAATAAAGCTTTGGAAGTCACAGAAAAAGTGAAGGATCATTTAGCTGGAATTAAAATAGGATTAGAACTTTACAGTTCAATTGGTTTAGTGGGCATTAAGGAATTTGAAAAATTTAAGTTGCCTATTTTTTTAGATACCAAAATATTTGACATTCCTAATCAAGTAGCGAAAACTGTGAAAGTTATATTAAACATTAAATCTATTCAATATTTTACTATTCATGCTTTAGGTTCTTTAGAAATGTTGCAAGCAGCACAAAAAGCTGCGAGTGGCAGTAACCTAGAGTTTTTAGCAGTAAGTGTTTTAACGTCTTGGGATAAAAAAAATTTAGAAGAAATTGGAATTGTTAATGATATAAAAAATCAAGTAAGAAAATTAATTAGTCTTTCAACCCAAGCAAAACTTTCCGGTATTATTGCATCGGCTCAAGATATCAGTCTTGCACGTAAAATATCTAAGGATATTAAGATTTTCTGTCCCGGCATTAGGGGGGATCAAAATATTCATGATCAAAAAAGAACTTCAAGTTATAAAGAATTTAATAAAATTGCAGACGACAAATGTTTTGCAGTAATTGGTAGACCTATATACGAAGGCGATCCTCTGGAAAATATTAAAAGAATTATTAACTCAGCAAAATAATGCTATCAAAAGTATGTGGCCTTACAACTGTTGAGCAGGTCAAAACTTGCGTTTCTTATGAGGCAAACTTTTGTGGTTTTATTTTAAACTACAAAAAAAGTCACAGATTTATCAATTATCAAATTGCTGAACAATTAACACAGGTAGATAAAAAAAATACCTCGTATGTCGGTGTTTTAGTCAACCCTTCAAGTAAAGAACTTAAAAAATTTTCTAATCTTAATTTGGATTATTTTCAAATTTATGGGGATTATTCAAGCAAAGATATAAAAGAGTTTAAGGATAGTTATAAAAAAAAAATAATTATTTCACTTCAAATTAAACAAAAGCAGGATATATTAAAATATAAAATTTATGAAAAAGAAGCTGACATAATTCTTTTTGACAGTTCTGGATTACACCAATCATTAAGTTGGGATTATAATTGGATTAAACAAGTACCCGCTTCTGTTTCAAGAATGTTAGCAGGAAATATCAAAATAAACATGCTTGAAGATTTAAAAGAAATAACAAATATTGTTGATGTTTCTGGAGCTTTAGAGACAGATAAAGTAAAAGACTTAAATAAAATAAAAAATTTTTTAAATAAAATAAAAAAAATTAATGAACAAAATTAAAAAATATATTCCTTTAATAGATCAGCATGACCAAAATGGCATGTATGCTAAAAAATTTGGCGGTTCATATGTGCCTGAAACTTTAAAAAAACCTATTGAAGATTTAACTAAACTTTTTCTAAAATTGCGCCATGATAAAAAGTTTATAAAAGAAAGAGATTATTATTTTGATAATTTTATAGGTACACCTACTCCTTTTGTTAAACTACAAAATTTAACTAGACATTTGGGTGGAGCTCAAGTCTGGGCTAAAGTAGTTTCAGAAGCTAATGGTGGAGCTCATAAAATTTATAACGCTACTGTACACTGCCTTATCGCAAAAAAAGCTGGGAAAAAATACATAGTTGGAGACACGGGAGCTGGATATGCAGGGAAAATGCTTAGTATGGCGGCTAAAAAATTTGGTCTAAAATGTAAGATTTTTATGGGAGCTAAGGATATTAAAAGACAAAAACCAAATGTCGATTCTATGAAAAAAAATGGAGCTGAGATTGTTCCTGTTTATTCTGGAAGCCAGACTTTAGTAGAAGCAGTTAGTGAGTGCATGCGTTATTGGGTGGCAAACTGCGATACTACTCATATGTGTGTTGGTTCAACTGTCGGGCCAAATATCTTTGTAAAAATCTGTGCGTGGAGTACGGCTCAAATTTCAAGAGAACTAATTATTCAAATAAAAAATGTATTTGGTAAAATTCCTCAAAAAATAAAACTAATTAATTGTGTTGGTGGTGGGAGCTCTGCTATGGGCTTTTGGAATGAGTTTATAGATTACAGTCCTAAACAAATTGAATTTATTGGTGTTGAGGCCGGTGGACCAAAAAATAGCCCACATCATGCAGCCCCTTTATCTAACAATGCAAAGATTGGTATTTTACATGGTGCCAGACAATACGTAATGCAGAATAAAGAAGGTCAGATTAGTGAAACCAGATCTATTTCAGCTGGATTAGATTATCCAGGAATATCTCCCCTTCATTGTTTTTTAAAAGATGCTAAAAGGGCAAGATACACCTCCGCAACAGATGAAGAAGCGTTAGCTGCTTTTCAAACAGTAACTGAACTGGAAGATATCTCTCCTTCTTTAGAGCCATCGCATGCTTTTGCAGAAGCTATCAAGCTTGCACCAAAACTAAATTCTACAACTGTGATTGTTGTAAATAGTTGTGGAGATTCTTTAAAAGATAAATATATCATACAAAAAAGATTAGGTAGTTATAAAAGATGAGTTCTAAAATTTTTGAAGCTTTTAATAATTGTAAGAAAGAAAAAAGACCAGCACTATTAACTTATACTGTTGCTGGTGATAATACTAAAAATAAGTCTTTAGAAATTATTAAATCTATAGCTCAATATGCTGACATTGTTGAATTAGGTTTTCCTCACAACACACCAATAGCTGATGGAGAGCAAATTCAAGAGAGCTCTCACCGTGCACTAAAAAATGGTATTAAGTTAAATGATGTTTTTAAAATTGTTAAAAATTTTAAAAAAAGTAAATACGATAAGCCTTTAATTTTAATGGGTTACTTTAATTTAATTTTACAATACGGACAAATATCTTTTCTAAAACAATGTAAAAAAACGGGTGTTGATGGAGTAATTGTAGTGGATCTACCTCACCCAGAAAATAAACCTTTTGCTAACCAATGTAAAAAGTACTCTGTGGACTTTATTCAGCTTATCTCTCCCACAACCACTACAGAAAGAATAAAAAAAATTATTAAAGACTCACATGATATGATTTATTATATAAGTATGCTATCAACAACAGGTGGAAAATTAAAAATTTCTCCTAAAAAAATTCTAAAAAATTACAGACAAATTAAAAAAATAAATCCTAAGAAAAATATAGTTATTGGTTTTGGAATAACAACTAAAACTATAGCCGCCTTAAAGCTTACAGATGGACTAGTTGTGGGTAGTCAATTATGTAAAGAAATTACAAGATCCTTGAAATTACGCCAAAATCCTGTCACAAACTTAGTTAGAATGGTACATAACTTAAAAAGGAGAATCGCTTGAACTGGATCACAAAATTCATAAAACCAAAAATTGCCTCTTTATTTAAAAAGAAAACAGCGGATTCTGAAAAAGCTTTATGGACTACATGTGAGTGTAAAAATTTAATTTACAAAGAAGACTTACAAAAAAATTTCAATTGCTGTCCTAAATGTGGTGCTCATCACAAGCTAACTTGCACAGAACGATTTGAGACTTTTTTTGATGATAAAGAATTTGATTTAATTTCAACACCTTTACCTGAAGATGATCCGATTAAATTTGTTGATAAAAAAAAATATACTGACCGACTTAAATTAGCTAGAAAAATAACTAACCAAAATGATGCAGTCGCTATCTCAACGGGTAGTGTAAATAATATTTCAGTAACAGTTGGTGCTCAAGATTTTAGATTTATTGGTGGGTCATTTGGAGCTGCGTCAGGTGAAGCTTTTATTCATGGTGTTCAACATGCTATCGATAATAAAAACCCGTTCATTTTTTTTTCTTGTTCTGGCGGACAAAGAATGATGGAATCTTCGATTGCTTTAATGCAAATGAGCAGGACTGTTCTTGCTGTCAGTGAGCTTAAAAAACATAATTTACCCTACATTGTTGTTTTAACCAATCCAACAACTGGTGGTGTTACTGCTTCATGGGCAATGTTAGGTGATATTCTAATAGCTGAGCCCAAAGCTACGATTGGTTTTGCGGGTAGACGTGTGATTCAAGATACGGTTCGTGAAACACTTCCTGATGAATTTCAAACAGCAGAATATGTAAAAGATCACGGTGGAATAGACCTAGTGATTGAACGGCAACATTTAAGGAACACAATAGGCACACTACTAAGTGTTTTATTGAAAAAGGCAGAAACTCAGTCTAATATTGACACATTAAATGTTGTCACAATCGACAGATCTCTACAAAAAACTCCAAAAGCGTTATAGCCGAAGAATTAATCTAGATCTTGAACGTATCCAAAAAGTTTTAACTTCACTAGCCTTTCCACATTTAGAATTAAAAAATCCAATTAATATTATAGGAAGTGATGGAAAAATGAGTACATTGACGTCTCTAAAGTATTTTCTAGAAGCTCATAAAAAAAATATAACAACATTTACCAGTCCACATCTTTACAATGTGAGACAAAGATTTTGGTTAAAAAAAAAATATATAACCCTTAAAGAAATAAAGAAATATATAAAACTCGTAGAGGCTACAGGTTTAAAACTGACGTTATTTGAATTATTAACATGTGTTTATATTTTAGCCGCCAAAAATCAAAAAAATACGAACTATCACCTGATAGAAGCTGGTCTTTTATTCAAAAAAGATAGTACTAATTTGTGGACTGACCCTAAAGCTCAAATAATAACTAATATTAATTTTCAACATCAAGATTGGGTTAAACCAAAAACTTTAAGAGAAATCTGCAGACAAAAATTAGATTCTCTCTCTCAAAACACAACGATTTACATAGGAAAACAACAGCCAAGAGCTTTGGGTATTATTAAAAATATTTTAAAACATAATAAGAGTAAGCAGATTTATGCTTCAAGTTTTAAAGTTAAGAAAATTAAAAACTATTATCTCTATCAGGATCAAAAAAATAATATTCCCATAAAATCTAAAACTATTCATTCTGAGGGATTAATAAATAATTTAGCTCTAGCTATAAAAGTAGCACTAGACTTTGGTGTGCCTAAAAAAATTATTCTTAAAACAATACCTAAAATTCAATTTGAAGGACGAATTCAATATTTAAAAATAGGAAAATTTAAAAACTTATTAAACTCAAACGAAAAATTGTTAATTGATGGTTGTCACTCTATAGCAAGTGCTAAAAACTTATACGATTATCTTAAAACTTTAAAAGAACCTATATATGGTATTTGGGGTATGCAAAAAAATAAATTACCAAATCAATTTATTAAATCATTTAATAAGATATTTAAAAAATTAATTACTGTTACAATTCCTAATGAGCCTAATGCGTTAAAAGCGGATAAATTAGAAAAAATAGGAAAAAAATATGTATCAACTAGTAAGGCAAATAATATTCAAACTGCGTTAAGACAAATATCTTCAAAAGAGAAAAAAATAGTCGTAATATTTGGGAGTTTGTATTTAGTAGGAGAAGTTTTAAATAAGAATTAAATATTTTCTTTAATCCAAGAAACAATATTTGATTTTGTGGTAGCACCAACTTTAGTTGCTTTTAGTTGACCATCTTTAAATAATAACATTGTAGGAATTCCTCGGACGCCATATTTTGTAGGAGCATTAGGTTCTTCGTCAATGTTGTGCTTAGCTATAACTACTTGATCTTTCATTTCATCTGAAATTTCTTCTAATACTGGCCCGATTTGTTTACAAGGTCCACACCACTCGGCCCAAAAGTCAACAACTGTTGGTGTGGATGCCTTAACAACATCTATTTCAAAACTTTCGTCTGTAATTTTTTTTGTAGGCATTAATTTATAAATAAGTATTTTTCAATTAAAGTCAACTAGACAGCACTATAAAATTTTTCCATTTCCTCAACGTATGCATTAATATCATCTAAAATGGTTAGCTTTTCTGGCTGACCTTCTCGTTCAAATTTTTCTCTTAAAGTGTCAATCTCAGAATATGTTCTTGGAATTGTATTCCATTTTTCAGTACTTGTACTCAAAAGCCTTTTAGCAATGGTTCTATGAATTTGATTGTATTCCTCCTTTGGAAGTATCTCAGGTTTTTCCTCATAAATTAAACGTCTGCCAAAATAATGAAGTCTTTCATCTTTTAACTTATCTAAAACTGAAAGCTTTTTTTCCCATTCTGCTTTATGAAATTCTGGCATAATTCTATTGTCTTCAGGGCTAGTGAACTTTGTATAAATACTCTCCTCTTCATAGACATCTTCTTGAGATCTAGTCTGCTCTTTTTCTTCAGCTTCATCTTGTAAAATTAGGCTTATCTTTTCTGCAAATTGTTTGTGATCTTTTATAAGTTTAGCTCTAACAGCTAATTTTTCTGCTCCTATCGTCTTATATTCCTCAAATTCATTCCCGTATGAGGGATTCATGATGATGGGATGTTTATTATGTCTAACTGTTCTTAAAAATTTAGGATTTTTACCCATTGCGACTTTTAAAGCATCTGCTGGCATATCTAGATAAATACTAGGGTCATGTTTTAGGTCAAAACATTTTGGCCATTGGTATTTAGGATGCTGGCAAACAAAAGCCTGTATATAAGGTCTACTTTTTCCATAAAAATATTCGTTTGTACAAAAATAAAGTTCTTTTTTTATAACTTCTAAGGTTGAATCTTTGTTGGTTGTTAATTGACTTGCTTTCCAAACACTTGGTGCTTTTTTTG
>Ga0307986_10001922_pt1 | contig 14981 bp, 15 predicted proteins | sample EllFjometageno82_FD_203170 | JGI IMG/M metagenome (GOLD analysis project Ga0307986, IMG submission 203170) | Marine microbial communities from Ellis Fjord, Antarctic Ocean - #82 | ecosystem: Environmental > Aquatic > Marine > Unclassified | place: Southern Ocean | collected 2014-10-09
GAACATGCCAAACTGGGTTCATTAATAACTGTAATTCATTTTGATTTTTTGCTTTTTCCATAAAATCTAAATATTCATCAACAGTTTTTGGAACTATTTCTTTGTATAGTTTTTTTGCTCTTTTAGGATTTTGATACATATACAATGAAAGACTTTCAGGAGACGCATATTCCAACCATTGATCAATAGTAATTCCATTACCTTTTGATTTGGAAATTTTTTCCCCTTTTTCATCTAAAAATAGTTCATAAGCAAAGCCAGATGGGTTTGTTTTGCCAATTAATTTAATAATTCTTGAAGATAATATTGCACTTTCAATTAAATCTTTTCCATACATTTCAAAGTCTATATCTAGCGCATACCATCTCATGGCCCAATCTACTTTCCATTGTAATTTACAATGTCCATCTAAAATACTTGTTTCAAGTTTTTTTCCATTATTATCAAAGATAATTTTAGATCTTTCTTTTGAGATTTCTAAAACTGGAATTTCTAAAACCTTGCCAGTATCTGGGCATATAGGTAAAAACGGACTGTAGGTTCTTTGTCTTTCTTTACCTAGTGTTGGTAGAATTATATCCATAATACCCTGATAATTTTCTAAAATTAATTTTAACGTAGGATTAAAAAAACCATCCTTATAAAGAACTGAAGAACTTTTAAAACTATATTCAAATTTAAATTTATCTAAAAAATCTTTTAACATTTCATTATTGTGTTCACCAAAACTTGAGAATTTTTCAAATGGATCTGGCACTTGAGTTAAAGGTTTATGAAGGTTTTTGTTTAATAACTCTTGATTTGGTACATTTTCAGGAACTTTCCTAAAACCATCCATGTCATCTGAAAAAGTTATAATCTCTGTTGGTGTGTCAGTTAATTGTTTTAGCGCATTAACCATCATTGATGTTCTAGCAACCTCTCCAAATGTACCTATATGAGGTAATCCACTTGGCCCGTAACCAGTTTGTAGAATAATTTTACCTTTTTTTTCAATAAAAGTTCTTCTTTCGCGCAACATTTTTTTAGCCTCAACAAAGGGCCACGCGTTAGTTTTATCTAAATTGTCTTTTTCAATCACTTTATTTAATAAGAAATATCTTATATTTGCTGTTATTATAAAGTCTTATAGAGTTGAAATTTATTTACCATAAAATAATGTTCTTTCAAAATGTCTAATTATAAAACTGTTTTTTTTACCTTGGGTGTTTTGCAAATTATTCTTGGAATTTCCATGATGATTCCAATTTTAACCCAATTTATTTATTCAGAAATGGATTCTTCCTTTATAGGAGCTTCAATAATTTCGATAATATTTGGCGTTTTATTTTTTTTAACAAATTTAAACCATGATAAAAAATTAAACTTACAACAAGCATTTTTGTTAACCGCTCTCTCATGGTTAAGTATTGCAATATTTGGTTCTTTGCCATTCATTTTTTCTGCTCTGGAACTATCAATTACTGATGCTTTTTTTGAAAGCATGTCTGGTATTACTACTACTGGATCAACAATTATCTCAAGTTTAGAAGATGCTCCTAGATCAATACTTTTATGGCGGGCTATGCTTCAATGGTTAGGGGGAATTGGTATTATTGTAATGGCAATAACTCTCATGCCAATAATGAATGTTGGGGGTATGCAATTATTCAAAATTTCGAGCAACGATTCTTCTGAAAAATTATTACCAAAATCTAAAGAAATATCTCTTAGATTAATTTATGTATATTTAGTATTAACATCATTTTGTGCTGTTACTTATAAAATTTTTGGTATGAATATTTTTGACAGTATAACTCACTCCATGACTACAATAGCTACAGGTGGGTTTTCGAATTATAATGAATCTATAGGATATTTTAATAGCTTACCCATTGAAATATCATCGATGATTTTTATTATACTAGGTAGTTTACCTTTCATTGCATATATAAAATTTTTAAATGGTAATAAGAAAATATTTACTTCAGATGTTCAAATTAAATCATTCATTAAGATAATTATTGTTTCGATTGTTCTACTTTTTATTTATTCACTTTTTCAAAATAAAGGTTTTTCTCAAATTAATATAAGAGCAATTTTTTTTAATGTTATTTCTATTTTAACTGGTACAGGATATGTCACTGGAGAATTTGATGGGTGGGGAAATTTTCCACTAATTTTCTTTTTAACTCTAATGTTTATTGGTGGTTGTGCTGGCTCAACAACTTGTGGAATTAAAATTTTTAGAATTCAAATTTTATATTTATTTATTACTAATCAATTAAAAAAAATTATTTATCCAAGAGGTGTATTTGTAATTAAATATGATAAAAATAATGTAGATGATAAGTTTATGGCTTCAATCATCTCTTTTATATTTCTTTACTTAGTTATATTTTTTTTAATAACTGCATTTTTATCTTTAAGTGGTTTAGATTTTGTAACTTCAATTTCAGGTGCTGCTACTTCAATTTCTAATGTCGGCCCTGGTTTAGGCTCTACAATTGGTCCTAATGGTAATTTTTCAAATATACCCGAAATATCTAAATGGATTTTAAGTCTTGGAATGATCTTGGGTAGGTTGGAGTTATTTGCTATACTTGTATTATTTCTACCTTCGTTTTGGAGAAATTAATTATGATTGAAATAAAAAAACAATCCCTCTCAGAAACTTTTTCAGTCTACTTAGATAAAAGAATGCTTAGGATTTTATTACTTGGAGCTATCTCTGGTTTTCCCTGGGTTTTAATAGGAAGCAGTTTAAGTTTGTGGCTTAAAGAAGAAGGTTTGAGCAGATCAACAGTTGGTTGGGCGGGTTTAATATTTGCAGTTTATGCTTTTAACTATTTGTGGGCACCTCTTGTAGACAGACTTCAAATACCATACTTAACAAAAAAACTTGGTCATAGAAGAGGCTGGATAGTATTAATGCAAATCACAATTTTAATTTGCCTTGTTAGCTGGAGTTTTATTAACCCAACAGAAAACTTAGCATTATTAATTACAATTGGTTTAATCATTGCTATAGCTTCAGCAACACAGGATATTACTGTTGATGCCTTAAGAATTGAACAAATAGGTGAGGATGAAGGTAAATCAATGGCTGCCGGAGCGGCTATGGCTGTTGTTGGATGGTGGAGTGGATATAAACTAGGTGGTGTAATAGCATTATTTACTGCTCAACATTTAGAAAATATTGGGATTAGCAATTACTGGCAAATCACATTTTTAATTTTAGGTATTGTGGTAATTTTGATGAATATAGGGTTAATGTTTGTTCATGAACCTCCTTCTACTGATAGACAACTAAATCAAAAAGAGACCGATAAACTTATAGAAAATAAACTTGGATCAAAAAACATTATAACTACATTTGCTACTTGGATAAGCAGCACATTAGGTGGTCCTATATTAAGTTTCTTTAAAAAAAATGGATTTTCAGTTGCTATTGGAATTCTAAGTTTTATTTTTTTGTTTAAGATTGGTGAGGCTTTCCTTGGCCGTATGTCGATAGTATTTTATAAAGAAATTGGATTTTCTAAAGGTGATATAGCTATTTATTCAAAAACTTTAGGATGGATAACTACAGTTATCTTTACTTTATTAGGTGGGCTTTTTGTAATTAGATCTGGAGTTTTAAAGGCAATGTTTCTTGCGGGAATATTAATGGCTGCAACAAACTTATTATTTACTGTCCTGGCATGGAGTGATAAATCTGAACTACTATTTGCTGTAGCGGTTATATTTGATGATATTGCAGCGGCTTTTGCAACAGTAGCATTTGTTGCATTTATTTCGTTGCTTGTGGACAGAACCTATACTGCAACTCAATATGCACTGCTTGCTTCGATAGGGACAGCAGGAAGAACAACACTCGCATCATCATCAGGAGCTTTAGTAGATTGGTTAAATGGAGATTGGGGAGTATTTTTCATTTTAACAGCTATTATGGTAATACCTTCTTTGATCTGCTTGTGGTTTATTAAAGATAAACTAAAACTCCGTGAAAAGTAATTATTTTTACAAAAAAGCTGTATCAAATATTTACAAGAATCCATCTGTAGTGTCTGAGGTTACTTCTCAAATTATTTATGGTGAAAAATTCAAAATTTTATCTAAAAATAAAAATTGGCTAAAAATAAAAACGTCATTCGATAATTATGTTGGTTACATTAGAAATGATAACTATACAGCTGATCATAATCCTACACATAAAATATTTACTCTGAAAGCTACTGTCTTTAATAAAAAAAAAAATAAGACAAAACATTTTTTACCATTTGCATCAAAAATTTTAGTGATTAAGGAAAATAAAAAGTTTATTGAATTTGAAAAAAATAAATGGGTTGCGAAAAAAAATATTAAGAAAATTAGTCATGTAGAGCAAAACTACTTAAAAATATTAAAATTATTTTTAAGAACTAAATATGTATGGGGTGGCAAAACTTATAATGGAATAGATTGTTCAGCTATTTTACAATTATTATATTATTATAATAATAAATTTTACCCTAGGGACACAAAGGATCAATTAAGATATTCAAAACCTAATATTAAAATAAAAAAATTTAAAATGGGTGATATTATATTTTGGAGAGGTCATGTTGCTATTTGTATTAATACCAGAAAACTAATTCATGCATATGGACCTGAAAAAAAAGTAATTACTATGTCAATTAATAACACAGTAGAAAGAATTGAAACAACAACAGGGCTAATAATAAAGAAAGTATCTTCTATAAAATATTAACTTCTACCAAAATCTGGTTTGTTAATATCTTGTTTCAGTTTGATTATTTTTTTTCTAACTTTTTTAGTGTCAATTAATTTCTTAATAATAGATTTATTATTTTTAAATTGAATATCGTGTTTAAATGAACGTAGGTTTTTAATAAATAAATCAATAACTTTTAAAATATTTTTTTGATTATTAAAAAATACGTCCCTCCACATAATTTCATTAGATGCAGCAATTCTTGAAAAGTCTCTCAAACCACCAGCACTGAATTTAATTAATTCATATTTTTGTTGTTGTTCAAAATCTGTTGCTGTTTTAACTAAGTTATATGCGATTAAGTGAGGTAAGTGACTTGTCATAGAAAAAATTGCATCATGTTTTTTTGAGTCCATAATTGCAACTCTTGAACCAATTTTTTTCCAAAACTTACCCAGTAACCGAAGATGTTTGCTGCTAGTATTTTTTTCTTTTATTAATATGCACCATTTATTATGAAATAAATTTTTTACCCCGTGTTCGGGACCACTAACTTCTGATCCTGCAATAGGATGGCTTGAGGTCCAAAAAATTCCTTTTTTTAATTTCTTTTTAATTAATTCCATAGACTTTTCTTTAGATGAGCCAACATCTGTGATGATAGTTTTGGGTAGTAGGTATTCATTTATTTTTAAAATTATTTTTTCATATTCTCCTAAAGGAGTACAAAATATTATCAAATCTAAATTTGGAATGATTTTTTTAAAATTACTTATAATTTCACACTGTAATTTTAATTTTTTTATCTTTAAAATATTTGATTTAGATTTTTCGTAGACAAATATTTTCTTTGCTATTTTTTTTACAACTATTGATCTTAACAGTGAAGAGCCAATTAAACCACATCCTATGATTAACACATTTTTCATAATCAATTTAATATAAGTTTAATTGCTGATATAAACTTTTTATTTTCCTTAATAGATCCAATTGTTAATCTTAATTTGTTTTTTATATTATATCCATCTTTTGTAGATCTTAAAATAATTCCTCTTGATTGTAGTTTTTTAAAAATATAATTAGCAGAAAACTTACATTTATCGAAATTTAGTAATAAAAAATTAGCAGTCACTTCACTTGAAAAGATGCCTATTTTTTCTAAAATATTTTTAACTTTATTTGCTTCAATAGCATTATGTCTCACAGATTGATTAATAAAATTTCTATCTTTTAAAGCTTCTACTGCCGCAACTTGTGCTAACTGATTTACATTAAATGGTGGTTTAATTACATTCATTGCATCAATAATTTTCTTTGAAGCATAGCCCCACCCAATTCTTAAAGAGGCTAAGCCATAAATTTTAGAAAATGTTCTTATTACAAATACATTATCTTTATTTTTAAATAGATCTAAACTCGGTGTGTAATCGTTATTTTTCATATATTCAAAGTAAGCATCATCTAAAACTAATAAAATATTTTTTTTTAGTTTTTTTCTTAGCTCTAATAATTCTAATTTGTTTAAATAAGTTCCGGTCGGGTTGTTTGGGTTAGCAACAAAAACTATTTTTGTTTTTTTTGTAACTTTTTTAATTACTTCTGCAATTGAAACTTTAAAATTTTTTTCTTTTGAAAAGATGACTTTTGCTCCTACAATTTGTGCATAAATTCTATACATTAAAAAACTATACTGGGGCACAATCACTTCATCTGATTGTTTTAAATATAACTGACAAATCATTTGAATAATTTCATCAGACCCTGCACCACAAATAATTTTATTAAAATCACAATTAAACTTGTTTGAGATTGCTTTTCTTAAAACTCTTGCTTTACTGTCTGGATATTTGGATAAATTGAAATTTTTATTATTTAAAACTTGCATTACTTTAGGGCTAACACCTAACGCTGACTCATTAGCTGATAATTTGGTAATATTGGTTGCTTTGCTTATTTTTGATTTACCTGGCTTATAGGCTTCTATTTTGAATTTTTTAAACATTGGAACTGTCATTTTATTAATCTTATAAATAAAATATTAAACTTTCATACAGAATAAGTCATTTTTTAAAATATTTGACATAAGAAATACTATCTAGTACAAAAAATATGCGCTGATTTAACTGAATTGCGAGCGCTTTAAAAAACCGCTAAATAAGTTTTTTTGTCTCACAATTCAATTTTAGCCATTATTTATGAGTAAAGAAATCAACATAAAAAATTTAATAATTGATAAACCATTAAAATTAGATTGTGGCCAAACTATCAATAATTTTCCTATAGCTTATGAGACCTATGGAGATCTTAATGAAAAAAAAGATAATGTTATTTTAATTTTTCATGCTTTAACAGGTGATCAATTTGTTTCAGGATCAAATCCTATAACTAAAAAAGATGGTTGGTGGTCCTATGCTGTGGGCCCAGGTAAAGCCGTGGATACTAATAAATATTTTGTCATTTGTTCAAATGTAATTGGGGGATGTTTGGGCTCTTTTGGCCCAAATGCTACTAACCCTGAAACAAATAAGATTTATGGAACCTCTTTTCCCATTATTACAATCAACGACATGGTTAATGCACAGTATAATCTTTTAGATTATTTTAAAATTAAAAAATTATTTGCAGTTATGGGTGGATCAATGGGTGGTATGCAGGTTCTTCAATTTGTAAGTAATTTTCCTGATAAAGCAGTAATTGCAATTCCAATTGCTTGTACTTCAAGTCATTCAGCACAAAATATTGCTTTTAATGAACTTGGTAGACAATCTATAATGGCTGATGCAAATTGGTTAAATGGAGATTACTCCAACCAAGATAAAAATCCTAATAAAGGTTTGTCTGTTGCACGGATGGCCGCTCATATAACTTATTTGTCTAAAAATGGTCTACAGGAAAAATTTGGAAGAAAATTACAAGAAAGAGATAACTTAAAGTTTAGTTTCGATGCAGATTTTCAAATAGAAAGTTACTTAAGACATCAAGGATCTGTATTCGTAGATAGATTTGATGCTAACAGTTATCTCTATATCACAAGAGCAATGGATTATTTTGATCTAATTAAAGAACATGGTGGTAATTTATCTAAAGCATTTGCAAACACTAGAACTAAATTCCTTGTTATATCATTTACTTCAGATTGGCTTTATCCAACTTCTGAGAATAAAGAAATTGTTATAGCCTTGAATGCTATAGGTGCAGATGTTGGGTTTGTTGAAATTGAGTCAGACAAGGGACACGACTCTTTTCTATTAAATATTCCTGAATTTTTAACTACATTAAAGGAATATATTAACACTTCATATTTAAAAAAATAACAATGAAACAAGAATTTAAAATAATTGCAAACTTAATAGATAAAAAAACAAGAGTGTTAGATGTTGGTTGTGGTGACGGTACTTTAATGGAGTTTTTAAAAAAAAATAGACAAATAGATATAAGAGGAATTGAAATTTCAAAAATTAATATTCAAAAATGTATTCGAAAAGGTTTGACTGTAATTGAGGGTGATGCAGAAAAAGATCTTAGTCAGTTTCCAGATGGGTCTTTTGATTTTGTAATTCTAAGCCAAACCCTACAGGCCTTTCTTAACCCTGAAAAAGTCATATCTGAATTACTAAGAGTAGGTAAAAAAGCAATTGTTACAATACCTAATTTTGGTTATTGGAAAGTTAGATTACATCTATTAATTAAAGGAACCATGCCTATCACAAGAAGTTTACCTGATGAATGGTATAATACCCCAAACTTACACATGTGCACAATTAAAGATTTTTTTAATTTCTGTGAAAATAGAAAGATTAATTTATATAAATCTATTGCACTACAAAATCTTAAGTCATCGAAAATAACTAGTAACAATCTCACATTAAAGAACTTAACAGCAGTGCTAGGTATTTTTTTAATAGAAAAATAAATGAAAATTAAAATAATACCTTGTCTACAAGATAATTATTCTTATTTAATAATTGATGAAAAAAAAAATATTGCTTGTGTAATTGATCCTGCTGATGCTGATCCTATTATTGAATATTTAGATGATAGTAAGATTGAATTAAAGTTCATATTAAATACACATCATCATTATGATCATGTGGGTGGAAACAAGCAATTAAAAGAAAAATATGGTGCAACTGTTATTGGATACAAAGGAGATAAAGAACGAATTCCTGAAATAGATATATTGCTTAATGATCAAGAAACTTGGAAACATGAAAATTTTGAAGCAAAGATAATTCATATTCCTGGACATACTCTTGGTCATATATGTTTTTATTTTTATAAAGAAGAATCTGTATTTACTGGAGATACTCTTTTTTCATTAGGTTGTGGAAGGTTATTTGAGGGAACATACTCTCAGATGTTTGATTCTTTGATGAAATTAAAAAAACTACCTCAGAATACGAAGGTTTATTGTGGTCACGAATATACCAAAAAAAATTCAGCTTTTTGTATAGCCCATGACCCAAATAATAAAAATCTCAAAGCTAAAATGGACGATATAAATATAAAGTTAAATAGTGGCGTGCCCACAATTCCATCAACTATTAAGGATGAATTAGAGTGCAATATTTTCCTTAGGTCTAGCAATGTAGATGCCTTTTCAAAATTAAGGGATTTAAAGGACAATTTCTAACCTATTCGGACTTGACTATAATAAGCCCCGGACTATATTGCTGTTTATAAAAAAAAGATTAAACAATGTCATACGCTATTATACAAACAGGTGGAAAACAGTACAAAGTAAAAGCTGGTGAAATACTTAAAATCGAAAGATTAGAAGATTCTAAGCTTGAGACAAAAATAGAATTTAAAGAAATTCTAGCATATGGAGATGATAAAGCAATAGAAGTTGGGTCACCAACAGTTGAAGGTGCAAAAGTCGAAGCTGACCTTGTTGAAAATGGCAAAAATAGAACAATATTAATCTTCAAGAAAAGAAGAAGACAAAATTCAAGAAGAAAAAATGGTCATAGACAACAATATTCATTAATAAGAATTAACAAAATTTTTTCTAAAGATGGTAAAATTTTATCTGAAGCAGAAAAAATGGTTAAACCAAATAAAAAAATTGAAAAAGTAAAAGTTTTAGCAGGTGAAAAAAAAGTAACTAAAAAAGTAGAAGCTAAAGTAACTGCTAAAAAAGTAGAAGCTAAAGTAACTGCTAAAAAAGTAGAAGCTAAAGTAGCAAATAAATAAATTAGATATATTATGGCAACAAAAAAAGCAGGTGGATCATCACGAAACGGACGAGATAGTGCTGGTCGTAGACTTGGTGTTAAGAAGTACGGTGGTGAAGTAGTAATTCCTGGAAATATAATAGTTAGACAAAGAGGGACAAAAATTTTTCCTGGTGAAAACGTAGGAATGGGTAAAGATCATTCAATATTTTCTGTTATTGAAGGCAAAGTAGTATTTAAAAAAGGAAGATTAGACAGAACATTCGTTTCAGTAAAACCCAATTAGTAGTACAACTAAAAACTAACAGTTGTATTATGAAGTTTCTAGATCAAGTAAAAATTTATGTAAAAGCCGGTAATGGTGGGCATGGGTCCCCTAGTTTTCGAAGAGAAAAATTTATTGAGTACGGTGGACCTGATGGTGGGGATGGTGGTAAAGGTGGTACCATACTCTTAAGATCAGAAAGAAATTTAAATACTCTTATCGATTATAGATTTCAACAACATCACAAAGCTGGAAGGGGAGTTAATGGCTCTGGACAAAATCGTACTGGTCATGGTGGGGAAGATTTATTTTTAAAAGTTCCAATAGGTACGCAAGTTTTTGAAGAAGATAATAAAACTTTAATTTATGATTTTAAAAAAGAAGGTGAAGAATTTGTTGTAGCCAATGGTGGTAAGGGTGGTCTTGGGAATACTAGATTTAAAAGTTCTACCAATAGAGCCCCAAAAAAATTTACAAAAGGTGCGATAGGTGAAGAATATATAATTTGGCTTCAGCTAAAAACTATTGCTGATGTCGGTATTGTAGGTTTGCCTAATGCTGGTAAATCTAGCTTATTAGCATCTATTACAAATGCTACACCTAAAATAGCAAATTATAAATTTACAACTTTAAATCCAAACCTTGGTGTTGCAACTTATGATGATAAAGAAATAACTTTAGCTGATATCCCAGGGTTAGTTGAGGGAGCACATGAAGGTGTAGGCCTTGGAATTCAATTCTTAAAACACATAGAAAGATGTAAAACCTTGATGCACTTAATAGATATTACTGATGAAAATATTGAAAATGCATATCAGCAAGTTAAAAAAGAGCTTGGTAGCTACAGTAAAGAAATACTTGAAAAAAAAGAAATAATTGTATTAAATAAAATAGATTTATTAGAAAATAAGGAAGTGAATAAGATTGTGAAAAAATTTTCTAAAAATAAAAATTCTGAAGTAATAACCCTTTCAACATTAGACAAGAGATCTATATCAAAAATTAAAGCTAAATTGCTTGCGTATGTATCTTAAGAATTCAAAAATTATTGTAATCAAAATTGGCTCTTCTTTACTAATAGATGATAATAAAAAAATTAGAAAAAAATGGCTTTTAGAGTTTTCCAAGGACATACGAGAACTGATTAATGAAAACAAAAAAGTAATTATTGTGAGTTCAGGCGCTATTGCAATGGGCTGTAAAAAACTTAACTTAAGTAAAAAAAATCTCAAAATTGATAAAAGTCAAGCAGTAGCATCAGTTGGACAAATCGAACTTATGAATTTATTTTCAGAAATATTCGTTAAACAAAGAATTAATATATCTCAGATTTTACTTACACTAGAAGATACTGAACAAAGAAGAAGAGCCCTAAATGCCAAAAGAACGTTTGATAATTTATTTCAATTGGGTTTTGTACCCATTGTTAATGAAAATGATACCATAGCAACTACAGAAATCAAATATGGTGATAACGATAGATTGGCTTCTAGAGTTGCACAAATATCTGGCGCTGACACACTGATACTTCTTTCTGATGTTGATGGTTTATATACTCAAAATCCTAAAATTTACAAAAATGCAAAGTTAATAAAGGAGATAAAAAATATAGATAAAGATATAGAAAAAATTGCAACCAAAAGTATTGGAAAGTATGGAACTGGTGGAATGAAAACTAAAATTGATGCAGCAAAAATCTGTCAACTATCAGGATGCCAAATGGTAATAGCTAACGGTCTTTTAATGAGACCTGTTAAGAAAATAATTAAGAATAATAACTGTACTTGGTTTTTACCAAAAATAACAAAATTAGATGCCAGAAAAAAATGGATTATTAGTTCAGTTTCACCTAAAGGAGAAATTGTTATTGATGATGGTGCCACTCAAGCACTTTCGAATGGTAAAAGCTTGTTAGCAACTGGTATTACAAAAGTATCTGGTAATTTTAAAAAAGGCGATCATATAAAAATTTTAAATAAAAAAAATTACGAGTGTGCTAGAGGCTTAAGTTCATTCTCATCTGATGAAATATTAAGAATTATGGGACATCATTCTAAAGAAATTGAAAAAATATTAGGATATGTTGCTAAATCTGAAGTTATACACAAAGATGATATGGTAGAGGTATAAAATGATTCGATACATGAATTTAATAGGGCAAAATGCTAAAAAAGCATCTCTTGAAAAAGTTAACACTATAATAAAAAATAAAGTTTTAAAAAGATATGCCTCATTATTAGATAGAGAGAGAAACTCTATAATTAAAGCAAACATAAAAGATATAAAATTTGCTCTAAAAATAGGATTAAAGAATAATCTAATTGATAGGCTGACTGTTGATCATAAAAAATTAGACAAGATAAAATATTCAATAAATAAAATTGCTAAACTTAAAGACCCAGTTGATAATACGCTTGAGGAATGGAATAGACCTAATGGATTAAAAATTAAAAGAGTATCTATACCTATAGGGGTTATTGGGGTTATATATGAGAGTAGACCCAATGTAACTTCAGATGTTGCTGGCTTATGTTTTAAATCTGGAAATGCTGTGATTTTAAGAGGTGGGTCGGAGGCGATAAGCACTAATAGAATTTTAGTCAAATTATTTCGAAAAGCACTCAAAGAAAATAGAGTTAATGAAAATTTTATTCAATTTATAGATTCTAAAAATAGAAAAATGGTTGATTTTATGCTTTCAAAAATGAAAGATTGTATTGATGTGATCATACCTCGTGGAGGAAAAAATTTAGTAAAAAAAGTTCAAGAGTTTTCGACCGTACCTATTATTGGACATTTAGAAGGTCTATGTCACACTTTCGTTGATAAAGATGCAGAATTAAAAATGGCTATAAATATAATTTATAATGCTAAATTAAGAAATACCAGTATTTGTGGAGCTACTGAAACAATTTTACTTCATGAACAAATTGTTAAAAAATTTTGTAATCCTATTTTAAAAAAACTTGAAGATAATAACTGTAAAATATACGGAGATCATTTTTTAAATAAATATTATAACGGCAAAATTTCTACCGCAACAAAGGAGGACTGGTCTACAGAATACTTGACAGCAACAGTATCTGTAAAAACTGTTAAAAATTGTAAGGAAGCAATCAATCATATTAACAAATATGGAACTATGCATACAGATTCTATAATTACTAAAAATAAAAATACTGCTAAAATGTTTTTAAAAAATGTCAAAAGCTCAATAGCTATGCATAACACATCAACACAGTTTGCTGATGGTGGTGAGTTTGGATTTGGTGGGGAGGTTGGTATTTCAACTAATACTCTTCCTCCAAGAGGCCCTGTGGGTTTAGGCCAACTTACTTCTTATAAATATGAAATAGTTAGTAATGGTCAGATTAGAAAATAAATTGAAACTTCAAAAAATTAAAATTGGTATTTTAGGAGGTACATTTGATCCTGCACATAAAGGGCATTTGGAAATATCAAAACAAGCAAAAAAAAAATTTAGACTAAAAAATATTATTTGGGCAATTACAAAACAAAACCCATTTAAAGATAAAAGCAAATCAAATTTAAAAAATAGAATGCAATTTGCAAAAAAAATAATTGGTAAAAAAAAATATATTAAAATAAAATTTTATGAAGAAAAAATAGGCTCTAATAGAACAATTGATTTAATTGAGTATTTAAGTAAAGAAAATAAAAATGAAATTTATTTTATTATGGGTGCAGATAATCTCATAAATTTTCATAAGTGGTATAAATGGAAATCTATTATAAGAAAATGCAATATTTTGGTATTTGATCGCCAGGGATATAAGGCTAAGTCGTTAAAGTCAGTAACCTTTAATGGGACAAACAACAAAAACTTAACCTTTGTGAATTTTAATAAAGTTAATATTTCGTCTTCTCAATTAAGAAAAATTTGATAAGGTTTATTTAATTAATGGAAAAAAATACAAACCTAAAAAATATCATATTAAACACTTTAGACTCCAACAAAGCTTTAGACATAATCTCTATCGATCTTAAGAATAAAAGTTCCATGGCAGATTATATGATTATAGCAAGTGGAACTTCTTCAAGACATATTCAGGCTTTATCAGAGCAAGTGTTAGAAAAATTAAGAACCAATGGAGTTAAAAATTCTAGAATAGAGGGTAAAGAGAGTTTAGATTGGAAATTAGTTGATGGTATTGATTTGATTGTTCATATATTTAATCCTGATAAACGAAAATTTTATGAACTCGAAAAAATATGGTCTGAACTCATTCCTAAAGAAAAAGTAATGATATAATTGTGATGAAAAGATTATTTTTTTTTATTATTTTATCTCTGTTTTTTTTTGAAAAAAATTTTTCTGAAAATAGTAATATCTATAAAAAGATAGACCTATTTAGTGAGGTCCTAGAAAAAATTAATGAGGAATATGTTGATGAAGTAGATCAATCTAAAAGCATGGATGCTGCAATAAATGGACTGTTACAATCTCTAGATCCCTATTCTGCGTATATGACTCCTGAAAGTTTTAAGAGTATGCAAACTGAAACAAGTGGTAAGTTTGGTGGCCTTGGAATTGAAGTTGGCATGGAGTCAGGTGTAGTAAAAATAATTTCTCCTATCGATAATACGCCAGCTTCTAAAGCAGGATTAAAAGCGGGCGATTATATTGTAAAAGTTGATGGTGTGCAGATACAAGGTAAGTCATTAATGCAGGCAGTTGATTTAATGAGAGGACTTGTTGGTTCTAGTATTGAAATAACGGTAAGAAGACGTAATGTTAAAAAAGCATTAATCTTCAATATAACAAGAGAAATTATTCAAGTTCAGTCAGTTAAATCTGAACTCATTGATAATAATATTGGCT
>Ga0307986_10001926_pt1 | contig 14963 bp, 15 predicted proteins | sample EllFjometageno82_FD_203170 | JGI IMG/M metagenome (GOLD analysis project Ga0307986, IMG submission 203170) | Marine microbial communities from Ellis Fjord, Antarctic Ocean - #82 | ecosystem: Environmental > Aquatic > Marine > Unclassified | place: Southern Ocean | collected 2014-10-09
CTTTTGCTCATGGATTAAATATCCATTATAAATTAATTGAAGCAAGAAAAGATTTAGATGTATTTATGGTTGCACCCAAGGGACCTGGACATTTAGTTAGAAGTGAATTTGAAAGAGGTGGTGGAGTACCATGTTTATTTGCTGTTCACCAAGATGGAACAGGCAAAGCAAGAGATCTTGCGTTATCTTATGCATCAGCAATTGGTGGAGGAAAATCTGGTATTATTGAAACTACATTTAAAGATGAAGTAGAAACAGATTTATTTGGAGAACAAACAGTCCTTTGTGGAGGACTAGTTGAGTTGATTAAAAATGGTTTCGAAACTTTAACCGAAGCTGGCTACGAACCAGAGATGGCATATTTTGAATGTCTCCATGAAGTAAAATTAATAGTAGATTTAATTTATGAAGGTGGAATTGCTAACATGAATTACTCTATTTCAAACACTGCAGAATATGGTGAGTATGTATCTGGTAAAAGAATAGTGGATAGTGAGAGCAAAAAACGAATGAAAGAAGTTCTAGTAGATATTCAATCTGGTAAATTTACAAAAGATTGGATGAAAGAGTGTGAAGGTGGACAGAAGAACTTTTTGAAAATGAGGAAAGATCTTGCAGACCATCCAATTGAAAAAGTGGGTGCAGAACTTAGAGCAATGATGCCTTGGATTGGAAAGAAGAAATTAATTGATAGTGATAAGAGTTAATCTTTACTAAAAACCCAAACTGGTTCAAAATTATAGCCAATATACGACAATTATTTTGCAATCTCTATTATAGATTGTATTATAGTTTTACTAAAACCATTGGTTATGAGCGACAAAGATAAAATTATTATATTTGATACCACGATGCGAGATGGCGAACAATCGCCTGGTGCATCCATGAGTCTTGAAGAAAAAATTCAAATTTCAAGAGTTTTTGATGAAATGGGAATTGACATAATTGAAGCTGGATTTCCCATTGCATCTCCAGGTGACTTTGAAGCTGTTACAGCAATAAGTAAAATTTTAAAAAATTCAATTCCATGTGGATTAGCAAGGTCTAGTAAGAAAGATATTGATGCATGTCATGAAGCACTAAAAGCTGCTCCAAGATTTAGAATTCATACATTTATTTCAACTAGTCCACTTCATATGAAGTTCAAATTAAATAAATCTTCCGAACAGGTCTTGGATGCCATAAAAGAAAGTGTAAGTTATGCTAGAAATCTTACTGATGACGTAGAATGGTCTTGTGAAGATGGAACAAGAACTGATATGGATTTTATGTGTAAAATAGTTGAACTTGCAATTAATAGTGGTGCAAAAACAATAAATATTCCAGATACAGTTGGTTATACAATTCCTTCAGAATTTACTAAAATTATTACCACTTTAAAAAACAAAGTCCCAAATATTGATAAGGCCATATTGTCTGTTCATTGTCATAATGATTTAGGATTGGCAGTTGCAAACTCTTTAGCTGGAGTTTCTGCAGGTGCAAGACAGGTTGAATGTACAATTAATGGGATAGGTGAAAGAGCAGGGAACGCTGCACTTGAAGAAATTGTAATGGCAATAAGAACTAGAAATGATTTAATGCCTTATAAAACAGGAATTAAAACTGAACTATTAAGTAAAGCTTCAAAAGTTGTTTCAAACGCAACTTTCCCAGTACAGTTTAATAAAGCAGTTGTTGGAAAAAATGCATTTGCACATGAGGCAGGTATTCATCAGGATGGCATGCTTAAACACAGAGAAACATATGAAATTATGACACCAGAAAGTGTTGGTGTTAAAAAAACTTCTTTAGTAATGGGAAAACACTCTGGAAGACACGCATTTAAGGAAAAATTAAATGATCTTGGTTATGCGGATATTACTGACGATGTTATTCAAACTGCTTTTGGTAAGTTCAAAATTTTAGCTGATAAAAAAAAACATGTTTATGATGATGATATTGCAGCTTTAGTTGATGATAGTATGGTTTTAGATAAACATGTAATTAACCTAAAGTCTTTAAAAGTTTTTGCTGGCACGGGTGAGCCACAAAAAGCAGAAATGACACTTGATGTTTATGGTGAGGTTAAAGCAACTTCAGAAACAGGTGATGGGCCTGTAGATGCAATTTTTAAATGTATAAAAGTTTTGTATCCACACGATGTTAAATTACAGTTATATCAAGTTCATGCGGTTACAGAAGGAACTGATGCTCAGGCAACTGTAAGTGTTAGAATTGAAGAAGAAGGAAAAACTACAGTAGGACAAGCAGCTGATACAGACACATTAGTAGCGTCAGCTAATGCTTATTTAAGCGCTTTAAATAAAATGATAATTAAAAGAAAAAAAACTGCTCCAATAGAGCACGAAACTCAGAAAGTAAAGGGAATATAAAATGTCTAATTGGTTTAAAAGTCTAACTAATGTTTGGAGTCAAGATATGGCAATTGACCTTGGCACAGCAAACACACTTGTTGTATTAAAAGGGCAAGGTGTTGTTTTAAATGAACCATCTGTTGTGGCCATAGTGGAGAACATGGGAAAAAAAACTGTGTTAGCTGTCGGTGATGAAGCAAAAACAATGCTTGGAAGAACACCTGGTAATATTAGTGCCATCAGACCTTTAAGAGACGGTGTTATTGCAGATTTTATTGTTACTGAGGAAATGATCAAGCACTTTATTAAAAAAGTTCATAAAAATAAAACTTTTGCTAACCCTAGAATTTTAATCTGTGTTCCAACTGGATCAACTCCAGTAGAAAGAAAAGCAATTCAAGATAGTGCACTTGCGGCAGGAGCAAGAAGAGTTCAATTAATTGAAGAACCTATAGCAGCAGCAATTGGTGCCGGTCTTCCAATTTCAGAAGCGACAGGATCCATGGTAGTTGATATAGGAGGTGGTACTACAGAGATTGCGGTTATGTCGTTAGGTGGTCTTGTTTATTCTAAATCATTAAGAGTTGCAGGAGATGCAATGGATGGGGCGCTAGTTAATTACATGAGAAAAGAATACAATCTTATGATTGGTGATAGTACCGCAGAAAAAATAAAAAAAGAAATTGGTACAGCTATTCCGTCAAATAGTAATACTTATGCTGTAAAAGGTAGAGATTTAAGATCGGGCACACCCAAAGAAGTAAATATTACAGAAGAAGATACCGCTGAAGCATTAAATGGTATTCTTAAGGATATGGTAAACGGTATAAAAGATGCATTAGAAAATACACCTCCTGAATTATCTGCTGATTTAGTTGATATGGGGCTAACATTAACCGGGGGTGGAGCTTTACTGAAAAATATTGATAAGAGATTTTCTAAAGAGACAGGATTACCAGTTTTTATAGCAGATGACCCATTAGCATGTGTAGCAATTGGAACAGGAAAAGCTTTGGAAAATGAAGAGACCTTCTCTACTATGCTATCTGAATATTAAAAATAATGGAATCTGGTAGAGGCGATTTTATAATATCATTAAGATCTGTTTTTTTAAAAAAAGGAAATCAACAAAAATTTTCATTATTAAGTCTAATATTATTTTCAATTATATTTTTAATATTAGGAAGTTTTAATTTTAAAATTATAAATTTTAACAAAACTATAATTAAAGAAATAATTTACTTCTCATCTTTTATAGCTAACATTCCAGAAAACTCTATAAAAAAATCTTTTATAAAGACGAAAGATCATTTTGAATATTATAACGACTATCTAATAGTAAAAAATGAATTACAAAAATTAGAAAATAGAGATTTAGAAAAAAAAATCATAACTTTTGAAAATATAGAGTTAAAAAGGTTAATTGATGACTATTTTGTAGAAGATAGCAAAACATATGCAAGAGTATTAACTGACAAAGACAGCCCATTTTTAAGGTCTATAGTTATAAATAAAGGTAGTAAAAACGGTGTTAAACTGGGAATGGTTATCTATGATGACATCTACTTAATAGGAAAAGTAGTCGAAGTAAATTTTCTCACATCACGTGTATTGCTGATATCAGATATAAACTCTAAGATTGCAGTTACAATTCAACCACTTAACGTACAAGGTATTATGAGTGGATTAGATACGCAAACAGGAAAGATGCAATATATTAAAGAAGATGAACTAATTAATAAAGATAATCAAGAATTGATTATTGTAACATCAGGATCGGGAGGAATATTCAAAAGTGGAATTCCAATCGGTAAAATTAATCTAACAGATACTTTAGAAAACAAGCAAAATATAATAATAAATTTTTATAGTGATTTTTCACAATTAAAATATGTAAAAATTTTATCTCACACAAAAGAATATTCAAATTTTGATAGATCTAATAAAAAAAATTACGAAATAAATAATGATAAAATTTTTAAAATGAATAGCCAAAAAGAAAACATTAAAGTGCTTCAGCAACAAAAAATTATAAACGATGAAGTAAGACTTAAATTTGAATTAGAAAATATTAAATTAAAAGAAAACTTAATTAACACCCAAAAAAAACTAGAAGAACAAAATAAAAAAATAATAGAGGGTCAAAATAAATCTAAAAATTTAGAATTTTTAGAATTAAACTTATTATATGGGCATAAGTGTAGAAAAAATTTTTTTAAACCAAAGCTCTTCATGATTAACACGGCTGAGTATAGAAATTGTGTATTAAATAAAGGACTTATTAAAAAAAATTAGATGATAAATACAAATAAAAAAATTCAATATTTCTTGTACCAATACACACCTGCTATTCTTCTTTATACTTCTATATTAAGTGAAATTGACTTTAATAATTCAGAATTTAAATATTTTTCATTTAATTTTGCTTATATTTTAATATTTCACTACAGTTTAAAAAGAGAAGGCAGTATCGGTTATATTATAATTTTTATAGCAGGGTTATTTAATGATGTTGTTAATGGAATACCAATGGGTATAAGCAGCTTAACTTATTTATTGTTATGTGCTGCAGCAGCATATCTTAGAAATATAACATTAAGACCAAATATAATTAAAGACTGGTTCTTTTTTTTAATAACAGTAATGGTCTTAAATTTAATTACATTTGTTTATTTAATTTTCTTTTTTGAATATAAAATTAATTATTTTGATCAAATAATAAATATTATATTTACATTTTTATTGTATTTAATTTTTTCACATTTATTTAAAATATATGACAATGTCATTTTGGGTAAATTTAATTAATGTTTGATACAAATTTTGGTGCCAGAAAACTCCATATCATTAATAGAAGAATGTTTATTCTTGGTGCGGCTAAAATAATTGTATTCACAGGGATTATTGCAAGGTTATTTTCATTACAAATATCTGATAATAAAAAATATTTAACCCTCTCTGATAAAAATAGATTACGTGAATGGCGATTGCCTCCAATTAGAGGTGAATTTGTTGATTACTTTGGCAATGTTATAGCAAGTAATTTGAAAGTTTATCAGCTTCATGTTATTCCTGAAGAGGTAGAAAATTTCAGATATTTAATCCTAAGATTAAGTGAGATTTTAAAACTTAATTCAAATGAACTGAATAAAATAAGAGCAAAGAAAAAAAAACAAAAACCTTGGGAAACTTTAGTTATTTCAGAAAACCTAACCTGGGAACAGTTTACAAGAATTAATTATTTTTTGTATGACTTAGTAGGAGCAAAACCAGTTTTGTCTATTTCTCGCAACTATCCTTTTGGAGATAATTATACGCATATTCTTGGATATGTAAGTGAAGCAAGCAAAAATGATATTTTAAAGAGTGAGGTAATTAAACGGAATCATGTACCTGGTCTTAAGGTAGGTAAAACAGGTTTAGAAAAATCATTTGAAGAACAGCTTATTGGTGTAAATGGGGTACAAAGATACGAGGTTAATGCGTATGGTAAAAGAATTAGACAAATTGATCATAAAAAAGGAAAAAAAGGTAAAAAAATTAAACTTACGGTTGATACGGAGATTCAAAAACTATCAAATAAGCTTTTAAAGAATGTAGCTGGATCAATAAGTGTGATGGATATTTACACAGGAGAAATATTAGCAATGCATTCTTCTCCTTCGTTTGATCCAAATTTATTTCTTTTTGGTATCAGTCATGATGATTGGCAGTTAATAAGAAATAATCCACTAAAACCATTGGTTAACAAAACTTTATCAGGCCTATACTCACCAGGCTCTACATTAAAACCCATAGTAGCTCTTTCTGCGCTAGAAAATAATATCATTAACAAAAATTTTAAAGTCAAGTGCACAGGAAAAATAGAAATGTATGGTCAAACATATCACTGCTGGAAAAAAAAAGGACATGGGATTGTAAGTTTAAAAGAAGCTATGAAACAATCGTGTGATACTTACTTTTATGAGATTGCAAGAAAACTTGGTGTGGATAGATTAAAAGAAACGGCAATAAAATTTGGTCTTGGTGAAAAAGTTTTACAAGATGTATTTAGTAATGAAAAAAAAGGATTAATTCCAAATACACAATGGAAAAAAGATAATTTAGGAAAAAGTTGGGTGATTGGTGAAACGTTAATTACTGGAATTGGACAGGGGTACACGCAAACCACACCTCTGCAACTATGCTTAATGACTGCTCAACTAGCAAATGGTGGACATAAAATTTATCCTAAAATAACTGTTAATGAAAATGATGAGACATATGAAGAAGTAGAAAAATTTATTAAAAAGAACCAAAAAATTAATAAAGAATTAAATAGTGGTTTAGTTGAATCAAGTCAGGAAATATTTTCATTTATAAAAGACAAAAGACACGAAACTTTATATAAAGATTATGAAAATATAAAACTTATACAAGAGGCAATGTTTGCGTCTACAAACGAAGTAAGAGGAACATCTTATTCATCCAGAATAAAAAATACCAAATATCAATTTGCTGGCAAAACTGGAACATCTCAGGTTAAAAGAATAACGGCTGTTGAAAGAGAACTAGATTTGAATACCTCTGAAATTCCCTACAATGAAAGAGATCATGCTTTATTTATCGCATTTGGACCTTATAAAAAACCAAGATACGCATTAAGTATTGTCATAGAACATGGTGGATCTGGCAGTTCAACAGCAGCACCGATAGCAAAAAAACTCTTTAAATTAATTGTTGATAGGCACGAACTCAGAGAAAAAATTAGAATTCAAAAAATTCAAAAGACATAGATGCAATATAATTCATTCAATACACAGATATCATTTATTCAAAAAGTAAAAAGTTTTGATTATATTTTATTATTTTGTATATTACTGCTTGGTATAATAAGTGTTATTGCAATGTATTCGACAGATGGTGGAGAAATTTTATTTCACAGTAAAAGTCATATTATTAAGTTTTTAATTTTTTTCCCGATGATGATTATATTATCATTTCTTAACATAAAAATTTGGCACTTTTTTTCCTATATATTTTATATAGTTGTTTTATTTTTTTTAATTTGGGCCTCCTTATATGGAATTAAAGCCTCTGGTTCACAACGATGGATAAATTTATATTTTATTAATTTGCAGCCATCAGAATTAATGAAGATAGCTGTCATTGCATGTCTTGCGAGGTACTATCATCGTGTTGGATTAGAAAAAGTGAATACTCTTCAAAATATATTAACAGCTTTAATAATTCTTGTTTTACCAATAATGCTTGTACTCAGTCAGCCAGACCTAGGAACATCTATATTAATTGCAGCAAGTGGTTTAGTTATTATATGGCTGTCGGGACTGAACATAAAATACTTTACATATTCTTTCTTAACTCTCTTAATAGCAATGCCATTTGTTATTTCTTTTTTAAAAACATATCAAAAATTAAGAATTTTAACCTTTCTTAATCCTGATCGTGACCCACTTGGTGCGGGATATCAAATCATTCAATCTAAAATAGCGGTAGGCTCAGGAGGCTTAACAGGAAAAGGTTTTTTAAAAGGAACTCAAAGTTATTTAGATTTTTTACCAGAAAAACATACAGACTTTATATTCACATTATTTGCTGAAGAATTTGGTTTTATAGGTTCACTAGGTCTTCTGTTAATTTATATAATTATTATTTATAGAGTTATAAAAATTGGTTCAATCTCAAGAAGTTATTTTGCAAAACTTTTCTGTTATGGTTTTGGGTCGGCAATATTTTTTTATGTAACAGTAAATATGTCTATGGTTTTAGGTTTGTTACCTATAGTTGGATCACCATTGCCAATTATGTCTTATGGAGGATCCTCAACGTTAGCAACCATGATTGGATTTTCAATCGTTATGAGTGCCAAAATTCATCATAAAAACCTAATAGCCTAGATATTTTAATCATAAACCTGTTGAATATGTCGCTAGAAAAATTCAAAATAGAAATTATATTGAGTGCTGTGAATAAAGATTTAAAAATAGGAATTGTTGGAGCGGGTATTCAGGGGATATCTAATGCACTGTTTCTTCAAAAAAAAGGTTTTAAAGTTACAATTTTTGATAGAGATGAGCCTGGTAGTCCAGCTGCATCTTATGGTAATGCAGGTCACTTTTCTCCATATGCATCCGTTCCCATAAATAGACCTGATGTTTTAACAGATGTACCAGCAATGCTTTTAAGTTCAACTGGCCCACTTGCCCTTAAATGGAACTATGTTCCTAAAATGATACCATGGTTTTTGCAATTTATAAGAAACTGTTCTACAAAAAAAATGATGCACACAGCTAAAAATATGCATCAAATTTTAGATTTAGCATTGCCTGCTTATGATGAACTATTTGATGAAATTAAGCTTGAAGGATTAGTTGAAAAAAAAGGAATTTTATATATTTGGAATGATAAAAGCTTAAAAAGTAGAGACCTTGAAATTAAAGTTAGAGATGGGCTTGGTGTTGATCAACAAATAGTAACTCCAAAAGAAATTCATGATTTAGAACCAAATATAAAACCTATTTACCATGGAGGCGTCTATTATCAGCATGGAAGACATGCAAGAAATCCTAAAAAGATACTTTTAAAATTATTTGCTCTTTTTTTAAAAAAAGGTGGGAAGTTTCTAAAGATGAATATTAAAGATATAAACTTTGATGAAGAAAAACCAGTTATTAAAGCTGAAAATAAAAGTTTTCTTTTTGATAAAATTGTTATTGCCTGTGGTTCATTTTCAAAAAAATTAACAGATAATTTAGATGAAAAAATACCCCTTGATACTGAAAGAGGATATCACGTTCACTTTAAAGATTGTGATCACCTTTTAAGTAGACCTGTAATTTTTCAAAATAGAGGATTTGGTATTACTCCAATGGAACAAGGACTTAGAGTGGTGGGTACTGTAGAGTTTGGGGGGTTAAATAATCCATTATCAAAATCAAGAGTTAAAAATTTAATTAATAATGCAAAATATATGATGGGTGATCTACCAGACCACGAAGATGAATGGTTAGGTTTTAGACCAACACTGCCAGACTATTTACCTGTAATAGGACCATCAAAAAAATATAAAAATGTTTTTTATTGTTTTGGTCACCATCATTTAGGATGGACTTTAGGACCAATTTCAGGGAAAATAATTTCAAGTATGATTGTAGAAGAAAATACAAATCTAGATTTAAAACCTTATAGCTCCCTTAGGTTTAACTAAGTGATAAATAAAAATAATGTTGCATACATTCTTTTATTTTTAGCAACTTTATTTTGGTCTGGAAATTTTCTGGTTGGGAAATTTGCTAGTCAACATCAAATACCACCTTTTTCATTAAATTTTTATAGATGGTTGTTTGCTTGGTTGATTTTAGCACCATTTACAATTCAAGAAATATTAAAAAAAAGAAAGTATATTTTAGAAAATTATAAATATTATATGGTCCTTGGAATAACAAGTGTGACTATATTTAATTCAATCGTCTATTACTCGTTAAATTTCACACAAGTAATCAGCGGTGTATTGATGATATCAACAATACCAGTGATGATCATTTTTATTTCATCGATCTTAAAAATTGAAAAAACAAATACTTTTCAAATATTAGGTGTTACATGCTCTTTTATTGGAGTGGTTTTAATTATAACCAAAGCTAATCTTGGAATATTAATAAATTTAGATTTTAATAAAGGAGATATTACAATGGTTTTTGGAATGTTGTCATGGGCAACCTATTCTGCACTTTTAAAGAAAAAGAAACATGAGCTATCTCAATTAACATTATTAGAAGTAGTAATTTCATTTGGCTTTATATTCTTAATTCCAATTTATTTTATAGAATATCAAGTTGGTTACAGAATTGTTTTAGATCAAAACTTTTTTATGATTTTGTTCTATGTAGTGTTGTTTCCAGGTCTTACCTCTTTTATTTTTTGGATAAAGGGAGTTTCTTTAATTGGAGCTAATCGAGCAGGTGTTTTTTTGCATATGATGCCTATTTTAAGTGCGATTATGGCAATGATTATTTTTAATGAAAAATTTATGTTTTATCATATGTTAGGCGCAATATTTATTTTAACCGGAATTCTTTTGTCAAATAGAAAAATTAAAAATGCTTAAAGTTGCCATCTTAGATGACTATCAAAATGTTTCTCATGAGTTTGTGGATTTAAAAAAACTATCAGGAGAATATGAATTTAAAATATTCAGTGAACCTTTTAAAGATGAAGCAGACGCCATAGAGCAATTATCAGATTTTGGAGCATTATTAATAATGAGAGAACGAACTCCAATTACTAAAAATTTAATCGATAACCTTAATGATCTTAAATACATCATAACAAGTGGATCAAGAAATAAAGCTATAGACTTAGCTGCTGCTAAAAAAAGAAAAATCATAGTATGTGGAACCGAGATTGGTTTTGCAGGCACATCTGAATTAACTTGGGGTTTAATTTTGGGTTTAAGCAGAAACTTTAAAGAAGAAATTGATAATATGTATCAAGGCTACTGGCAATCAACCATTGGTTTTGAGCTTAAGGGAAAAATTTTAGGACTAGTAGGCCTTGGAAGAGTTGGATCACAAGTTGCAAAAATTGGTAAAGCTTTTGGTATGCAAGTTATAGCTTGGAGTGAAAATTTAAACTTAGATATTTGTAAGGAGCTAGATGTTTTGCCATGCAGTAAAGAAGATATACTTCAAAATTCTGATTTTATATCAATCCATGTTCAAGGTGGAGAGAGATATAAAGAGTTAATAAAATTAAAAGAGTTAGATATGATGAAAAAAACTGCTTTTTTAATTAATACATCAAGAGGAAATATTATCAATGAAGATGATTTAATTATAGCTCTTTCAACAAATGTTATTGCAGGCGCTGGTCTTGATGTTTATGAAAAAGAACCTTTACCCGAGGGTAATAAACTAAGATTTTTACCAAATGCATTATTAATGCCCCATGTTGGTTATGTTACGGCAGAAAATTATAGTATGTTTTATACACAAATGATCGAAGGCCTAGAAGCTTGTGTGAGTGGTAAACCAATTCGTATAATTGAGTAACGTGCTTAAATATTTAAAATTATTATATTTTATATTTTACAGACCAAGAATTTTTTTTCCAAAAAAAAGTTATTCGATGTTTGGAGAAGATTTATTTATTCAAAATTATTTTAAAAATAAGCCAAAAGGTTTCTATGTAGATGTGGGTTGTTATCACCCATTACAAGGTAACAATACTCACCTATTATATAAAAATGGTTGGGCTGGCATAAATTTTGATATTAACCATTATTCAATTAAACTTTTTGATTTTTTAAGAAAAAGAGATTTAAATATTCACTCAGGTATCTCAAGAAAGAAAAGTAAATTAACTATGTACTATAGAAAAGAAATTAATATGCTAAATACTCTCGATGAAAAAATAGCTAAAATTCATTTTAGAAATGGTTACAAGAAAAAAAATATTCAAGTAAATACTTTAAATTTTTTTATATCTAAAAAATTTAAGAAACTAAATAAAATTGATTTTATAAATATTGATGTAGAGGGTTATGAACTAGATACCTTAAAATCTTTAAATTTTTCAATTTATAAACCACAATTAATTTGCATTGAAATTCATAATATTAAAAAAATGTATGATACAAATTATAAATATTTAAAATCAAACGATGTATACAATTATTTGATAAATAAGAAGTACAAAGTAATATGGAAGAATAAGTATTCATTCATATTTGAAAGAAAGAATAATGAAAAAAATTAATAAAGATCTTACAGCTGAACAAAAGTTAGTTTTATTTGAAGATGGTACAGAAGCACCAGGCACTAGTGAGTTAAATAATGAAAAAAGAGAAGGTAGTTACCACTGTACTAATTGTGGTGAAAAATTATTTGACTCAAGTGCAAAATATGAAAGTGGTTCAGGTTGGCCATCATTTTATGATTCTTTACCTGATGCTTTTGAAACTAAAACAGACACTCTATTAGGTTATGAGAGAGTAGAGTATCACTGTAAAAAATGTGGTGGACATCATGGTCATATTTTTGAAGATGGACCTAACCCCACTGGTAAAAGATATTGTAATAATGGTGTTTGTTTAACTTTTAAACCAAAAAACATAAAATGATTATTAATTACATTAGTTTTTTGATTGGTATTATTTGGTCTTATTCAATTATTAAAACACAATCAGTTTTTAGTAAAAAAGCTGGAATTGTATTTAAGATTTTTATTACAAAAGTTTCTTGGTTTACTTTAATTGCAGCCTGCTATTTTGGATACAAAAACTTTTCAATTAAATTAACAATGGCTGGAATTATTATAGGTATTTTGATTGTTAATATTGGTTTTTATTTATCAAAAAAATTGATTGATAAAAGATTTAATGAGAAACAATTACAGATTTTCAAAAGTTTTTTTGAATATACTTTGATTTTTTGGTTAATTTATTACGTTTTATTTTAAAAGGTCTTGTAATTTATTTTCTTTTTCAAGAGCTCTAGCTTCATCGTAGCCACCAATGTGTTGATTATCAAAAAAAATTTGAGGAATAGTTCTTTTACCATTAGCTTTCAAAATCATTTCATCCATCGCACCATCAACTGTTGCAATATTAATCTCTTTATAAGCAACATTATTTCTTGTTAATAATTTTTTTGCTGCATCACAAAAATTGCAAAGTGGACCTGTATAAATTGTTACATTTTTCATGATTTATAAATAATCATTTTTTTTAATTTTGCTAGTTATTTCTTTTCTGGAATATTCAAATTTTTTTTTGTGTTTGATACTTTTTTGATTAACTCTTTTTCTCCATAATCTGAAAGAAATTGGTTTTATAGATCGTCTCATAATCTTGATAACTTCACCTTCTGTCTTTCCTGTCTTTTTCTCTATTTCTTCAAAAGTGATCCGATCAGCCCAAGCTGCCCAAATGATCCAGTCAGGATCCGATATATGGGGCTCTGGGTTTTTGACCCTAGTTATGGGGGTGTGACCTTTTTTTTTCATAAATCCTTTATATTTGAAAAAAATGATTAATGCATTTTATTTAAGGCCATGGTATTATGAAATTTAGATAGTCCATCTTAGCCATCTTTAGCTCCCGGTTTTTTTGGACTATCCTTAAATCTTAAAATGCTCCCTTTAAATTATTTTCTTTTTCTACAGATAATTTTATTTCTATTTATCACCCCTGGAACACCTAGAATTGTGATCATTTCTTATTCAATGAATTATGGAGTACAAAAATGTATTTGGACAGCTCTTGGAGATATCACTGCAAATTTTATTCAAGCAACTTTAGTAATTTTTGTTTTAGGATCCTTTTTTTCAGATAATCCAAATTTTTTAAATGCCTTTAAGTGGGTAGGTATAGCTTATTTACTCTATCTTGCTTATGATATTTATAATTCAAGACCAAAAGATATAAGTTCAAATAATATTTCATCAAAAAGTTTTTTTTCTTTTTTTAAAGATGGTTTTTTAGTTGCAGGAACAAGTCCTAAAGCTTGGATGTTTTTTCCATTAATATTTCCACAGTTTATTGATTTTAATTCAAATTATATCGTTCAATTTTTTATTTTGATCACAACCTATGTGGTTTTAGATTTTTTATCTTTAGTTGCTTACGCGGTGCTTGCTAGAAAGTTAATTGTTTGGATTAAAGCTAATCCAAAAGTTATAAATACAATTTCTGCGTGCGTACTTATATTAATTGCTGTAATTATTGCTTTTATTCAAAAATATTAAGTCGCAATCTTTATTACTAACTTGTTTGTCATATAATTTAAGAGTTAAATTAGTTTTTTAAATTAAAAAACTAATAGAGGAAAATAAAAATGAAAATCAGAAATATACTTATTACGTTAGTTTCTGCAATTGCTCTTTTAATTTCAGCTTCAACTATATCTTTTGCGAAGGTTGTTGGAGATAAAATTATTTTAGGTGCTGCTGTTTCATTGACTGGAAAATATTCATCTAATGGTGTTCATACTCAAAACGGTTATAATTTAGCCGTTGAGAGAATTAACAGCATGGGTGGAGTTAAAGTTGGTGGAAAAACTTACAAGTTTGATATTATTTATTATGATGATGAGTCAAACTCCGGAAGAGCAGCGCAACTTGCAGAAAGATTAATCCAACAAGATGGTGTTCAGTTTATGCTTGGACCATATAGCTCAGGACTTACAAAAGCTATGGCACCTGTAACTGAAAAATATGAAGTTCCTATGGTTGAAGCAAACGGTGCGTCTAGATCGTTATTTACTAAAGGTTACAAATATTTATTTGCAGTACTTGCGCCAGCTAACTTATATCTTGATGTAGCAATTGATCTTGCAGTTGAAAAAAATGGTGGAAAGCCAGTTAAGATTGCAATGGCATTTGAACAAGATGCCTTCTCACAAGACGTGAGATTGGGAATTGTTGAAGCTGCTAAAAGAACAAAGTCAAAAATCATTATCGATGACAAGTTACCAAAAGAACTTAACGATATGGCTGCTACTTTATCTAAAGTAAAAGCTACTAATCCAGACGTTCTTGTAGTTTCAGGTCATACTAAAGGTGCTTTGACAGCTGTTAGACAAATCTCAGAGATGAAAGTTGACGTGA
>Ga0307986_10001927_pt1 | contig 14954 bp, 27 predicted proteins | sample EllFjometageno82_FD_203170 | JGI IMG/M metagenome (GOLD analysis project Ga0307986, IMG submission 203170) | Marine microbial communities from Ellis Fjord, Antarctic Ocean - #82 | ecosystem: Environmental > Aquatic > Marine > Unclassified | place: Southern Ocean | collected 2014-10-09
AAACTACTTGACATAGAGTAGCAATTCGTATAGACTACTAACTGATTAATCAAACAAAGGAAACCATATGGAAACTGACAATCATATAGTAAAATATAAAGGACAGATTAGAAAGTCTGCTATTAATATTTTAGTATGGCTTGAAAACAATCCTAATCCTAACGAGGAAAAGGTTGTATTGGAACTTATACCATTACAAAGAAAACAACAAGATGCTATATTCAATTATCGTGAGAACATTAAAGATTGGGATAAGCATACATTTGTATCTCAACCTTTAGGGGATACTAGGGTAGAGGAACATAAAGAGTTTCTAGCTGAACATCAAGACGTAGAGGGTAGTGGTAATTAATTGACTGCTATCTTCTCGCTATGCGTGTGGCTTATAAGCACATGGATAATAGCTAGGATAATATTTAGGAAAAGATTAAGGGGATTATCTATTTGGATAGTCCCTTTTTTTTGTGTGAGTGTATGGTTAGGTAGTTTAATAGCCATAGCACTTAGTTGACACAGATAAATAAATCATATATATTGTAAGGGTAATCAGCGAGAGTTGATTACTTAATAGGTGTAGTAATTTACTATGGCTATGTTGGTAAGGAGTTGTAAATCTAAGCTGTAAATCCAGAACATAGCATGAGCGTTGAGGCTACACCTAAAACAATTAACCAATAGGATAACATATGACACAGACTAATATAAAAGTTGGAAGTGTTTCAGATTATCTTCATGCTTTGATGACACAAACTAAAGCGAAGAAATTTCGTGCAGGTTGGGTTAAAAAGAATGGAGACTATCGGACAGGTAGCTTTGATTTATTAAATCGTTCTACTTGGAAACAAACTAATGGCACAATGTACAAGCGTCAAGGTAAGAAAAGAACTACCAATGCTAACGAGTACATACTAGCACATGACCTAGATAAAAAAGCACCCAGAAATATTTCTGTTGCTACTTTGAAATGGTTTAGTGTAGGTAAAAAAGTGTATAAAATCAATCACTTAGAGGTAAATGATAGCATAACAGTTGTTATGTTTGAGAAGGTAAAATTTACTGCTCTTAAAAATTTAATCAAGCGAGGAGATATCAATGAGTGAATGGTGTCAGAATAAAAAGTGTCCCGATAAAAAAAATCAAAATCAAATTCGTGGCATTAAAGGTGCAAAGTATTATCAGTCTAATAAAGCTACAAATTATATGGGGTATTGGTGTAGCACAGGTTGTCGTGAACAGTGGTTTAATAATAATAAAGAAACTTGTATGCAAGCAGTTGGTGTCATTGATAAACAAATAGTACAATTAGATGATGCTTGGTACGTAGAATATAGATATGATTACAGAACAGAGCCACCTTATCGCTATCATTTACTTAATAGACTTAAGGGTATAGACCAATCTATATTACAAACACAAGCACAGACACAGGAAAATATACAACAAGGTCATAATTGGCATACAATAGATGATAACGAAGCCAGAGAATTAGCAATCACACTTGGCTTAGCTAGTTGACACAGCAATAACATTAGTATATTATATAGGCATCACTTAGGAAACTAAGTGGTGTCTTTTTTTTTAACCAACCAACAAGGAGTACTCATGGAACAAAAAGAGATAAGGCTCAATGCAGGTAAACGAAAGTCTTTGACTAACGATTATCGTAGACATTGTGAAAGTCTTTCAACTGATTTGAAAGATAAATACAATCAAACAAGAGAAGAAGCTACAAGTTCTATTGCTTCTGCGTTTGAAACTGCAACAGCAGTAGTACAGCGTAGATTTCCATTAGAAGATGTTGCTACTTTGCAAGAGTTACAAAGAAAACATAACACTATTAATGCAGTAGGTGATGATAGTTGTTTCTTTTTTAAAGTAACTGACGCACCAAAGGTACTTGACCAATATAATGATGAGGTAGAGAAGTCTAAACACTTTTCCTTTGAGTTAGACGGTAGTATTACTGGAGATTATGGCTCTCGCTATGGTAGTGGTAGTTCTAACAATGGAAAAAACTTTCCTTATGCTATGTATCGTGAGGAAATGAGAGCAGTAGGACTCAATCCAGACTGCAACATTGAGCATGACCTAAAAAAAGAAGGTAATGTTCATAGACAAGACAACAACCCCTACCTATCAACATGTAGAAATGAGAATGATTACTTTCTAAATGGTAAAACAGGTGGTAGTAATATGTACCAAGATTGGAATAGCAATTATGTTTTGCAAATTATTGGTACAGGTGGGTGTCGTTCAAGGGCTATCCCATGCTCAGACTTAGAGTTTCAAAAGTTTGAGATGATGATACAAGCAAAGCAAAATGTAGTGCAGTCACATACTAAATGGATTGAATCTATTGTAGCTAAGGTTAATAGATTTGAGCAAGGTATAAAGACTATGACTAAGTTCTCTCAAGTAGAGAAGTTTGCTTCTCACAGTAAAGTCAATTGGAAAATTGATGATGAGATACTTGCTGATAAGATTGGCATGGACGTTGTAGTATCTATTGATGACCTAGCAGACGCACTAGATAACATAGATAAACCTAAGCAGACTAGAGAAGAAAAGATACTCGCTTATAAAGAAGCTATGCGAATGGCTAACTAACTATAAGAGATATCAGTTGACATACTAGCAATAGTATAGTATATTAAAGGCATTACTAATTAATTTTAGTAGTGCCTTTTTTTTAACCCAACAATAAGGAAAACATATGAGTGCATTAGTTGCAAAACTAGAAGAACAATATGCAGATCAGTACCAACGGAGTATTACACCTGTTGAACTGCGACAATTAGACTCAGTAGAGAGTACATTCAAGCTAAATAAACCTAGCTATGCTGTATTAGATACTGAAAACAACAAAGCAATACACCTACATGGTGCTAACTACCAGTTGATACCCTATGAAAGAATAATATCTGGGTTATCTACTGCATTAGATGAGTATAATATAGATATAAGTGATACATCTATTAAATTTAATGTATCACCAGACTTAAACTACATGAAACTTAGGATTTTGTTTGGAGATACTGGAGATTTTGGTACTTACTCTATGAGTCATAACGAAAATGATAAGTTAAAGTTTGGTATTGAAGTTATATCTAGCTATGATGCTTCAATTATCTTTCAATTAAGGTCAATGTTCTTAAGATTAGTATGTGCTAATGGTATGAAATCATTTGAAGATATTAATTCTTCTATGAAAAGACACACACTTAACTTTAATCTTGATGATTCCTTTACTAAACTAAAGAATCTTAATACAACCTTTAGTGATATGAAAGATAAAGTAGAAGTGTACCAGAGTGTTGAACTAAATAGACAAGATGTTGAGAAGTTATTTAGAAAGTTCTCTAATAATTCTGATGGTAAGTACCACTTACTTAATAATGTATTAGAAACTGATGCAAATAAATCAACACTCTTTGATGTGTATAATGCACTAACAAACTACAGTTCACACAATGAACGTGCTGTTAAGATAGGTAAGAAAGATAGTAAAGACTATAAGATTGAATCTTCTAAGAAGGACTCTATAAGAAGTAGTGAGGATAGGGACTTTGAAGTTAGAAACTTTCTAAAGACTAATGACTTTATGTTTTACTACCATCAAGGTGTAGCTAATCAGATAAGACAATAGTAAATGTTGGGGGGACTACTATATAGTATTAACCCCCCCTGCAATGACACGATACTATAACATATTTTAAGAGATAAACCAAGTTGACATAGTGTCACACCTATGTTATAATACATACTAACAAAGGAAATAAAATGAAAACATTCTTACCAGATAAAACAGATAGGTCACCAGAGGAACAGCTAGGTTTAGCTAAGATTCAAATTATGTTTGAAGATTCCTTTGGTATGTTCAATGCTACTAGTGGTCATGTTAAGGAAGTACAAAGAGAAAGAGAAAAAGAACAGGCAACTAATTGGATTAGGTCTAAAGACTGTGAGTTTTTCTGTGACCTTGCAAACACAGAACAGGATTATATAATAACACTACATGAGAATTTAATGTATAGATATAACACAAAGAAGATAACATTAAATGATGTAAGATTTGCAATAAGAAACTTAGGATTAAAAATATGATAAGTAAAAAAGAGTACATAGAACAACAGGCAGAAGATGCGTGGGAAGACCATAAATATATAAATCAAATTCTTATAGGTTACTTTACTGACGAGGTTAAAGGCATGTCAGATGAGGAATTTAAAGAACATCTTATAGAATTGGAGTGGGAGATATAATGAAAACAATTAAAGAACTAGAGGCAAAGATAGGTACACTATCTAACCCTAGTAAGATGCCATCATTTGCATGGGGTATATCAGCAAAGGATTGTAAGACAGGTAGTAAGTTAGCAAAGATTGAAGGAACTATATGCAATAAATGTTATGCTAACACAGGTAACTATTTATTTCCTTGTGTTGTTAATGCACATGCATTCAGATTAAAAGCTATTACTCTACCAGAGTGGGTAGATTATATGGCAGAACTTATTACACAGAAGTACAAAAACCTAGATAAATCAAGGCGTTTTCATCGTTGGTTTGACTCGGGAGATTTACAATCTCAGGAACATCTGACTAAAATATTTGAGGTATGTAGACTTACACCCCATATAAAATATTGGTTGGCTACTAGGGAGTACCCATTCATAGATAAGATTAAAGAAGAAGATGTACCAGAGAATTTATGCCTTCGTGTATCAGCAATTAAAGTAGATAGTCCACCACCTAAGTTTTGGAAATGGACATCAACTGTACACAAAGATAAGAGAGCAATAGGTAGAACATGCCCTGCACCTACACAGAATGGTGAGTGTGGTAGCTGTCGTGCCTGTTGGAATCCTAAAGTTAAACAAGTAAGTTATAAGGAACATTAATATGACAGAGAAAGATAGAGCAGACTTTGAATGGGCAAGTAGTTTTTATTTGTATGATGACCTAGATAAAGATTGGATTAACTGGGAAGAAGAAAAACTTTTTAGTGAGATTGAATCATTAGCATGGCAACCCTTTGAGCATTGGGAGGGTGAGGATATTTACAATGAGATTAATAAACTTGCATCTTCAGTAAGAGAGAAAATAAAAAAGGAAAGCAAATGAGAGTATCTAAAAGAAAAATAAAAAAGTTTTTAACTTTAAATCTTTATAAAAATAAAGACTATTACAATAAGGAACTTGAGTTAGCCATAGAGGTTATACAAGATTTTTTAAACTGTGAGCCAATTCATGTGGGTAAGCTACAAAGTAATACGTTTAGTGTAGTATATGAAATAGATAATGAGGAGTAGCATACTTCTTATCTTTTTTTTGTGTCTAGTTTCCTGTAAGACTCTAGACCTTAACCCAACAACAACTATACTTAAACACATACTAACTAACAAGGATAAGTAATGTTTGAATATAAACACCCAGAGTATTATAACAAAATGAAAAAAGATTTCTATAAGAAGTCAATGAGAGAGAAAAAAGAATTGGAAGAATCATATAAGGAATCCCTAAGACAAATTAAAGAAAGAAAAGACTTGACAAACAAGAATAAATCTGATAGAGAGAATGATGATGAAAAAATATAAAGTAAGAATATTTGGAATGGGTATAGATGCCAAAGGATTAATACCTTTCCCATGTGAGCCCACATTAGACATGATCGAGAGTGCTACTGCTGAGTATTTAAATGAGGGGCTAATGAAAGTTGAGTCTGATAATTTTTATGATCATAGTAGATATACAATAACTTATGAAAAAATCTTACCAGAAGGAGAGTAATACTATGAGTAAAATTAAAAATCTTTTAAAGTATGACCAAGACAGTACAGATAAAGGAGATAGAAACATCTTTATTACAGGGAGACATTGGGGATTTGTTATTAGTACTAAAATCCATGTATCTAAAAATAAAAATCTTCAAATTTATGTAGCCAAACTTAAAAATCTTTTTAGATTTCCACATACAGACTGGGTGTATTTCCCTAAAATACGTACTTTATATGACAACATTATCTCTGGTGAAATTCAAGGATACTATGAGGAATTAAAAAAGGATATGCAACGTAAGGATTATGAGTTTGTTGATAAGAATAACTATAATACTACACATGTTAGAATATTAAAAAGAAGATCAGCAACTAATTAAAATGAATTATAAACAGCAGTTAGAAGTAATAGAAGGATTGTTCATTCCACCAGACACATCTATGAGAATGGATTGTCCTTTCTGTCATGGTAAGAATACTCTATCAGTAGATACAGCTTCCAATAATATAAATTGGTTTTGCTTTCATGCTGCCTGTAAAGCTAAGGGTAAGTACACAGGTGAGAAAGATATGAACTATGTAAACTCAACATTCAATAACAAAAATAAAACAGGTGATGCACCATTTGAAATACCAGATAGTTTTACAACTATATATTCAGATGACAAAGCCATGAAGTACCTACATAAAAATAATTGCTGGGACGCATGGAGTTTGGGTAGAGCAACAATTAAATTTGATATAGCACAGAACAGGGTAGTCTTCTGTGTTAAAGATCCCAAGACAGATGAGATTGTAGGTGCAGTAGGTAGGGGATTAACTTCCAGAGTATACCCTAAATGGTACATGTATGGTAATAAAGATATACCATTTACCTGTGGTTTAATAGAACATAAGGAGGCTATTCTTGTAGAGGATTGTGCCTCTGCTTGTGCAGTATCTAATGTCTTAACAGGTATAGCCTTAATGGGTACATCATTAAAAGAATCTCATAAAAAACACTTGACACAGTACAAAAAATTGTATATAGGTTTAGATAGAGATGCAACAACAAAATCATTTGATATTGCTAATGAATTAAAATCTTATGGTGTTAAGAATGTTCATGTTAAAGTATTAGAAGATGACTTAAAATATTATGGAACAAAAGAAATAGAGGAGATGTTTAATGACTAATAAGATGATGCAAGAAATAGTAGATGACTGGAGAGAGTGGAGGTATGATATTCTAGAATTAAATACTGCTACATGGACACAAAGAGATGAGCAGAAACTTAATGCGATAACAAATATATTAGAAGAACAATTAGAATTACAGAAAGAGGAGTAGAAATAAATGGATGATATATATTTAAGTACTTTTAGTAATGATTTAAAAAATAGTATTAAAAGAAGGCTAGACAAAGATGGCAGAGGTTATAATGATTTGGAAGAAACCATAGATAGATTAACTAAACAAAAAGAATACCTACAAGAGCAATTAAGAAAAGCAGGAAAAGAAATACAAGAATTAAAAGATAAGGCATTGGTATGATAGAGAAACAGATAATAAAATTAATGCTTAATAAAGATTTTTATACAGAGTATAAAGGTAGGGTATCTCGTAATGTATTTCAAGGTAGCTTTGGTTCCTTATATGATACAGTTCAAAAGGCACATGATAAATATGATGCCAATATAAGTATTGATGAGTTGTACTCTTTACATACTGCAGTATTTAATCCTGCATTAACACGGGCAGCTAAGGAACAGTTTAGTGAATTACTTGAGGACATAAAGGAAACACAAGAGCCTTCAAAACAAATAGCAGATGATATTATAAAAATATTAATTGAAAGAGATGTTGCACAGAAGATTGCAATAGAGGCTACTGAAATATTTAATGGTAAAGCTGCAGACTTTAATTTTATTACCAATCTTATAGAGAAACATAAGACAGGATTACCTGCACAAAAATTAGATGCAGTAACAAATGATATTGATGAGTTGCTTGATGAATTAAATGTTGTAAGTAAATGGCAGTTTAATATAAATGTATTAAGGACTAACATAGGTGGGATTGGACCAGGAAATTTAATGATAGCCTTTGCTAGACCAGAGGTAGGTAAGACAGCATTCTGGGTGAGCCTTGTGTCAGCACCTTATGGATTTGCTGAACAAGGTGCCAAGGTACATGCATTTATTAATGAAGAACCTGCAGTTCGTACACAGATGAGAGCCATAAGTTCTTTTACAGGTCTCAACAAAGAGCAGATTGCCGATGATGTACCTAAAGCAAGAGAAAAATGGATTGAAATAAAAGATAATATAACTATGATTGATACTGTTGATTGGTCTATGGATGATATAGATAGTCATTGTGAGAAACATAAACCAGATATAGTTGTTATAGATCAATTAGATAAAGTAAATATAAGTGGAACGTTTGCAAGGACAGATGAGAAGTTAAGAGCAATCTATACAAGTGCAAGGGAGATAGCAAAGAGGAGAGAATGTGTAGTCATTGCCATATCACAAGCGTCAGCAGACGCAGACAATAAAGATCATATAACTTTTACTATGATGGAAAACTCTAAGACAGGTAAAGCAGCCGAAGCTGATTTAATTATTGGTGTGGGTAATAGGGAAGCATCTAATCCAGATAACGATACCAGAGTATTAAATGTTAGTAAGAATAAAATAACAGGGTGGCATGGTAGTCCAGCCTGTGTATTAAATAGATATATAAGTAGGTTTACAGGATAATGTATACAAATTTTAAAAAAGACTTAGGTCGTGGTAGGAAAATAGAGAATATGATTCTACTAAATATACAAAGAAAGTACCCATCAGCAGTATTAATTGATGGTAAGTTTAGTAAGTATGATATATTTATACCAGAGAATAATTATAAGATAGAAGTTAAGTACGATTTAAAAAGTCAAGAAACAAATAATATTGTTATTGAATTGTTTATGTTTGGGAAACCATCTGCATTACTAGCAACATCAGCACACCTATGGATTATATATACAGGTAAGGAGTACCTATGGATAAAACCAATTAAAATATTTGAATGTATACTGTTAAATAATATACAATCAAGGGAGATTACTGGTAATGGAGATTCAAATACAAAAAAAGTTTGCTTAGTTAGACTTGACTTACTAAAGAATTACTGCTATAAGGTACAAACCGATCTAAGATCAGAAGAAATAATATAAGGAAATCAATATGATAACAACAGTAGACGTAGAAACATCGTACCAAAAAACAGATACAGGTGGATTTGATCCATCACCATTTAATCCTAAAAACATATTAGTTAGTGTAGGTATTAATGATGATTATTATTTTACTAACCACAGCACGAGAGTTGATGAAGGTTGTCATGCAAAGATACAAAAAATATTAGATGAAACTAAATTGTTAATAGGGCATAACATTAAATTTGATTTAAGCTGGTTACTTGAGGCAGGATTCACATACACAGGTAATGTATATGACACTATGATAGCAGAATATGTATTAAATCGTGGTGTTCGGGACAGTTTAACACTATTAATGTGCTGTAAGCGTAGAAATTTAGATGCTAAAGATGATGCAGTAAAAGAATATATGGATCTAGGTGTATCTTTTGAAAATATTCCTGAAGAAATTGTAGAAAAATATGGTAGAGTTGATGTGGCTATTACTAGACAACTGTTTGATGCACAAATGGTAGACTTAAGATCAGATAAGCATAAAGGTTTATTAAAAACAATTAAAGTTATGAATGAATTTTTAATAGTGCTTACTGATATGGAACGTAATGGTATTAATATAAACTTAGAAGACCTTACACAAGTAGAGAGAGAGTACCGAGCAGAGTTTGCTTATCTAAAACAGAAGATAGAGAAGATTGTTTATGCAAAGATGGGGGATACTAAAATTAATTTAGGAAGTCCCGAGCAATTATCTTGGTTAATCTATTCTAAAAAACCTAAAGATAAACACGAATGGTCTAAGATATTTAACACAGGTATAGATAAGTTCACAAAGAGAAATAAAAAGAGACCTAAGTTTTCTTTTACACAGTTTAGAAAGTTAGTAGCTAATAACTCTGAGCCTATATATAGAACTATGGCTAGTAAATGCTTACAGTGTGCAGGTAAAGGTGTACTTTTAAAGATTAAAGTTGATGGTACACCCTATAAAAAATATACCAAGTGTTCTGATTGTCATGGGGAAGGTATTGTATATGCTAACATGGCTAAGTTTGCAGGGTTTAATCAAAGACCTAGAAGTGTATATGATATATCTGACTCTGGATTTAAAACAGATAGAATTACTTTAAGTAAAATTGCAGGAGAGGCAGAGGGAGAGTTTAGAGAGTTTATTGATTCTATAATTAGACACAATGCTATCTCTACATATCTAAATACTTTTGTAGAAGGTATACAAAACTTTACAAATGCTAATGGATTACTACATCCTAAGTTTATGCAGGCTGTAACAGCTACAGGTAGACTATCAAGTAGGGATCCTAACTTTCAAAACCAACCAAGAGGTACAACATTTCCTATTCGTAAGGTTATACAATCTAGGTTTGAAGGTGGTCAGATAATTGAGGTAGACTTTGCACAGTTAGAGTTTAGAACTGCAGTATTTCTTGCACAAGATAAGCAAGGTATGGAGGATATAAAAAATAAAATAGATGTACATAAATTTACTGCTGACATTATAGGTGTATCAAGACAAGATGCAAAGGCACATACATTTAAACCTTTGTATGGTGGTACAACAGGTACAGAAGATGAGAAGAAGTATTACAAAACATTTGCAGAAAAATATAAAGACATAACTAAATGGCATGAGGAACTGCAGAGCCAAGCTATAAACTTTAAAAGGATTAAGTTACCTACAGGTAGAGAGTATTCATTCCCATATGCAGAACGTATGCCTTGGGGTGGATCTAGTTATGCTACACAAATAAAAAATTACCCAGTACAAGGATTTGCAACTGCAGATATTGTACCTTTAGCATGTATAAAAATATATAAGCTAATGAATGAACAGAAGGTAAAGAGTTTACTTATTAACACAGTTCACGATTCTATTGTGGCTGATGTTTATCCTGGAGAAGAAGCTGTAATGAGTAAGATATTTGACCAGGGTACAGCATCTGTAATACCTGCATTGAAAGAGTATTATGGAATAAACTTTAATGTTCCACTTGACACAGAGATCAAAATGGGATATGATTGGTTAAATATGAAGGAGATAAATAATGACTAAGACTAATATAGTACTAAAAGTTGTAGGGTATACGTATAGTAAACCCTCAATAACAGTTGAGTTAGATATGAGCAATAGGAATGAGGCTTTAAATATAGCCGATAAACTTAATGACATAGCTAAAGCAAAAGGTGAAGACACGACAATATATTTCGTAGAAACTATTGATATACCAGAGTACAATAAAGATAGTGATGACGATGTACCATTTTAATAACAACTAACAGAGGATAGTAATATGTACATAGACAAGTATAAGATATATAATATGCGATACCAATGGAAAAATGGTAAACAAGATAAGTCTGAGTCAGTGATTCATTCACTTCATTCAGAAGATTCTATACGAGGTAAAGATTTTATAGCTTTATTAAGTGATCTTAATGATGCCTGGAATAAGCATGAGTCTAAAGATGTAGAAATAGAAGTAACATTTAAATCAACTAAGGAGGATTAACATGCAGAAAAAATATGAAGATTATACACCTAGCCAAATGGCTAAAGAAATAATTATGAATTCTTTAGACTTGGCAATGGATGTAGATGATAGAAATATAAAGACTGAGTTAGAAGAAATAAGTGATGACTATAATAAAACTACTACCAATGCAGTAAGGGAGTCTATAAAAAAGTTTGCAGAAAAAACTTTTAATAGCTTTCATTCAGCTAAATTTGATATGAGTGGGCATCCTATTGTAGATAAATTTAACGAGGAGACTATATAATGAGTATACCTTTATTAGACAAAGAGTTGTGTGAAGAGTTTGGCAACGATGAGCAAGAAGAAGCCTTTGATATGTTGCAAAGTTTAAAGTCTCAGTATAATGGAGACCCTACAATGTTATATGTAAATGAGGATGAGGAACTACAGAGTTATTTAATGTGGTTTGCTCGTACAGAGAACTTAACCTGTGAGATTACTGAGGGGATGACTAGGGTATGCTAGCAAGTATTATTGCAGTAACGTTTAATGTATTAACATCATGTTTATTAATATATATATTATATAAAATATTTATAATTTAGTACTTGACAAACATGATAAAATGTGGTATAAGGAATCAATCAACTAAGGAGGACTATGGAAAATAACATAGCAAATATAAGTGAGATGACCAACGAGCAAATAATGAAAGCTATTGGTCAAGATGATGGTTCAAGTAAAGGGGTAAATATCCCTAGACTTGGCATCAATAGGTCAGCAGAAGATGACGATGGCAATGCATTACCAGTAGGTAATTTATTTACATTTGATTCTAATGTAGGTCAGAATGTATACGGGAAACCGATTACATTTAGACCGTTCATAAGTGCAATGCAATATCTGCATTATGATCCAGATAAGAGTGAGTATGTAAACAGATCCATTATAATTAAAAATTGGAAAGAGGAAGCTGTAGATATACTTGGTGGAGTAAAGTGTGGTAAGGTTCCATTTAAAGACAGAGAATCTTTATCACCAGAACAGTTAGCAGAACAAAGAACTATAAGATGTTATAGATTACTTTATGGTTTGTTATCGTTTAAAGGAGTGAAAGCTAATGGAGAAGAGCATACCGTTTCTAATCTGCCTGCTTTATGGAGGGTTACAGGTACAGCATTCTCTCCAGTTGGTACTGCGTTAGAACAAATAACTAAACGTAAGAAACTAATGTTCACTACTACACTATCAGTAGATACTAATAGACAGAAAAAAGGTGGTAATGTTTATTACACACCGTCTATTACTGTTAATGCTGAGGCTGGTTTAGAAATGTCTAAAGCTGATATGGAAACGTTGTCAGTTTTTCAAGGAGTTATTGATAAAGAGAATACAGACGTAGTAGATCTTTACAAAGCTGCCAAGAAAGCTGCTTACACACCATCTGATAATGACATGAAAAAAGTAGTAGATGAAGTTGAAGATCCTATTGAAGTGTTGGCTGGATAATGAGTGACATTCTTCATAAGGTTCAGAACTATCTGGATAGAGCAAACAAAGATCCTGTAGAAGTATCTGATAAATTACTTGAAGAGTTTGGTGAGGCATGTAAAAATGCCTTACGCAAACAATTTTCAGAGAAACGAAGAGGAACATTTAGACCTAGAATGTCTAGTATAGGTAAGCCGTTGTGCCAATTACAGATGGAAGCAAAGAATGTAAAGGGTGAAGGTCAACCATACAATGTTAAAATGAGAAATACTTTTGGGGATCTCATTGAGGCATTGGCTATATTTGTCATGAAATCAGCAGGAGTAGAAGTAAAAGATGAACAGAAAAAAGTTAAACTTAAATTTACTGACTCAGAAATTGAGGGCAGGCTTGACGTTAAGATCAATGAGAAAGTGTGGGATATTAAAAGTGCATCACCATATTCATTCACTAAGAAGTTTGAAGGTGGATTCGAAGAAGTTGCAAAGGATGATGCGTTTGGATATGTACCTCAAGGATATCTTTATAGTGAGAGTGAGAAGATGCCTTTTGGTGGATGGATAGTAATCAATAAATCTACAGGTGAGTGGACAGTATGTGAAACTCCTTTAGATGATGACGAATATAGAGTTAAAGCATTAGCTAGTGCAGAGAAAAACATAGCAGCTATTAAAAACAAAGAGCCTTTTAAGAGATGCTTTGATGAGATAGAAGAAACATTTAGAACTAAGAAAACAGGTAATAAAATTTTGGGCATGGCTTGTACATTTTGCTCATACAAACTTCCTTGTTGGGGAAGTCAATTGAAACTGCTACCACAACAGCAGTCTCAAGGGAAAAACCCTAAGTGGGTTTGGTATACGGAAGTAAAGAATCCTAGGAAAGAGGAAACTTTTGAATAGGGAATTTTATTTCCACTGTGTGGGGAGTAGTATTGAGGGGTCTATTTCCCACCTTTATCATATGCTATGATATACTTTACGTTGTTTAAAAAGAAAGTAGATAAGGAATTTAGAATGTTTACGAATCTTATTTTTGATAATGAGAAAACAGCAGAAGAGTTTGCAGTTAAGAGTATGAAGAGAGGATTTGAATTTAAGGTAGTAGAATACAATAGTGAAAACTATGAAAGGTATTGGTACAAATAATTATGACAAAGAAAAAAGAGATTAATATAAAGAACTCAATAAAAGTTTTAATCACACCTTGGGAAAGAGGTTTTACTTGTGGTATCGTAATGGATAGTAAAGTTTCCATGACAACAGAAGAGTATGAAGTATGCTCTACTGTGGCACGAGGTATGATTAAGATGGCAACTTCAGACCCCCAAGCGACATTCATGTATGGACTTCGTGGGTTTGCTGACGACAAAAAAAGTAGTGGTAAAAGCCTAGCAATCAACTCGGTAGCAGAATTTAATACCGAGGATAATGTTATTGATTTTATTGAGTACTTAAAAAATAAACGAGATAAGGAGTTAAACTAATATGGCAACACATCTAGTTATAGGAGACCCTCATTGTACTCCAAAGGCAAACAATGACAGATTTTTATGGGCAGGTAAATTCGCACATGATCTGAAACCAGATACCATAGTATGCATGGGAGACTTTGCTAGTATGGAATCACTATCAAGCTATGACAAAGGTAAAAAATCCTTTGAAGGTAGGAGATATAAGAAAGATATAGAACATGTTCATGATGCATTAGAATTATTTAACAAAGGTCTTAATGGAAGACGACCAAGAAAAATCATGTTACTTGGTAATCACGAAGATAGGATTGATAGAACAGTAGATGATATACCAGAACTTGAAGGCACAATTAGTACAAACGATTTTAAATTTGAAAAGTATGGATGGGAAGTTTATCCCTACCAAGAACCAGTGGTGGTCGATGGTGTATGGTACTGTCATAACTACCCTACTGGTGTTATGGGTAAGCCTATTAGTGGTGACAATATTGGGCGTGCCTTACTAATAAAAAATAAGGTGTCCTCTACTGTTGGTC
>Ga0307986_10001928_pt1 | contig 14952 bp, 18 predicted proteins | sample EllFjometageno82_FD_203170 | JGI IMG/M metagenome (GOLD analysis project Ga0307986, IMG submission 203170) | Marine microbial communities from Ellis Fjord, Antarctic Ocean - #82 | ecosystem: Environmental > Aquatic > Marine > Unclassified | place: Southern Ocean | collected 2014-10-09
CTTTTGATAGATCGCTAATAATTATATGATTATTTGACATTGATAGAAGATATATGATTATTAATACTTTTATTACAATTAATTGAGGCAAATTTACACTTTGCAACCTATTTAATTAAGATTTGTTGTTAATAAAATTGACTTAATCAAATCTCTAATTTAATAAAACTTTATATTCTTTTTTTAAGAATATCAGTTTCTGGGGTGCTGTAAAAAGCTGAGAATATACCCAAAGAACCTGTTGTATAATCACAACGAAGGGAAAAATGAACACAATATACTTAGATCAATCAACCACTATAATTACTCTACTTTTAACGTCATTAGCTTTTGCGGCTATTGGAATAGTTTATTCAAAAGGTAAAATTTCAATTAACTCGTATTTAAATGCAGATAGATCAATTGGTAAAAGATCTTTAACTGCGTCACTAGTTGCGTCATGCTTTGGGGTTTGGATTTTAATTGGTCCATCAGAAGCAGCGACATGGGGTGGTCTTGGTGCTATAATTGGTTATGGCTTAGGCCAAGCACTACCTTTCTTAGCTTTTATCACAATAGGTCAAAGAATGAGAAAAATTATGCCTAATGGCAACACGCTTACTCAATTTGTTCTAATAAGATTTGGTAAGGCGATGTTTCAGTTAGTTTTACTATTAACTATTATGTACATGTTTGTTTATTTTGCAGCTGAAGTAACAGCAATTGCAAAGGTTGTTAATCTAATGTCTGGGTTTCCACTTTGGCAAACTTCTTTAGTAATAATTGTAGCAACACTATCGTACACTCTCTATGGGGGGCTTAGAGCATCAATTTTTACAGATAAAATACAATTTGTGATAATTATGATTTTATTAATATTTGCTATTAACCATATTTTTAATTCTGGAAATAATACTTTTTCAATGGATTTGATTAATGAAAAAGCTAGCACATTAATGAGTGGAACATACTTTTACGGCTATACCGCTGGTTTAACTTTTTTCATTGCTGTTTTTGCAACAAATTTATTTGATCAAGGTGTTTGGCAAAGAGTATTTGCAGCTAAAAGTTCGGATGATTTAAGAAAAGGATTCATGTCTGCCTTCTTTATTGTAATTCCATTTATGCTTGTTTTAGGTTTCTTTGGAATTCTTGCTGTATCTGTAGATAAAGCAGCTGACCCTAGCACTTTATTTTTTACTCTCTTGCTAGAGCCATTCTCTGGAACTAATTCTTTATTAACTATTTCAATATTGGTTTTAGTCTTAGCTCTAGTAATTAGTAGCATGGATACACTTATTAATGCACTATCAAGTACGATTATTATTGAAGGAAATAAATTTATCACCTTTAAAAATAAAAATAATTATCTTACTTTTTCAAAATACCTAATATGTGGTTTATCAGTAATTGTTTTTTTAATCGCATCTAAGGGGTACAGCGTATTATTTATGTTTTTATTTGCTGATTTATTATGTTGTGCGGCAGTATTTCCAATTTTTTATGGAATGTTTAAAGGTGATGTTGATGAAAAACTCTCTTTAATTTCAGTTATAATTGGACTGATATCTGGACTACTTTTATTTCCAAATCAAACTTTTGATAAAAGTATTTTAATAGGTGGATTACTTCCAGCTGAAGTATTTCCAATTTGGATATCTACAGCATTACTATTTTGGTCTTTTGTTTTAGCGACATTTGCACCAATGATTACAATTTTGGTCTTTAAAAAAGATAGTAAATTTAATTTTTCTGATATTAAAACATCAATTAATAAATAGTGGATATTTACAATAATAAAAAAACTTTTTTTTATAAATTAAAAAATGGCTGTCGGAAAGAATGGTCTGAATACACCAATCATAAATTTTTATCTGATTTAGCTAACAACAAACTACCTGATATAAATTTTAAAAAGTATTTGATTCAAGATTATATTTTCTTACAGCAATTTCTTAAAATTTTAGCACTAAGTATTTATAAATCTAAATCATTTGAAGAGATTAATAGATCAATAAAATTTATTAAAGGAATTCATCATGAAATCAAACTCCATATAAGTTACTGCAAAAAATGGAAGATACCCCTTAGATCTCTTGATAATATTAAAGTTGAAAAAGCTAATAGTGCATACACTGATCACGTATTAAATGTAGGTAAAAATGGAAATAATCTCGATATATTCTCATGCTTATCTCCATGCATTATTGGCTATGGTGAAATTGGAATCAAACTTTCAAAAATTAAAGGTTGGGAAAGAAATAAATATAGTTCATGGATTAAAATGTATTCCTCAAAAGAATATCAACAAGTGGCTAGAGATAATATTCATTATCTAGATATTCTTTTTAAAAATTATAAAGATAAGGATATAAATAAATTAAGGAAAAATTTTAAAAAATCTACGATTCTTGAAAGAAATTTCTGGGAATGTTTTGTTTAAATTTGTTAATTAATCAAAAGCGAAAACGAGAGCAAAGCAATCTAAAAATAAAATAATTAAATTTTCCTAACTCATAAAAATTGAATTGTTTCTTTTTAACTTTTCTCTTTTTAGTTTTTTTCTTCTTCTGCATAACTAATTTCATTTTGTAGTTCTTTTGAATGTTTAAGATTATAGCAATCACTACAAAGAAATACTACTTCGGGCCCAGAGCTAACTTGTGTTAAAATAGAGTTATTTTCTCCACAATCCTCACATCTAAATAAATTTTTTTTCATTTTAGGGTATTTTACACTTCAGTGGTAATATTATTATTTAAGAATTTCTAATGGCAACGGTGCTCCTGGGTATTTTTTTTTACATAGTTTTTCATAATTTTTACAAAGTGTTGAGATAGTTTCATGTGCTTCATCTCTTGATGTTAAAAATTTGATAAGCACATCTCTTTCTTCTTTAATTTCTTTAATATCTTGGCCACTAAGAAATTCTCCAGTTTCAACTTCCCAATAAGTGTCATTTAATTCTTCAGTTGTTAATTCATTGAGTTTTTTCTGTAGTTCAGTGATAACTTTATCCTCAGTTTTAGTTTCTCTCATAGGAGAATTGAGCAATTTTCCTAAACATTTTTCCTCTAAATCTCTTAAAAATGTATTATAAGGTTTTCCTTCTACCAAACCCTTAAAATGATTACTTTCAAAATACTTATTTATGGAAGCATGAGTGGTAATTTTGTTTTTACCTTTTGCAACAGCAACTTGAACATAAACTTCTTGGTTAATATATTCGTTTAAATAAGCTTTAATTTTATCTGATAACATTTTTATGAATCTATATTTATATCTTTTTTAATTTTTAGAAAGTTTTTTAGGTTTATTTAATTCTACTTAACTCAAATCATATAAGTTTATATTACAATAGCATATAATCTTAAAACTGACTTTGTAGCATTTCACCACATTATAAGATTATTAATGATCTTATTTCTTGTATTAGCAATTATGAAACTAATAGAAAAAATTAATCCAAAGCAATAGACATTCTTTCAAAAACTTTTTCAACGCTTAATTTTTTTAAATCGTCAACTTGTATTGCTTTAAAATTTTCTCTCTCAATACTAACTTTAAACGCTGTGGTATGTTTTCCAAATAATGTTAGACCTTTTGCTCCTAGATGAGCAGACATATGTGCAGGGCCAGTATCGTTAGCTACAACAAATGAGCTTTCTTTGATTAATGTTGATAATTGTGAAATGTTAAGTGCTTTATTTTGATCTAAAATTGAAATTGCATTAATATTCATTGCATCATTAATTTCATTGGGACCAGGTGCAACTATAACTTTATACCTATCATTAAATTTATTTTTAATAAGTTCAATTAGCTCATTATAGTAGGGCCATTTTTTAACATCTAAATGCGCTGAGCAAAAAGGAAATAATAGAATATATTCTTTCAATTGATTGCTACTTTTGATGTTTTTTATATTTGTGCATGCCCATTTGAAATCTGGCTTCATTACATTTAAGGTATTAAGACTAGAAGTTTTTAATTGGTGGTCAAATCTATTTAAAACTGGATTTTTATCAAATTCTATCTTTGAAATATTTATTGGTAAAGTTGTTTCTGAACTAGACCACTTATCAGATTTAGATTTAGGAAATAGAATGTTTTTATAAAAAGTTGTTCTTGAGGAATTTTGAAGATCGTAAACATTTATAAAATTAAATTTTTTTAATGTTCTCATTAATAAATAAAGGTAAATTAAATTAAATCTGGATAATCTCCTATCTAATATAACATTGTGAATATGAGGGTTTTTTTTAAATAATTCAAAATACGGTTTTGTTGTTAATATATGTATTTTATCTTGTGAATGATTTTCAGAAATGTCTTGAATTGCACCACTTGCTTGAGCTATATCTCCTAGAGAACCATGTTTGATAATTAAAATATTAGACATATTTTTAACAACTTAACATATTATGAATTTTTATGAATAAAATTTTAATTGAAGTATCAGTGGGCGAACTTTTGGATAAAATTTCTATTTTAGAGATAAAAAAAGAAAAAATCCAAGATCGTGAAAAGCTAAAATTCATTAATGATGAACATGTTATTTTAACCGAACAATTAGATCAAAATGTTAAATCTGATGATAAACTTAATAGTTTGTTTCAATCGCTAAAAGAAATTAATGCTAAATTATGGATTATTGAAGATGATAAAAGAATGTGTGAAAAAAATTCTGATTTTACTGAAAATTTTATAAAACTTTCACGTGATGTACATTTTCTTAATGATGATCGGGCTAAGATAAAACTTGATATAAATATTCATACAGGATCCAAAATAAAAGAAATTAAAGAATATACATCTTACTAGAATTTAATGGCTCTTCATTTTACCAAAAACGAATTCTCAAAAAGAAAAAGCAAAACTTTACAATCAATGGAAGAGCAAAATTTAGATGCTCTTCTAATGTTCAGACAAGAGTCAATGTATTGGCTGACAGGCTATGACACTTTTGGTTATGTTTTTTTTCAAACGTTAATTTTAGATAAAAATGGTACTATAATTCTTTTAACTAGAGCCCCTGACTTAAGACAAGCTCAAAATACATCAAATATTAAAGACATTAGAATTTGGATCGATAAAGATGAATCTAATCCAACTGATGATTTAAAAATAATTTTAAATGAACTTAATTTAAAAGGAAAAAAAATAGGTATTGAATACGAAGCTTATGGAATGACAGGTCGTAATGCTTTAAAATTAAATAAATCTTTAGAAAATTATTGTACTGTTGAAGATCAATCAGAACTAATTACTAAACATAGAGTTATTAAATCTAAAGAGGAAATAGTTTATGTAAAAAGTGCCGCTCTACTAGCGGACAAAGCCTTAGATGAAGCTTGGAATTATGCAAAAGCAGGTGCAAGAGAAGCAAAAATTTTAGCCGAAATGCAAAAAACTGTACTTGATGGTGGTGGAGACTACCCAGCTAATGAATATATAATAGGCTCTGGCCACAATGCTCTTCTTTGTAGATATCAAGCAGAAAAAAGAATTTTATCTAAAAAGGATCAACTTAGTATTGAGTGGGCGGGAACATATAAGCATTATCATTCAGCAATGTTTAGAACTATCTGTATTGGAGAAAAAAATTTAAAACAAATTAAAATGCATGATGCTTGTGTAAAAGCTTTAAAAAATTGTGAAAAAAAACTATCACCTGGAAATACTGCAGGGGAAGTTTTTGATGTACATGCAAAAACTTTTGACGATCTTGGTTATAAAAAAGCAAGAATGAATGCCTGTGGTTATTCTCTTGGTTCAACTTTTTCACCAAATTGGATGGACTGGCCAATGCTTTATACGGGTAACCCCTATGTAATCCAACCTGGTAATGTTTTTTTTATGCATATGATACTTATGGATTCAGAAAATGAATTGGCAATGAATTTAGGTGAAACATATCTAGTAACTGAGAATGGCAATGAGAGACTGGGTAATCAAAAACTTGATTTAGTTGTCTTATAAAATTCTGAATTATAGTCATTGTGCTTAATTAAAACTATATTTCTTTTCTAAATATTTTATAAGATTGTGAATAATAAAGGTCATAAATAAATAAATACCTCCTGCCATAAGAAATATTTCTAATGGCTTATAAGTTGTTGAAACAATATTTTTCGCAACACCAGTTATGTCCATTAGTGTCACTGTGCTTGCTAGCGATGTACCTTTCATCATTAATATGATCTCGTTACCATAGGCAGGTAAAGATTGTCTAATGGCAATTGGTATTTGAATCTTATAAAAAATAATCTTATTTGATATTCCTAAACTTTTGCCAGCCTCAATTATACCTGGTTTAATAGTCTCAAAAGCAGATCTTAAAATTTCAGATGTATAGGCTCCAGTATTTAATGCAAAAGCAATAATTGCACACCAGTAGGGTTCTTTAAAAACGACCCAAAGGAAAGTTGATCTAAAATACTCTATTTGTCCTAAACCAAAATAAATTATAAATATTTGAACTAGCAATGGTGTTCCTCTAAATACGTAAGAGTATCCATACGCAAATTTATTTATAATTAGATTTTTATTTAATCTTAAAATTGCAAATAAAAGACCAATAATTAAGCCAAAGAATAAAGATAATGATAAAAGTTTTAAAGTAACAATAGTTGCACTTAATAACTTAGGTAAGCTCACAGCCATTAAACTTAAATCCATTAAAATCCCCTACTATATTTAACTTCAAGTTTATTAATTAATTTCATACTAAAAAAAGTTATCATTAAATATAAAACTGCTGCAAATGAATAAAAAAATAATGGATCTCTCGTTGATCCTGCTGCAATATATGATTGCCTCATAATCTCGACTAAACCTGTAACTGATATTAAGGATGTATCTTTTAAGGTTATTTGCCAAACATTACTCAAATTTGGAATAGCAAGCCTTAACATTTGTGGCATAATTACTTTTAAAAAATAAATATGTTTTTTAAATCCTAAAACTTTACAGGCTTCAAATTGTCCCTTGTCTACCGATTGAATAGCTCCTCTGAAAACTTCTGTTGAGTATGCACCTGAAATAACGCCAATTGCAACTGATCCTGTTATAAATGCATTAATCTCAATATATTCAAAGTAACCAAATATTGATGCCACATACATAATGGCTCCACTTCCACCAAAAAAGAAAAGGTATATTACAATAAGTTCTGGAACACCTCTAATAACTGTTGTGTAAGAATTTCCTATAAAATTTAGAAATTTGTTATTTGATAATTTCAGAGGTGTAAAAATTAATGAAAATAAAAAACCAATTATCATCGCTGTAATTGAAACAGCAATCGTCATTAAAGTTGCATAAAACAACTCATCACCCCAGCCTGTTTTTCCGAAAGATAAAAGATCCATACCGAAAGGGCGACTAAATAAATAGTCGCCTTTTCAAAATATTAATTACATAGAAGCGTCAAAGCCAAAATGCTTGATCGCTAATTTACTTATGATTCCTTGTTTTCTAGCAGTATTAATGGCTTTGTTGAAATCTTTAAGGAGTTGAGCGTCTCGTTTCCCTATTGTATCACTTCCACCTTGTCTCATACCAACGCCAACACCGTTACCAAAAGCACCACCTGAAAAAGTTGGTCCAACTAGTACAACGGGTTTACCAGATTTATCTGCGTAATCAGTGAATGCCACGGCTGCTGCTAAAGCAACATCACATCTACCAGCCACTAAATCTAGGTTAACCTCATCTTGAGTTTTGTAAGTTCTAACATTTACTTTACCTACGTCACCTGATTCTAAAAAGTTTTGGTGAATAGTTCCAGTTTGTGTACAAACAGTTTTTCCATCTAAAGCTACTTTGATGGTTTTCAAAGCTTTTTTAGCAGCACCGTTAGGATTTGAAAGACTGATACCTACTGGTGTGTCCATTCCTTCTAGACTTGAACCCTTCATAACAGCGAGTGCAGCTACTTCATCAGCATAACCTTGAGAAAAAGTAATTGTTTTTTGTCTTTCTTCAGTAATTGACATTCCTGCCATGATCGCATCAAACTTTCTCATTAACAAAGCTGGAATCATTCCGTCCCAATCTTGTTCAACAATAGTACACTCATGACCCATGATCGCACAAAGTTCACTAGCCAACTCAACCTCGAAACCAATAAGAGCACCAGATGCATCTTTAGAATTCCAAGGCGGGTAAGCACCCTCTGTTCCTATTTTTATTTTATCAGCATAAACATTTCCGATTAGCAATAAAGAAGCAAGAACAGTTAAAATTGTTTTTTTAAATATATTCATTTTTTCCTCCATAGATTTAGGGGAGAAATCCCCTTTGAGAGTATTTATTTCACAAATTTGATAATTTAAAAAGAAAATTTTAGTGGTTAATCGAAGATGAGAAGTTCCAAGAACAGTCAAAACTTGGGATATAAACCCTATCTAAAGTTGTATTACCGAAGTTTTTATTAAAAACATCTAGCCATTTTTGAACTTGTTCAGGTTTTTTATCTTTACTGCCTACTTGAGTTGTAATCACACCGCTAGGTTTCAATATTCTAATTAATGAGTCCATATTTTTGGCAGCAAGATCTATACAAAATTGATCATCATTGAGATCAACAAAAATTTTATCATATTTATCATCCTTAACAGTTTTAATACTTTCAAAAGCATCACCCCAAATACATTTAACTGAATTTTTTTCTGTTGATTTATTTCCTATACTTCCTAAATGTTTATTACACACGTCAACAACCTCAGGATCCAATTCATACCAATCAATAAAATCAAAACCTTTAGCCATACATTCTCTAGCAACTCCTCCATCTCCGCCACCAATTATTGCCGCTGTTCCCATATCTTTATTTAATTTCAAAGCGGCATTCACAAAAGTTGAGCTATATAAAATTTCATCATTTGTTGCGACTTGGATTTCATTATCTATAAAAAGAGATTTACCAAATTGTTCCAAATCTAATATTTCAATATGCTGTCCAACTTTAGATTTAAAATCTTCCAAAACTTCGTTTACAACATAAGATTTTTGTAAACCTGGTGAGCTATAAATGTCGTGATACAAATATTTAGTATCTCTATTAAATTCTTTTTTAACAATTCGCTTATACTTAAATTCTTTTTTAATAATGTCTAAAGCAATTGATGGACTAATTTTTCCACACGTAAAAAAATCAAAGCTAATGATTCCTTTTTCAGGAAAAGTGTGAAAGCTAATGTGGCTTTCAGCTAGTAAGGCTAATATTGTAAAACCTTGTGGTTTAAATTTATATTTAGAAATTTCAAGAATAGTTACATCAGCTGCTTTTGCAATTTTACGAATAACATTCTCATATACAGAGGGATCATACTCTTGAGTGGTACCGATGATGTCTAAAGTTATGTGCTCACCTACTTTAGTCATAAAAATTATTCCTCTTATAATTTTCTATTAATATTAAACTCAAAAAGTTTTATATACGTGTAATAATAATTATCAACACTTAATCATTTTTATTAAATTTAAGTTAAAATTTATCATTAATTAATTTTGAAAAAGCATTAGCACCTAGTCTAAGATTTTTATTCCAATCAATACTGGCATTTTTGTCAGCATTATCAGATATATATTTAAAACATCTAAATTCTATATTTTCTAACTTACATACTTTTGCTATAGCGTAAGCTTCCATATCAACAACATCAACCTTCATATCAATGTGTTTATTAACAAAACTATCTCCCGTTCCACAAGAATACCCATTTTTAGAAATTTTTATCTCTTTGATGTTGTCAAAAGGTGTTTCTCCCAATTCAAAATCTAAACCTCTGACATCCATATCTCTTTGATAAAAAAGAGTGCATTCGATAATTCCTTTTAATTTTGTATTGATCGCTCCAACGGTACCATAATTAATAACAATCTTAGGTTTATAAATATTTATTAGTCGAAGAGTATTGTAGGTAGCATTAATTTTTCCAACACCCGTGTGATTAAAGTAATCTAGCCCATGTGTTTCATCTTTAATTGCTGCAAGGAATAATTTGTCCATAGATTTTTTTAAATTAATATATAGATATATTAATTGTATGAATTTAAAAGATTATATTAGATCAATTCCCGATTACCCCAAAGAAGGAATTTTATTCAGGGACATTACAAAATTAATTGAAGATGAAAATGCATTTGCCGAATGTATTAATCAAATAATAAAAAAATCAAAAAAATTCAAAATTGATAAAATTGCAGCTATAGAGTCACGGGGGTTTGTCTTTGCTTCAGCAGTATCTTACATGCTAAAAAAGCCATTTGTGATGCTTAGAAAAAAAAATAAACTACCTTCGGAAAAATATTCTGTAGATTTTGAACTTGAGTATGGGACCGCTACAATAGAAGTTCACAAAGATTCTATAAAAAAAAATGACTCTGTTCTAATTATCGATGACTTAATTGCAACAGGTGGTACAGCTGAAGCAGCTGCAAAGTTGGTTAAAATTTCAAGTGGAAATGTTGCAGGATTTATATTTGTCATTAATCTTTTTGATCTAGGTGGAGGTAATAAATTAATTAAAAATGGTTATAAAGTTGAAAATTTAATAGACTTTCCAGGTCATTGAAATAATGACTTCACTCTGTACCAGGACTTTTTACCTATAAAACGATTAAATATTCCACTAAATCTAGCATAATACATCGTATGTTTTTTTTTATTAAAAAAAATTGAAAAAATTATCATTTTAAACATTGATCTAAAAAATTTTCCATACATTGACCTTACCGCATAAAGATAACTGTAATTTTTTTCATAATAATAAAATGAAGACCACATCCAGTGCCAATTTCTAAACATCTCTGTTTCTATTGAATAATCTGGATCAGTTGCAGCAGAACCTTTGTGACCTAGATGCTTAACATAAAGTTTACCACTGGCATAAATTTTTCCACCTCTTTTTAAAATTTGACGACATAGATCAAATTCCTCAAAATATAGAAAAAAATTTTCATCAAATAAAATTCTATTTTTAAATTTTTTTAAATTTACAAGCATAGTGCAACCTACAATCCAATGTGCTGTAGTTAGTGCGTACTTTTTTTTTAAATCAAAATCTTTTTGTGATTTATCAAAATCATTAAAATGTCCAAAACTTGCTGTACCCGTGTCTCTATATGACGGGCCTATCATATCAAAATCTAAATTTTTTTTTATATATTCATCAACGCAAGAAAAGAAATCACTTTCTAAAATAACATCTGGATTACAAATTAAAGCATAGTTTGTTTTAATTAGATTTAATCCATAATTATTACCACCTCCATAACCTAAATTTTTTCCAGACAAAACAACATTAATATTTGAAAATTTTTCTTCATATTTTTTTTTAAATTGATCATCTTTTGAATTTTCAACAATCAGTATTTTTGCTTTACCATCAATAGATTTAATGCAATCTTCTAGTATTTCGTGATTAGTCTTAAAAGTTACTATCAAAACTGTTAAATCATTGACTGAAAACATAAATGAGCTATTAATTAATTTAGTTACAAAGTGTGTAACATATTACACTTAAACTAAAAAACATTATAATTTTTATGAAAAAATTTATCACTGGAGCAACTTTATTTCTATGAAATCACTTAAAAGGACACTTAATTAATTTAGGCCATAATATTATTCGAAATGATAGTATAATTGATTGGAATATTATAAATATTAACAAACTAAGTACCCAAACATTGAAAAAAATTATTTAAAATCTATATAATGAATAATAGAATTATTGTTACTGGTGGACTTGGATTTATTGGTAGTAATCTTATCGAATTACTTTTAAAAAAAAATTATAATGTAATTAATATAGATAAAATTACTTATTCTTCTAATTTTTATAATGTTGAAGATTTTAGAAAAGACAAAAATTATAGTTTTTATAAATGTGATTTAAATCATTATAAAAAATTAGATACCCTTATTAATAAATTGAAACCTATGGGTATTTTCAATCTTGCAGCAGAGACACACGTGGATAGATCAATAGATAATCCTAAAAATTTTATAAATAGCAATATACTTGGTGTTTACAATTTACTTGAAGTTTTTAAGAAATATTCAAAAAATAATAAAAAAGCAAAACTTATACATATTTCTACAGATGAAGTTTATGGAGATATTTTAAAAGGAAGGTCTGATGAAAACTATCCTTATAAACCAAGCTCACCTTATGCAGCAAGTAAGGCTTCATCGGATCATTTAGTTTATTCGTATGTAAGAACTTATAATTTACCAGCAATAGTAACCAATTGTTCAAACAATTATGGTCCAAAACAACATCCTGAAAAGTTAATTCCAAAATTAATTTATAATATTTTAAAAGGAAAGAATCTTCCTATATATGGAAAAGGTAAAAACTCTAGAGAATGGATCTATGTGATGGATCATTGTCTTGCCCTAATTGATATTTATAAAAAAGGTAAGATAGGAGAATTCTATAATATTGGTTCTAATAAAAACCTAAACAATATTCAAATTTGTAAGCAACTATTAAATATTTCTAAAATAAAATTTAATATTAAATCTGCATCTAAAATTAACTTTATAAAAGACAGGCCTGGTCATGACCTTAGATATGCTTTAAATAGCAATAAAATAAAAAAAAAATTAAATTGGGCACCAAAAACTTCATTTACGGATGGGTTAATGCTAACATTCAAGTGGTACAATGATAATAATAATTACTTTAAATTTTTTTCTAAAAAAGATATTACCAAGCGCTTAGGAGTCAAATGATTAAAAAAGGAATTATTTTATCGGGAGGCATGGGAACTAGGATGAGTCCCCTTACAAAAGCTGTGAATAAACAGTTGCTACCAATATATGATAAACCATTAATTTTTTATCCTCTCTCAATACTTATGTTGGCGAAAATTAAAGATATCTTAATCATAGTAAACAAAGGTCAACTAAATCAATATAAAAAACTATTGCCGAATGGTGACAATTTAGGAGTTAAGATAACCTATAAAGAACAAGAGAAACCTAAGGGACTTCCAGATGCATTTATATTGGGTGAAAAATTCATAGGAAAAGAAAATGTTGCAATGATTTTAGGAGATAATTTTTTTTATGGTCAAAACTTAAGTGCAAAACTTTTAGAATGTGCAAAGATTAAAACTGGAGCAAAAGTACTACTTCACAGTGTACAAAATCCAGAACTTTTTGGCGTGGCAAAAGTTAATAAAAATAAAAAGATTATCCAAATTAAAGAAAAACCAAAAAAATTTCTTTCTAATAACGCAATAACCGGACTATATTTCTTTGACAATAAAGTCATTAAGTACGCCAAGAGTTTGATGCCCTCAAAACGTGGAGAATTAGAAATTATAGATTTATTAATGAAATATAAAAAAAATAACATGCTTTCTGCTGATTTTATTGGAAGAGGTGGCGCTTGGTTAGACACAGGATCAATTGATGATTATTATAAAACTATAGCTTTTGTTCAAGCGATTGAAAATAGGCAAGGTTTAAAAATTGCCTGCTTAGAAGAAATTGCCCTTTTAAATAATTGGATAAATAAAAAACATATATTAAATTCAATTAAATTTTATGGTAATTGTGAATATTCAAAATACCTTAAGAAGTTAATTAATTAATTAATGATAATAAAAACAAAATTTAAAGATTTGGTAATTATTCAAAATAAATCTTTTAAAGATGACAGAGGTTATTTTAAAGAATTATTAAGAGAAAAGGAAATTAATAAAAAATTTCCTTTCATGGTAATGTCATACTCAAAAAAAAATGTATTGAGAGGGCTACATATACAAAGCAACCACTCTCAAGGAAAATATGTATCTGTTTTAAAAGGAAAAATTTTTGATGTTGCTGTAGATTTGAGAAAAAACTCTAAAACTTTTGGTAAATCTTTTTCGTTAATTCTTAGTGAGAAAAACTCTAAATCAATTTATCTACCTGCTGGTTTTGCGCATGGATTTTGCACTCTAGAAAAAGAAAATTATATAATTTACAACTGCACAAAATATAGAAATTCTAAAAGTGAAAAAGGAATTTTATATAATGATAAGCAACTCAATATTAAGTGGCCTGTTAAAAACCCCATCTTATCTAAGAAAGATAAATCAAACATATCAATTAAAGAATTTATAAAACAATCAAGATGAGAAAAAAAATTTTAGTGACTGGTGGAGATGGTAGATTTGCATCGATTTTAAAGCAACATAATAAAAATTTAAATTTGTTTTTTTGCTCAAAGAAAGAGTTAAATATTTTAGATCTAAAATCTATAAAAAAAAAATTAAAAGAAATAAAACCTAAGATAATTTTACATTGTGCGAGTCTTTCAAGACCAATGAGTATTCATGAAAAAGATATTAGAAAGAGTATTGATATTAACATTATTGGAACTTCCAATCTTGTTAAGGCATGTTTTAATGACAATATAAAGATTATCTATTTTTCTACAGGCTATGTTTATGAGGGAAAAAAAGGTAACTACACTGAAAAAGATTCTGTGAAACCTTTTAATAATTATGGTTTATCAAAGTTAGGTGGAGAATGTGCGGTTTCTATGTACCAAAATTCCCTAATATTAAGAATTACCATGACTGAAAAACCATTTGCACACAAAAGTGCTTTTACTAATTTGAAAAGTAATTTTATGTTTCATGAGGATTTAGTTCGTATACTTCCAAAACTATTAAATGAAAAAGGAATTATTAATGTCGGTGGTAAATCTCAATCAATATATGACTTTGCAAAAAAATATGCTCCTAAGATCAAAAAAGCTAAAGCAAAAAAAAATATTAAAATGCCATTAAATCAAACTATGAACATTGGTAAATTGAATTCAATTGTTTAAATATGGTAGCGGGAAGTGGGATTGAACCACCGACCTCAGCGCTATGAGTGCTGTGCTCTAACCAACTGAGCTATCCCGCCACTTAATTATTATTGTTTTATAATAGATTTTATTTTCTGTCCAATCAAGT
>Ga0307986_10001929_pt1 | contig 14951 bp, 16 predicted proteins | sample EllFjometageno82_FD_203170 | JGI IMG/M metagenome (GOLD analysis project Ga0307986, IMG submission 203170) | Marine microbial communities from Ellis Fjord, Antarctic Ocean - #82 | ecosystem: Environmental > Aquatic > Marine > Unclassified | place: Southern Ocean | collected 2014-10-09
TTGAAACAAGATTCGATTTTATGATGGCTATTTTCACCATAAACATTTTCTATGTGCAAAGTTATTCCGGCTGATTGTGAAAAAGCTTGAAACCATTCCTTAAAAAGTTCCGTGTCCATTTCACCTAATTTTTCAACTTTTAAATCTACTTTCCATATTAAATAAGGTCTATTAGAAACGTCTATAGCAACACGCGTAAGTGTTTCGTCCATTGGTATTAATGCATGGGCATATCTTTTTATTCCTTTACGATTCCCAGCTGCTTTACTGATGGCTTCACCTATAGCTATACCTGTATCTTCTGTGGTGTGATGCAAGTCGATGTGGGTGTCACCTTTAGCTTTTACACTGATATCTATTAAAGAATGTTTGGAGAGTTGTTCTAGCATATGATTTAAAAAACCAATACCAGTATCAATTTTATATTTACCTTTGCCGTCAATATTAACCTCAACGACAATACTTGTTTCTTTTGTTTTTCTGTTAATTTTTGCTTTTCGATTCATAATTTAATAGTGAATTTATTCAATGATATATAGCGAAAACTAGATTTTATCAATAAACACAGGTTATCTATTGAAGATATTAAATTAATAGCCACATACATTGTATGAATACTAGTGAAAAATGGCATGGAACTACAATTGTTTTACTGAGAAAGAATAATCAAACTGTAGTTGCAGGTGATGGTCAGGTTAGTCTTGGTAATACTGTATTAAAAAGTAATGCTAAAAAAGTAAGAAAAATTGAAAAACGTGGTGTGATAGCGGGTTTTGCTGGTTCCACTTCCGATGCACTTACTTTGTTTGAAAGACTAGAAGCTAAACTAGAAAAACATGCTGGTAATCTTCCAAGAGCAGCTGTGGAACTTGCAAAAGATTGGAGAACAGATAAATATTTAAGAAGGCTCGAAGCCTTAATGGCTGTTGCTGATAAAGAAAATAGTTTTATTATTTCTGGAACGGGTGATGTTTTAGAACCAGAAGATAATATTATTGCAATAGGCTCAGGTGGTAACTATGCTTTGGCTGCAGCAAAAGTTTTAATTAAGAATGATCTTTCAGCAGAAGAGGTTGCTCGACAAGCTATAAAAATAGCCTCAGAAATTTGTGTTTTTACAAACAATAATATTACTGTAGAAAAGGTTTAGGATGGCAGATACAACTAAAGTCACAAATTTAAATTTAGTCAAAAAAACAAAGAAGAGGGATAGCGCTACAGTGAGTGCTTTATCCCCGAGAGAAATTGTTTCTGAACTTGATCGATACGTTATTGGCCAGACAAATGCAAAGAAAGCGGTTGCAGTTGCGTTGCGTAATAGATGGAGAAGACAGGCTCTTGATGAACAAATGCGAGAAGAAGTTTTACCAAAAAATATTTTGATGATTGGACCAACAGGTGTTGGAAAAACAGAAATATCTAGAAGACTATCAAAATTAGCGGAAGCTCCTTTTATTAAAGTTGAAGCTACAAGATTTACAGAAGTTGGATATGTTGGAAGGGATGTAGAGCAAATTATTAGAGACCTAATTGAAATAGCTATAGCTTTAGAAAAAGAAAAAAAAAGAAAAGAAGTTCATGTTAAAGCACAATTATTAGCAGAAGAGAAAGTTTTAGATGCCCTCGTTGGTAACAAAGCAAGCATAGCTACTAAAGAAAGTTTTCGAAAAAGACTAAGAAGTGGAGATTTAGATAACAACGAAATTGAGATAGAAGTAAATGAAAGTCCATCTAATATGCAAGGTTTTGAAATTCCAGGTGTTCCTGGTGGTAATATTGGTATGATTAATATTTCTGAAATGCTTGGGAAATCAATGGGTCAAAAGGCTAAGAAAAAGAAGATGAATGTAAAAGAATCCCACGATATCTTAATCGCTCAAGAGTCAGATAAGTTAATTGAACAAGATAAAATTATAAGTGAAGCCAAAAAAGCAACTCAAGATAATGGTATTGTGTTCTTAGATGAAATTGACAAAATTTCAGCACGTGGTGATCGCACAGGCGGGGATGTTTCTAGGGAAGGTGTACAAAGAGACCTGTTGCCTTTAATTGAGGGTACAACAGTTAATACAAAATATGGACCTATTAAAACTGACCATATTTTATTCATTGCATCAGGTGCTTTTCAGCTTGCAAAACCATCGGACTTGTTGCCTGAACTTCAAGGTCGTTTACCCATAAGGGTTGAATTGAATGCTTTATCAGAAAATGACCTTAAGAGAATTTTAAAAGAACCAGACAATAGTTTGATTAAACAATATGTTGCTTTGTTAAAAACGGAGAATGTTCATTTAGAGTTTACTGATGATGGCATTGATATGCTGGCAAAGGTCTCTGCGGAAGTAAATGCTTCTGTCGAGAATATAGGTGCAAGAAGACTGCATACTTTGTTAGAAAAAGTCTTAGATGATATTAGCTTTACAGCTTCAGATCGATCAGGTGAAAAAATTATAATAGACAAAAAATATATTGAAAATAATCTTGGTGAGTTAACGAAAGATACTGATTTGAGTAAATTTATATTATAAATTTTTAAGTTTAATAATAACAGCACCTTCACCTCCATCACTAATAGAAGCTTGCTCAATATTAGAGATTTTGTCTGATAAATCTTTTTGTGATTTTATATATTCTGGTACAGCAAACTTAAGCTTACTCAAATCTTTAGAAACGTAACTATTTTGATCGGTATTTGAGTGAAGACCTTTTCCGGTAATTAGTAAGATTTCTTTAAAACCTTTTTCTAGGCAGGTAGTTATCAGTTCTCTTACTTTTTGATTTGCTTCTGCTAACGTAAAACCATGTAGATCAAAACGAAATCTAAGGTTTGTTTTAATTAAGTTTTTTCCTTCTAGCTCTTTGTCAAAAATATCTTTAGGGTTTTTTAAATATTCTTCCCATTGTTCTTTATCTAAATCAGTGAGTTCTTCTTTTTTTTTCACTTACTAATAATTTCGGCTAAAAACCAGTTTGGACTTTTACTGGTAAAACTTTTTGAAAATTTCCAATAATCTGTAACTGTTTTAATTTTTTCAGGATTTCCCTCAATAATATTTAAAGTTTTATCTTTTTTAACTGATATTATTTCTGAGATAATTTTAACAGTTGCAACAGACTCATTTTTTGTTTTTTCGAATTTTTCGATACTGGACTCCTTTATTCCAACAAATGTTAATTCTGATTTTATATTTTCTCTATTTCTGTGGTCAATTGCCTGCTCGAAGCTGGCGTAAATTTCTTTCGTTAAAAGAGTCTTAAGGTTGTCTTTTTCTCCTTTTGCAAAGGAAGTTATAATTGTTTCGTAGGCCATTTCTGCACCTTTTAAAAATTCATTTTTTTCTTGGCCCTCCAAAACATCTTTCAAAATGGGGTCCGACACAGATTTATTTTGGATACCAGGCTTAAACTGACTATATTTTTTTTCGTCAAAAACACTTGAGCTTTTACCATCGTGACCAGTTTTTTTTCCCAGAATGTTTCTTAAACGCAAAATAATAAATCCTGCGATCATAGCTAGTAAAATTATATCAATAAAACCAAAATTGTTACTCATTATTTGATAAATATACATTAATAATATATTTTTGTAAGAAGCAAATGAACACACTTTTATTAATAATTATTGGTTTACCAATTTTAGAAATAACACTCATGATTAAAATTGGCCAACAAATTGGGGTCTTTAATACTATCTTGATAATTTTCTTTACAGCAGTTGTTGGAATTTATTACGCTAAAATTGAGGGTATAAATACAATTAAGTCCGGCATGAAGAATTTATATGAAAATAGACCTCCCTTGTATGAAATGATATCTGGAGCTTCAATAGCAATAGCAGCCGTATTGTTAATTTTGCCTGGATTTATTTCTGATACTATTGGTTTCATTTTACTTGTTCCTTTTACAAGAAGAATATTAATTAATTCTTGGATGAGAAATAAATATAATAAAAATAAAAAAATCAATGAAGAGACAATAGACGCTGAAATAGTAGAGGAAAGAAAGGATAAGGATGAATTATAAAATAGTAGGTAAATATATTAAGGATTTAAAATTTGAGATTCCGAATCCTAAAACGTTTTTTCTTCTGGAAAAAAATATCTCAGACTATAAAATAAATATTGATATAAAAAGCTATAAGTTTAAAGACAAAGTAGTTGAGGTTATAACAACACTTTTTTTGAGTCCTAAAACTGATGGGGTAGATAAAATTAATACTAAAATTGTATTTTCAACAATTATTGAAATTGATGGTGATCTTACAGAGAAAAAATTGCTGGAAGAAATTATTTTAGTTAAAGTACCTACTAAAGTTTATCCTGAAATTAGATCGTTATTCATTTTGTTGTTTGAAAAATCAGGTTTTAGTAAGATTAAAATTGAAGAAAAAATTGATTTTAAAGAATTACATTCAAAAAGAGCTCTTCAATAATAGTTTTTTTTCAATTCTTTTTTCAAAAAATCAGAATGCAATTTAGTCTCTTCACTTGTAGCGCTAATTATTGTTCTGCAATACTTTTTGTTAATATTTGTTTTATTTCCTACATTGTTTTCTTCGCTGTTGTCAGAAAATATCAGTTTTGGTTCTTTAGCATCCAGTAAATTTATATAGACTTCTCTTAAAAGCTCGCAGTCTAACAGTGCATTATGTTTTTTTCTTCTTGATAAGTCTATGCCGAACCTACGACAAAGAGCGTCAAGAGAATTAGAAGACCCAGGATATTTTGCTCTTGCTACCTCTAGGCTGTCTATAACATTGTTTTTGTTTATTTCATTTTTTCGAAGCAGTTTTAACTCATGGTTCAGAAAACCTAGATCAAAAGATGCATTATGAATTATAATTTTTTTTTCCTTAATAAACTCAAGAAATTCATCGGCCACTTTATCAAATGTTTCTTTATTTTTTAAAAATTCTGTTGAAAAACCATGAATTTTGTAAGCTCCATCGGGCACATCTCGCTCAGGGTTTATTATTTTATGAAAGATTTTGTTAGTCGAAATTAAATCTCTAGTTTCTACACATGCCACCTCAACTATTTTGTGTTTATCATTAGGTGATAAGCCAGTTGTCTCAGTATCTAAAAATATTTCATTCATAGTTTTTTATAATTTTTTTAACATTTTTTCTTAATATTGCTAACGAATAATTGTTGTTAATTATAAAATCACATCTTTTTTTTTTAATAGCCGGTTGTAATTGTCTTTTATTAAGCACTTCAAACATTTTTTTATTACTATTTCGTTTGAGATATCTTTCTAAACGAATTTTTTTTTTTGCATCAATAAATATTATTTTATCAAAATATTTGTTAAGTTTATTTTCAATTAACAGAGGTATTTCTAAAATAACAAGTTTTTTCTTATTTTTCAAAAAATTGATCATTTTTTTTCTAACTAATGGGTGAATAATAGACTCTAGTGTTTTAAGTTCATTTTTGTTTTTATTTATAATTAATTTAATTTGGATTTTAATTTCTTTTTCCCTGCTTAGATTAAATTTTCTGGTTAACAACTTAATAAATTTTTTATTTTTATATAAATTCAAAACTTCCTTATCAGCACTAAAAAATGGATATTTTTTTTTGACAATTAGTTTTGCGACTGTTGATTTTCCAGAAGCAATTGATCCTGTAATTCCTATAATCGTCATTTTAATTTTGTTTCTATGGTTTGTTTTATCTTTTCGTCTAAATTCGGAATAATATTATTCCATAAAGAAAAGGATTTCTGTCCTTGATAAATAAACATTTCTAATCCGTTAAAAGTTGTGGCACCTCTTTCTTTAAATTTTTTTAGCAATATTGTTTCATTTGGATTGTAAACAACATCATAATAAACTAGACCGTATTTTGTGTTCTTAAACTCTTGTGTGAAGTTATTTCCACCTTTTAACCCAAGGCTTGTTGCGTTAATAATAACATCCATTTTTTCTGTTTCTTCCTCAATATTTTTCCATTCTATAATTTCAATAAATGGAAACCTTTTTTTTACTATTTCTGCTTTTTCTAATGTTCTGTTGCATATGAATATTTTTTTAATTCCGTTCTTTTTCAAAGCATAGATAATTGAGGGGGTAACGCCTCCTGCTCCGAAAATAAGAATTTTTTTTTTTTCTAAGTTTTGATTGCTTTTTTTTTTTATAAAACCATGCTCAAAACCATAAACGTCAGTGTTGTTACCAACAATTTTTCCCTCCTTGCTAAGGCATATTGTGTTTACAGATAAAGTTTCTTTGGCATCATCGACTATCTCGTCAAGAAAAGGAATTACAGATTGTTTATATGGAATAGTAACGTTAATTCCATGTAGCTCGTTATTCCTAAGTTTTTTAATTACTTCTTGTATTTGGTTTAATTCTATTTCTATAAGAGAATAAGTTGCCAAAATCTTATGTTGATCAAACCAAAATTTGTGAAGCGTTGGTGAAAGTGAGTGAGATAAAGGCTTTCCAATTATACCATACTTTTTTTCTATCATGAGACTTGTTTAATATAATCGATTACTTGTTTGATAGGCAACCCCATGATCGAGTCTTTGTTGCCTTGTATTTTATCAAAAAGTTCTAAGCCACCTGCTTCAATTTGATAAACACCATAAGCTAACAAAATTTCTGTTGAAATTTTTTTTAAATAACAAGCTAGTTCTTCGTTTGAAAGTTTTTTCATTTGTAATTCTGATTGATCTGTAAAATTCCAAACCATCGATCCGTTTTTTGAAATACATACTGATGTGATTAGATAATGCGTTGAACCATTAAGTTCTTTTAATATTCTTAGTGCCTCTTCTCTTGTATTTGGTTTATTGATTAATTTATTATTTAAACTTATTACACTGTCAGCCCCAAGGACCAATTGATCTGGATATTTATTGCTAATTTTAGTTGATTTTAATTCTGCTAAATTTTTTGAAATTAAGACAGGATCCGCACCTACAGCTAAGAGTGCTTCTTTGATTTGATCTTCATCCACATTAGAAGGGACTACTGTACAATCAATTTTATTTGTTTCTAGTATTTTTTTCCTAACATTGCTTTTTGAAGCTAAAATTATTTTCATTTTTCCCTATTTTTTTTTATATCAAAAATTCTAATGACTGAAGCTGCGGTTTCTTCTACAGATTTTCTTGTCACATCAATAATTGGCCAATTATACTTTCTAAATAAATTTTTAGAATCCTCAATTTCTTTTTGTATAGAGTCCAAATCTGAATAATTAGATATTTTTTTCTCTTTCATAATTTCTAATCTATTTGTTCTAATATCAGATAGCCGTGATGCTTCCACGCTTAATCCTACTATACAAAGATTGTCTGCTCTAACTTTGAGAATATTTGGAATATCTTGTTTCTGGATTAAAGGAATATTTAAGGTTTTATAACCTCTGTTAGCTAAATAAATCGATGTTGGTGTTTTACTCGTTCTGCTTACTCCTAAAAGAACAATATCTGCTTTCTCAATATCTTCCGTTTTCATACCATCATCGTGCATTATTGAAAACTGAATGGCTTCTATTCTTCTGTAATAATCATCGTCTAGAACGTGTTGTGCGCTTGGTATATGCGTTGCCTTTTGGTTTAACAGTTTTGAAAAAGTTAATATTAAATTACCCAGGATGCTGAAACATGGTATTTGCTTTTGATCGCATTTGTGTGAAATGTATTTGGCTAATTTAGTTTCTACAATTGTATATAAAATTATCGAGTTTTTTTTCTTTGCATTTTCTTCTATTATTTTATCTATTTGTCTTTCGGTCCTTGTAAATACGTATTCTTTTTTTTCACAGTCGAAATTAGAAAACTGTGATTTTAATGCGAGAAATATTCTATCTAGAGTTTCACCTGTTGAATCGGATATTAGGCTAATTTGGTATTTATGTCTCATAGGTAATTATGTTAACAAACCTATTACAACTTGTTGTTATACATTTAATCTTATTAGTTAAAGGAATTCTCCACAACAGTTAACAGCTTTTGAACATTTTATTATATGTTAATAGTTAAAAAATAATTTAACCATTTTATTAACATTTTTGAATTTGTTTGTATTATCTACCTTGTTTCGTGTGAGACTGTGGAACAAAATGTTTAAAAACATGTATAATTAGTTATGTCAATAACCAACATGACCTATATCAAATAATATACTTTTAAATATATAATTATATTAATGAGCAAGCTAACAAACTGTATATTAAATAAAGATACCACTTGCACCCCGATATGGTTCATGAGACAAGCAGGACGTTATCTTCCAGAATTTAGAGAAATTAGAAAAAAAAATAAAAACTTTATTCAACTTTGTTTGAACAGCAAGTTAAGTTCTGAAATTACTCTACAGCCACTCAAGAGATTTGATCTAGACGCAGCTATAATTTTTTCTGATATTTTAATGGTACCTTACGGACTTGGACAAGAGGTTAATTTCATAGAAGATAAAGGACCAGTATTATCTAATTTTAACTTAGATTTATTTTTAAATAAGAATCAAAATAAATTTGAAGAAAAAATTAAACCGATCTATGAGGCAGTTAAAATAACAAAAAAAAAATTAAACAAAGAAAAATCTTTAATATCATTTATTGGTGCACCATGGACATTAGCAGTCTATATGCTTGGTTTAAAAAAAAATAAAAATGAAATAGACCATGACAAGTTAAAAAAAAAAGAGACAGAACTCTTAATTATTATAGACAAACTCAGTGAGTATTTATGTTTACATTTGAAAAATCAAATTAACGCAGGCGCTGATATAGTGCAAATTTTTGATTCCTGGGCAGGATTAATACCAAAAGAAAAACTTCAAAATTACTGCTATGGACCTAATAAAAAAATTGTCGATTTTTGTAAAAGGAATAAAATTCCAACCATCTGTTTTCCGAAGGGAATTGGTCACGACTACTTAGAGTTCGCAAAAACAGTTAAACCAGATTGCTTAAATTTGGATTATGAAATCGATCCTTTGTGGGCTAAAAAAAATCTTGATAAATTCTGCCTACAAGGAGGCATGGATCCTAAAATATTAATGAAAAGTGAAAAAGAAATATTTTATGAGGTAGACAAATATTTAAATTTATTTAAAGAGACTCCTTACATTTTTAATTTAGGACATGGCTTGTTGCCAGAAACAAATCCTGATATTCTAGGAAAGGTTATTGACAGAGTCGGTAGGTTCAAATGAGAAAAGCAGTAATCCTTTTTAATCTTGGGGGCCCTGACAGCCTAGATGCTGTCGAACCTTTTTTGTTTAATTTATTCAACGACCCTGCAATCATTAGTTTACCAACAATTTTTAGATATCCTTTAGCTAAGTTTATCTCAAAAAGAAGAGCTCCTGTAGCAAAAGCTATTTACGCTGAAATGGGTGGTAAATCACCAATTTTGGAGGAAACACAGGCTCAGGCTGACGAGATAGAGAAAAAATTACAAAGTGAGCAAGACGAATATAAGTGCTTCATAGCAATGAGGTGTTGGAAGCCGCGTGCTCAGGAAACAATACAGAAAGTAAAAGAATTTAATCCAAATCAAATAATCTTGTTACCACTTTACCCGCAATACTCAAATGCTACATCTGGTTCTTCAATTAAAGAATGGACAGACATTTGTAGAAAAGAAAACCTTACAACAGAAACTAAAGTTATTTGCTGTTACCCAACAGAAAAAGATTTTATCTTATCTTATGCTAGTTTAATCAAAGAAAAAATAGATCTAACAAAATTACACGAAATAACTTTAATTTTTTCTGCCCATGGTTTACCAGAAAATAAAATTAAACAAGGCGACCCTTATCAGTGGCAAGTTGAACAATCGGTAAAAGAATTGGTTAAAAAACTATCAATTAATAACTTAAATTATATATTGAGCTACCAAAGCCGCGTTGGACCGTTAAAATGGATAGGGCCATCTACAGAAAATGTTATTAAAGATGAAGCAAAAAAACAAAAAATTATAATTGTAGTACCTGTTGCATTTGTTTCAGAACATTCGGAAACTTTAGTTGAGCTCGATATTGAGTATAAAAAACTAGCTGTCGAGAATGGATCGAAAGACTATATCCGAGTTCCTGCCGTTAGTATCCAGCAAGATTTTATTAACTCATTGAAGTCAAATATTTTATGGGCTAGCAGTGGTGAAAAGTTTACATCTTCGATTAAATGCCTTAAAAAATTTAAAAAATGTCCAAGACTGCAAAAAATTTAATAACATGAATTTGTATCTCTTATTTAAGTCCCTACATTTAATTTCCGTGATTTCTTGGATGGCCGGGCTTCTTTATTTACCGAGACTATTTGTTTATCACTCAGAAACAGTTAATAATAAAGAGAAGAAAGAAACTTTTAAGTTAATGGAAAAAAGACTTTTTTTTTACATTATGAATCCAGCCATGGTTTTGTCCTGGATTTTTGGTATTCTATTAATTCACTCTATCGGATTTGAAAACTTTATTTATCTTTGGATGCAATTAAAAACTATTATGGTTTTGATGCTAACATTTTATCATTTTTTCCTTTTTCATTGTCTCAATAATCTTAGTCGTGATTATAGGAAATATTCTCCCAAGTTTTATAGAATTATAAATGAAGTCCCTACTATTTTACTAATTGGTATTATTTTTGTAGTTGTTTTTAAGCCATTATAGAGCTTGAGTTTTTTCTGAAAAGACCTATATTAAACATACTTACCTCTTCAACAAACAATCAAATGAACCTACAAGAATTAAAAAAACAAAACCCTGCGGATCTCATTACTCAAGCTGAAAAATTAGGTATTGAAAATCCAAGCACACTAAGAAAACAAGAAATTCTTTTCGCAATACTGAAAAAGCTTGCAGAGAAAAATGAGCAAATCACCGGTGCAGGTGTATTAGAGCTTTTACCAGACGGCTTTGGTTTTCTGAGAGCTATGGAATCAAACTATTTGCCCGGTCCAGATGATATTTATGTAAGCCCAAGCCAAATTAGAAGATTCGGTCTAAGAACAGGTGATACGGTAGAGGGTGAAATAAGATCGCCAAAAGATGCAGAGAGATATTTTGCTTTATTACAAGTAACAAAAATTAATTTTGAACAACCAGAAAAAGGTAGAAATAAAATTGCTTTCGACAACTTAACCCCGTTATATCCCAACGAAAAAATAACCTTAGAAGTTGAATCTACTAAAGTAGAAAAAAAACCGGATAACACTGCAAGATTAATTGATCTTGTCAGCCCGATTGGAAAAGGACAAAGAGCTTTAATTGTTTCTCCACCTCGAGCCGGTAAAACCATAATTCTGCAAAATATTGCACAATCTATTACTACAAATCATCCTGAGTGTTATCTGATGGTATTGTTAATAGATGAAAGACCCGAAGAAGTCACAGACATGCAAAGATCTGTAAAAGGTGAAGTTGTAAGTTCTACATTTGATGAACCAGCCTCTCGCCACGTCGCTGTCGCTGAAATGGTAATAGAAAAAGCAAAAAGATTAGTTGAACACAAAAAGGATGTTGTAATTTTATTAGACTCTATAACAAGACTGGGCAGAGCATATAACGCCGTTATTCCAAGTTCAGGAAAAGTACTAACGGGTGGTGTTGATGCTAATGCACTGCAAAGACCTAAGAGATTTTTTGGAGCCGCCAGAAATATCGAGGAAGGTGGTTCACTGACAATTATATCAACCGCTCTTGTAGATACTGGTTCTAGAATGGACGAAGTAATTTTTGAAGAATTCAAAGGGACCGGAAATTGTGAATTAATTCTTGACAGAAAAGTTGCTGATAAGCGTATCTATCCAGCGTTAGATATAACTAGATCTGGCACAAGAAGAGAAGAACTTCTTTTTCAAAAAGATGATCTTTCAAAAATGAATGTTCTTAGAAGAATTATAAGTCCTATGGGAACTATGGACGGGATTGAGTTTTTAATTTCAAAACTTAAAAACACAAAGAACAACGCAGATTTCTTTGATTCCATGAATAAAACTACCTAATTTTTTTTAAATTTTACTCCTCTCTTCTGTGTTATTAATAAAATCAACATGAATATTTATGCGCTTTCATCTGGCACAGGACCAACCGGCATAGCAATAATCAGACTGTCCGGAAAAGATGCTCTAAAAATCTCAGAATCAATATCGCAAAAAAAGAACATAAAATTTAAAGAAATAAACGTTTGTAAATTTTACAACCCTTCAAACAATGTGCTAATAGATGAAGGCTTATTATTATCATTCTCTGCTCCAAATAGCTTTACAGGAGACAATCTAGTTGAATTTCACATACACGGTAGCAACGCAGTAATATCTTATTTTTTAAAAGTATTGTCAGAACAAGATAATTGTAGGTTGGCCGAACCAGGAGAGTTTACTAAAATTGCTTTTCAAAATAATAAAATTGATCTTATTGAAGCAGAAAGTATTGGAGATTTAATTCACTCAGAAACAGAACTTCAAAGAAAACAAGCGGTGAAATTAGTACAAGGAAATGCATCTAATTATTATAACGATTTACGAGCAAAACTTATTAAATCATTAGCGTATATAGAAGCCAAAATTGATTTTGCAGAAGATGACTTGCCAGAAAGTGTTTTAAAAGAAGTTCAAGAATCAATCAAAACAGTGCAAACAGATATTAAAAAAATTTTAGAAGACCATAAGACCGGAGAAAAGATCAGGGATGGTTTCAGAGTATCTATAGTTGGAGAAGTAAATGCTGGAAAGTCATCTCTACTTAATCTTATGTCAAAGAGAGACGTAGCCATTGTTTCAGAAGAAAAAGGAACAACAAGAGATATCATAGAAGTATATTTAAATATTGATGGATATCCTGTCATAATGGCAGATACCGCAGGCATAAGAGATTCTAAAAATGAAATTGAAAAAAAAGGAATTTCATTAGCAATTAACAAATCAAAAGAATCAGATTTAAGTTTAATAATGATTGATAATTCTTCCAAAATTATTAATCTTCAAATTAAAAATTTAATCAATGAAGATTGCATTGTTGTTTTAAATAAATCTGATATTGACAGTAAACAAAATCATAGTTTTAACAAAGTGAAAGTAGTGCTGATATCAGTTAAAAAAAATGAAAACATTAATCAGTTGATCGCAGAAATAAAAAATAAATTATGTAGAAAATTTATATCCTCAAACAATGTTTTAATAACGAGAGAAAGACACAGAGTTAAATTAAATGATTGCTTGAAAGAGATAAATAATTTTCTTAAAAAAGATCAAAACAAAGAGATAGAAATGGCAGCAGAAGATCTTAGACTAGCAACAAGACACCTAGGTAGTATAGTGGGTAAAGTAGATGTAGAAGAAATCCTTGGCTCAATTTTTAAAGATTTCTGCATAGGAAAATAATCAAAATAACATCTTGTAAAATTATTTTATAGTCATACATTTAGTTCATGAACAATATGAGCTATGAAGTAGTTGTTATTGGAGGTGGTCATGCTGGATGTGAGGCAGCAGCAGCATCCGCTCGAATGAGTGTTAATACAGCACTTTTTACCCATAAAATAGAAACCATAGGAGAAATGTCATGCAACCCAGCTATTGGCGGTTTAGGTAAAGGTCATCTCGTAAAGGAAATAGATGCTCTTGATGGTGTAATGGGTGTGGTAACTGACATGTCAGGTATTCAATTTAGATTACTTAACAGGAGTAGAGGTCCAGCTGTACGCGGCCCAAGAACCCAATCAGACAGAGCTCTTTATAAAGAATACATGCAAAAAATTTTGTTAAATTATGAAAACCTAACTGTAGTTGCCGATCCAGTGGTTAAGTTTTTATTTGATAATGAGAAAAACAAAATTATAGGCTTCGTTTGTGCTAGTAATAAACAAGTTTTCTGTAAACAACTTATTTTAACAACTGGAACTTTTCTAAACGGATTAATCCATATTGGAGAAAGACAGATACCTGCAGGAAGATTCAATGAAAAGCCCTCAACCGGTTTAAGTGAACAACTTGAAAAATATAACATCAGACTAGGTAGACTCAAAACAGGAACTCCTCCACGACTGGATGGAACAACTATTAACTATAATGAAATTGAAATGCAGGCTGCAGATAGTGAACCATATTTTTTTTCTTTTTTAACCAACAAACTAAATAATAAACAAATTTCGTGCGGTATTACCCATACAAATAAAGAAGTTCACAAAATAATAGCTGACAACATACATCTTAGCGCCATGTATTCAGGTAATATCAAAGGTATTGGTCCAAGATATTGTCCATCTATAGAAGACAAGATTATAAAATTTAAAGAAAAAGAACAGCACCAAATATTCCTAGAACCCGAAGGATTAAAGGACAGTACTATTTACCCAAATGGAATATCCACTTCCCTTCCTGAAGAGATTCAACTCCAAATGTTGTCTAAAATAAAGGGTTTAGAGCAGGTCAAGATGATTAGAGCAGGCTATGCTATAGAGTACGATTATGTAGATCCAAGAGAGTTAAATCCAACTCTAGAAACTAAAAAAATTAAATCTTTATTTTTGGCAGGACAAATAAACGGAACGACAGGATATGAAGAAGCAGCCGCTCAAGGTTTGATAGCAGGTATAAATGCTGCATTGAAAATAAAGAATGAAAAAGAATTTATACTGGACCGGTCCGAATCTTATATCGGAGTTATGATTGACGATCTTATAACTAAAGGTGTATCCGAGCCCTATAGAATGTTTACCTCAAGAGCGGAATACAGACTTTCTTTGCGAGCTGATAATGCTGATCAAAGATTAACACCCCTTGGTATTAAGATTAGTTTAGTAAAAGAGAAACGAAAAAAACTTTTTTTAGATAAGCAAAAAAAGTTAATTTCAGTTTTTAATGCTTTACAATCAAAATTAATATCTCCAAATGCTGCAGCTAAACATTCTGTTAAAATAGCCATGGATGGTGTCAAAAGAACTGGTATTGAAGTCCTCTCTCAGAATGGAGTAACTTTAGACAAGGTG
>Ga0307986_10001930_pt1 | contig 14948 bp, 15 predicted proteins | sample EllFjometageno82_FD_203170 | JGI IMG/M metagenome (GOLD analysis project Ga0307986, IMG submission 203170) | Marine microbial communities from Ellis Fjord, Antarctic Ocean - #82 | ecosystem: Environmental > Aquatic > Marine > Unclassified | place: Southern Ocean | collected 2014-10-09
AAACTCTAAATGGTTGGCATCGTTTCAATAGAAAAGGTGTTACGCCTATTTGGACTGCTAAAGACGGAGTCCTTACTTTTGATCCTGCATTACGCCCAAAAGGAGATTACATTCATGATATTGTATCGGATAAGATCTACAAAAGCTTCCAGTTGTCCATTGAATGGAATATATCTGAAGGAGGAAATAGTGGAATCTTCTGGGCAGTTCAAGAAGGTGAAAGTCATTATTACCCCTTTTCAACTGGTCCTGAAATTCAGGTGTTGGACAATGAAAGGCATCCAGATGCTAAGGAAAATCCTAATTACCACCAAGCTGGAGCTTTATATGATATGATTCAGCCTACTAAAGATGTATGCAAACCTGCAGGAGAATGGAATCATATAATTTTGACCATAGACCATAATAAAAATAAAGGAAGCGTTAAATTAAACGGTACTAAAATTGTTGAATTTCCTCTTAGTGGAACTGAGTGGGATACAATGGTTAGTAATTCAAAGTTTAATGATGATTGCGGTTTTAAACGCTTTGGAAAAATGAAAGCTGGAAAAATTGGTCTTCAAGACCATGGAAATAAAGTGTCTTTTAGGAATATTAAAATCCGCAAACTTTAAGATATGATAATGTCCATGACGGGTTTTGGGAAAACAGAAGCCCAGCGGGAAGACAAAAGTCTTAGCATTGAAATTCGATCATTAAACAGTAAAAGTGCTGATATTAATTTACGCACACCATCTTATTTGAGGGAGATTGATACAGAAATTCGAAAACGCATTGCTAAAAAGCTTCACCGTGGTAAAATTGATCTAAATATCTTTATCGAGTTTAATGGCAAAAATACGCCAACAGCGATTAATGCATCTGTGGTAAAAGGGTATATGGCCCAACTAAAACAGATTGAAAAAAATAATGAAATAGATCACTTAGCCATTGCAATGGGGCTTCCAGAGACACTTTCATCTGAACGCAATACACTACAAGAAGATGAAAAAAAAGCTGTTTTTAATTTATTAGATGATGCCATTAAAAATATTGAAACCTACCGATTGGACGAAGGAAAAGTACTTGAAAAAGACTTTTTACTTCGCCTTGATTTAATTGAAACATACTTAGAAGAAGCAATTAAGATTGACCCTGAGCGGAGTAAAAAAATTGAAGCAAAACTTCGTGCATCCTTAGAGGAATTAAAAATTGAAATAGATTCAAATCGCTTTGAACAAGAGCTGATTTTTTATCTTGAGAAATTTGATATTACTGAAGAAAAAGTGAGGCTTCAAAATCATTTAGATTATTTTAAAGAAGTACTTGAAAATGACTTTCCAAATGGAAAAAAGTTAGGGTTTATAGCACAAGAAATTGGTCGTGAAATAAATACTATGGGTTCGAAAGCTAATCATTCTGAACTTCAAAAAATAGTGGTTCAAATGAAGGATGAGCTCGAAAAAATAAAAGAACAACTTTTAAACGTACTCTAATTTGAATTCTGAAAAACTTATTGTCTTTTCCGCACCCTCTGGAAGCGGTAAAACTACACTGGTAAATCACCTTTTAGAACAAAGCCTTCCTCTGGGATTTTCCATATCCGCAACATCTAGAGCACCTCGTGGTAAGGAAAAAGACGGTGTAGAATATTACTTTTTAAGTTTAGAAGGTTTTAAAGAAAAAATTCGTAAAAATGCTTTTGTTGAATATGAAGAAGTATATGGAAATACCTTTTATGGAACACTCACTTCAGAATTAATTCGCCTTTGGAAAGAAGGAAAGCAGGTTTTGTTTGATATTGATGTAAAAGGAGGACTCACCATTAAAAACAAATATCCCAAACAAACCTTGTCAATTTTTGTTCATCCACCCTCAATAGAAGAACTAGAAAATAGATTACGTCGTCGTGCCACCGATAGTGAAGAAAAGATTAACGAACGTATTGGAAAAGCAAAAAGTGAATTAACCTTTTCAGAAAGGTTTGATTATTGTTTAATAAATGATGATTTGGAAACTGCAAAAAAAGAAATCGTTCAAGTAGTTTCAGACTTCCTTATATCCTAGGGGATTACTATCTTTGCCTTGTGAAAAAAATAGGTTTGTATTTTGGTACATTTAATCCCATTCATAAGGGACATCTCACACTAGGAAATTATTTTTCTGACAATACGGATCTTGACGAAGTTTGGTTTGTAGTTACCCCTCAAAATCCTTTTAAAGCTAATGATGCACTTCTTAAGGACAGTAATAGACTTGAGATGGTTCGTCTTGCGGTAGAAGATCAAATAAACTTAAAAGTAAGTGATATAGAATTTTCTCTTCCAAAGCCCAGTTACACTATTGACACTTTAGAGTATTTAGTTAACCTGCATCCAACTTTACAATTTTCCTTACTAATGGGAGAAGATAATTTAATTCATTTTGACAAGTGGAAGCGGCATCAAGATATTTTAAATCTTGTTCAATTATATGTCTATCCCAGAAAACATAAAGTTGTAATTCCAGAAATAATTCTTAAACATAAAAAAATACAAGTTGTAAATGCTCCTAAATTAGGTTTTGCTTCAGAAAATATAAGAAAAATTTTGAACGAAGGTGAGTCCGTAAAATCTTTAATGCCAATTGCCAGTTGGGCATACTTGAATAGTAAGGATTTTTACAAAAAAACTATTAATAAGCAATTTTAAACTAAAAATTTCAACCTGTTAGTTGCGCTTTTAATACTTCATTTATCAAACGTTTTGTTAAGGCTTTCCTACTCCAATTATCAAGGTCTAAAAATTCATTTCGTTTTGTTTCTTTAGTCTTTACACTTTCCACTAAAAAAGCTAAAATTTCACTTGAATTGCTTGCCTCAATCATTTTGGAGGCACTCCCTCTTTTAATGAATTTTCCTGCATCGGAATTTGGACTCCCAATTGAGAGAATAGGAATCGATGTTGCCATATATTCTAATATTTTTCCTGAAATCATTTGTGATTGTGCTCCTATGAAAATAAAATTCAATAAAAGATGTGCAGTTTTTATAAGCTTTATAGATTCTTTATGAGAGATATATCCACAGAAAACTAGTTCAATTTTATTATATTTTAAAAGTAAATGATCAATTATTTCTTTGCTAATAGTTCCTGCTAATGACAAACGTACAGGGATATCGTTTGCTATTTTATTCAAGGGTTCTAATACCGAGTCATAGGATTGGTTTTGTGTTAATAAGCCCGTATAAACAACGTGAAAAATCTTCTTAGGTTTTCTAACATTAATCTTTTGCATTAATTCAGCATCGTAACCATTTGGTATTGAAACAAAACGTTGTTTTGGTGCTTTGGCTTTAAGTTGGTTGTGAAGTTTTCCTCCCACTGTGGTCAAAACGCCATTGGCCGTTTTGAGTACCGATTGTTCTAAAGCTAAATCTTTTTGAATGGTTTTGGGAGTTCGATACAAATCAGTGTTATAAAATAATTCCGCCCATGGGTCTCGGAAATCTACCCACCAGTTTATGTTAAACTCAGCTTTCAATTGAAGCCCTACCAAATGGGTAGAATGTGGTGGTCCTGTGGTAATCAAATGGGAAATGGATTCTTTTTTCAATACTTTTTGAACAGCTTTTACCGCAAAGGGTACCCAACCTTTTCTGGCATCAGGCAAAAAATAATTTCCTCTAATATAGGCAGCTAGTTTTTGCAAAAGGCTTTTTCGTTTTACCTCCCCTTGAGGAATTCCTTTTTGGTAGCTTCCCGTAGTCAAGAAAGAGTACCATTTTAAGGGTTCACTAGTAAAAGTTCTAATTACTCGTATATGGGATACTTCTTCCATCAAGCTTTTATCCCAAACAGCATAGGAAGCTTCCTGCTCCTCAACAGTAATAACGATAGGTTCCCAGCCTAATTCTTTTAAATACTTTGCAAAGTACATCCAGCGCTGAACACCTGAACCTCCTGCAGGTGGCCAGTAGTAACTTACTATCAATACTTTTTGTGCGGATGTAATCACCTTATTTTTTTACCTTCCATAAAGGTACGGAAGAACAAGCTTCCCCATAAAATATACTTTTGGCAACACTTTGTAAGCGTTGCACTAGAAGAATATACGCGTCTTGCGGAATGGTTGCATCTGAACAACCTTTAATCATAATAGGTTTACCTTTAAAAAGAGTCAAATCAAGTTCTGCGATCATCTCTCGAAAAATTTGCCGTTCTAACTCCACTAAAGAACCTAAAACTATAGTTTTAGCAACTGGCTGTAAATAAGAAGTTACTAAAAGCGATGCCCAAGCCGGAAGAATAGCCCCTGTGCTGCACCCTAGCGCAATATAATGCGTTGAATACTCTTCCCAGTCGTGAGTTATTAAAGCTTCTCTAAAGGGCTTTTCTCGCAATAAAAATCCTTGCTCAAGCCATTGGGATATATCAATAAAAGTGCGAGATCCTTTAGGAATGTATGTCTCTAGGTCAAAATTGACCAAAACACTATTCGAAACTTTATTAAAAATTATTTCAGACATGATTATAACATTCCCAACTCTAACTTGGCTTCTTCACTCATCAAATCTTGTGTCCAAGGAGGGTCAAAAGTGATTTCTACCTCCGCTGTTTTTACCTCGTCTAATGACTTTACCTTTTCTTCAACTTCCATGGGAAGTGATTCTGCAACTGGACAGTTTGGTGTTGTAAGTGTCATTAGTATTTTGACATCTAAATCTTCATTGACAAATACATCATAAATCAATCCTAATTCATAAATATCTACCGGTATTTCAGGATCAAAAATTGTTTTTAAGACATTAACGACTTTTTCGCCGAGAGCATTAGTATCGATTTTTTCTGACATAAGATTTAATTCAGTTGAGTTTGAAAAGCTACTGCGTACATTTTAATTTGTTTGATCATAGAGACTAAACCGTTAGCGCGCGTTGGTGATAAATGTTCTTTTAATCCGATTCTATCAATAAAATCAGTGTTTGCTGTTAAAATATCTTTTGGGTGTTGATTTGAAAATACTCGGATTAAAATAGCAATAATTCCTTTTGTAATAATAGCTTCACTATCTGCTGTAAAGTTAAGTTGATCTTCTTTTAACTCTGCATGGACCCATACTTTACTTTGACATCCTTTAATTATATAGGTGTCTGTTTTGTATTGTTTATTAATCAAGGGAAGCGATTTTCCAAGATCTATCATGTATTCGTAACGTTGCATCCAATCTTCAAATAATGAAAATTCTTCTACAATTTCTTCTTGAATGGTCTCTATTGTTTTCACACTTAAAATTATAAAATTATTGCAACATTAGAATTGCTTTCCTAATTCCTTTCTCCAAGAGATCAATTTCTTCAAACGTATTATAAAAAGAAAAAGAAGCTCTTACAGTTCCAGGAATGTTATAAAAATCCATAATAGGCTGCGCACAGTGATGTCCTGTTCTAACGGCAATTCCCATTTGATCTAAAATACTTCCAATATCATAGGGATGAATCGTCCCAACATTAAATGAAATTACTGCCGTTTTTTCTGAAGCCTCTCCATAAATCCTTAACCCATTTATTTTTTTTAAAGCATCCGTTGCATAGGTCAATAATTCTCTCTCATATGAAGCGATGGTTTCAAAACCTATTTTATTCATATAATCTAGAGCAGCGCCAAAAGCGATACCTCCAGATATGTTTGGGGTTCCTGCTTCAAATTTATGTGGTAAATCAGCATAAGTAGTTTTTTCAAAAGTAACACTGGCGATCATCTCACCTCCCCCTTGATAAGGTGGAAGTTCCTTTAATAATATTTCTTTTCCATACAACATTCCCACACCGGTTGGACCGCATAATTTATGTGCAGACGTAACATAATAATCTATATTTAATGCTTGAATATCTGTTTTTATGTGAGGTGAGGCTTGTGCTCCATCGATTAACACTTTTGCTCCCTTTTGATGAGACTTATCTATAATTTCTTTAATTGGATTAATGGTTCCTAATGCATTTGAAACGTGGTTTACAAAAACCAATTTAGTATTGGAATTTAATAAGTTCTCAAATGCTTCCATATCAAGGGTCCCTACTTTTTTCATTGGGATTACCTTTAAAGTTGCACCTGTTTTTTCACACAACATTTGCCAGGGTACTATGTTAGAATGGTGCTCAAGTGCTGATATTAGTAATTCATCCTCTTTCTTAAGAATTGAAGCATAACCAGCTGCAATAACATTTATACTTTCCGTTGTTCCAGAAGTGAAAATAATTTCATGTGAATGGGCAGCATTAAAATGTGTTTGAATTGTAGTGCGTGCTTTTTCATAGGCATCTGTTGCCTCTTGACTAAGTTTATGAACTCCTCGGTGGATATTGGCATTATAACGATAATAATAATCTGATATTACCTCTACTACCTGTTTTGGTGTTTGAGAAGTGGCCGCGTTATCAAGATATATAAGAGGTTGCCCATTTACCGAACGGGATAAAATAGGGAAATCTTTACGAACTTGTTTTACATCAAACATCTATAATTCAAAACCCAGACTAACGCCTAGCTTATTAGCAATTTGTTTATTAATACGCTTTTTTAGCGAGGGCAACTTTACACTTTGTAAAACATTATTTGCGAAGGCATAGGTCATCAAAGCTTTCGCTTCTTTCTTAGGAATTCCCCTAGAACGTAAATAAAATAAAGCTTCCTCATCTAATTGACCAATGGTACAACCGTGAGAACATTTCACATCATCAGCATATATTTCAAGCTGTGGTTTTGTGTTTACTGACGCTTTATCATCTAAAAGAATATTATTATTCTGTTGAAAAGCATTTGTTTTTTGAGCAATTTTATCTACTAATATCTGACCATTAAAAACTCCTTCTGAGAGCTCTGAAAAAATCCCTTTATAATCCTGATGGCTTTCACAATTAGGCTGTGCGTGGTGAACCAACGTACAGTGATCTACATGTTGTTTTCCTTTTAAAATAGTAACTCCTTTTAATGTAGAAAGAATGTGTTCTCCTTTATGGAAGAAATTTAAATTGTTCCGAATTAGCTTACCACCTAAAGAAAAAGTATGCACACTAGCATGACTGTTCTTTTCTTGAACGATAAACGTGTTATCAATTAATGAAGCTGTTTCAAGATCATTCTGTAATTTATAATAATCCATAAATGCATCTTGGTGCACATAAATTTCAGTAACACTATTAGTTACCACCGGATGATCTTTTAAACTTTGGTGGCGTTCAATAATCTGAACTTGTGCGTTCTGATCAACCACAATTAAATTTCGAGGTTGTAGCCAAATAGATTCTTCTTTTCCAGAAGAAAAATGAATAATTTCAATAGGCTTTTCAGCAACAATACTTTTAGGAATATAGATATAAGCACCTTCTTTCGCAAAAGAAGTATTTAAAGCAGTCATACTGTCTTCTTGTGGTGCAATCTTATTAAAATAAGTTTCTATTATTTTTTTGTACTTGGGTTTAGTTAGAGCTGCAGACAATAAGCAAACATCTATACCATCATGGGTTGTATTTGATAAAAATGGACTGTATACTCCATCTATAAAAATAACTTTGTAGGTGTCTGTGTCATAAAGGAAATACTTCTTTACCTCTTTGAGCTCAATATTTGTTAGGTCTTGAGGGAAAAGAGAATAATCTTGATTAACTAAATTTAATAAAGAAGTGTATTTCCAAGCTTCATCTTTTTTTGTAGGAAAACCTTTTTTTTCAAAAACTTTGAGCGCAGAAATTCTTGATTGATGAAGGTTTTCTGGTAAATCAGCAATGTCTTCAAAGGCTAGGTGAGAAGAAATTAATTTTTCTTTAAATTCCATATTATGCTAGTTCTTTAATCCAATCATAGCCTTTGGCTTCCAATTCGTGAGCCAACTCTTTGGTACCTGATTTTACGATTTTCCCGTCAAAAAGAACATGAACAAAATCAGGAACTATATAGTCTAAAAGACGCTGGTAGTGGGTAATTATAATTACAGCATTATCTTTACTTTTAAGTTTGTTTACACCATTGGCAACAATTTTTAAGGCATCAATATCCAAGCCAGAATCTGTTTCATCTAAAATTGCCAAAGAAGGCTCTAACATAGCCATTTGAAAAATTTCATTTCTCTTTTTTTCTCCTCCAGAAAATCCTTCATTTAAAGAACGAGAAAGAAATTTAGAGTCTATATCTAGCATCTGTGATTTTTCTCTAATTTTTTTTAACAACTCACTTGCAGGCATATCTTTAAGGCCTTTGGCTTTTCTGTTTGCGTTTATTGCCGTTTTTATAAAATTTGTTACACTCACTCCAGGAATTTCAATTGGATATTGGAATGAAAGAAAAACACCTGCATGTGCACGTCCCTCTGCATCCAATTCTGAAAGATCATTTCCTCTTAATAGCATTTTACCTGCTGTTATTTGATAACTTTCATTTCCTGCAATTACTGATGAAAGGGTACTCTTTCCTGAACCATTTGGGCCCATAATGGCATGTACTTCTCCTGATTTGACGTCTAAGTCAATTCCTTTTAAAATATCTTTACCCTCAATTTGGGCATGTAAATTTTCAATCGTTAACATACTTGATTTTTTATCCCACTGATCCTTCAAGGGAGATTTCTAATAATTTTTGTGCTTCTACGGCAAACTCCATTGGAAGTTTATTTAACACCTCTTTACTAAAACCATTTACAATAAGCGCAATAGCTTTTTCGGTATCAATTCCTCTTTGGTTACAATAAAAAATCTGATCTTCTCCTATTTTACTTGTAGTGGCTTCGTGTTCTATTTGTGCTGAATTGCTTTTAGCTTCGATATAAGGAAAGGTGTGTGCTCCACATTCATTCCCCATTAAAAGAGAATCACATTGTGAAAAATTCCGTGCATTTTCAGCACGAGCTCCTACTTGAACTAATCCACGATAGCTGTTTTGAGATTTTCCTGCGGAAATTCCTTTCGAAATAATAGTACTCCGTGTATTTTTTCCCAAGTGTATCATTTTTGTACCAGTGTCTGCTTGTTGATAATTATTGGTTACTGCAATCGAATAAAATTCTCCTATTGAATAATCTCCTTTTAAAATACAAGAAGGATATTTCCATGTTACTGCAGAGCCTGTCTCAACTTGAGTCCACGATATTTTAGAGCGGTTATGGCAAATACCTCGTTTAGTAACAAAGTTAAATACGCCTCCTTTACCTTTCTTGTCTCCTGGATACCAGTTTTGAACCGTTGAATATTTTATTTCAGCATCATCTAATGCAATAAGTTCTACTACTGCAGCATGAAGTTGATTTTCATCTCGCGAAGGGGCCGTACATCCTTCTAAATAGCTAACATAACTACCTTGATCTGCTATTACTAATGTTCGCTCAAACTGACCTGTTCCTGCTTGATTAATTCTAAAATAAGTTGATAATTCCATTGGACAACGAACCCCTTTAGGAATATAACAGAAAGAGCCGTCTGTAAAAACCGCACTATTAAGACCTGCATAAAAGTTGTCTTTTGGCGGAATAACACTTCCAATATATTTTTTTACTAATTCAGGATGTTCCTTTATTGCTTCTGAAATTGAACAAAAAATTATACCTTTTTCAGCTAAAGTTTTCTTAAACGTAGTTGCAACTGAAACCGAATCTATTACAATGTCTACAGCTACTCCAGAGAGTTTTTTTTGTTCGTCAACAGATATTCCTAGTTTATTGAACGTTTCTAATAGTTCAGGGTCAACCTGATCCAAGCTTTCATATTTAGCCTGTTTTTTTGGGGCTGAATAATATGAAATTGATTGTAAGTCTGGTTTTTTATAAGTGACATTTGCCCAATCTGGCTCAGTCATTTCTAACCAAGATTTGTAAGCATTTAATCGCCACTGGGTCATCCACTCTGGCTCCTCTTTCTTCTCGGAAATTTTACGCACTACCTCTTCACTCAATCCAACAGGAAACGTATCAGATTCTATATCAGTATAAAAACCATATTCATATTCTTTGGTTTCTAATTCTTTCTTTAATTCTTCTTCTGTATATGCCATTTTCTTGTTTTTAAAGTGAAAAACTCTCCCCACAACCACAGGTACGTTGTGCATTAGGATTATTAAACACAAAACCTTTCCCATTTAACCCTCCAGAGTATTCTAAAGTAGTTCCAATGAGATATAAAAGACTTTTTTTATCTACTAAAATTTTTACTTGATTGTCTTCAAACAATTTGTCTTCCGTATCCAACTTTTTATCAAAGTTTAAGTCATATGAGAGTCCTGAACATCCACCACTTTTAACCCCCACGCGAACATAATCTTGTATGGGATCAAAACCCTCTTCTCGCATTAGCGAAGTGACTTTTACTTTAGCTGTTTCTGAAACCTTAATCATTCTAATAAAAAATTATTCTAAACAATGCGTAAAGGTAACGTATTTCTGTTGATTTTTATCTTGTTGCTATTGATTTAACCTATACTATAATCAAGGCGTTTAATGCCAAATGGCAATGAAAAAGTCTGTTCCTCCCTTTGTGGCGGGATAATCCCCTAAAGTGCTTTCTGTACTTCCCACTACAATAGTTTTACCTCCTTCTAATTGGGCAATATCAAAGCCTAAATCTAGCTCGTTTCCAATTAGTTTATATTGATTAATAATACTCCCGTTGGGTAAAGTGTGTGCTATAAATACATTATTAGAAAGCAGATTTTCTTCTACAAGAGTATCATTAGGGGCCTTGTGGCCTACTAAAATTAAGGTTCCGTCTGGACGCTCAAGTAGTGCGTTTCCCGTATCAAATCCCTGATCACCAATATTTTTATTGCTTTTTAACTCTCCTGATGGTGAAAGAGTAGACAAAAACACATCTGAAGATCCAAGTGGTTTGTCAATGTCACCGTCCTGACTAAAAGATTGTCCTAAAACAACATACTCACCTTTTCTATTTTCAATAACTGCGTTGGCAATATCATATGCTGAACCTCCAATGGAACGCTCCCATAAGAAATCTCCTTTACTGTTTATTTTTACGATCCAAGCATCATAACTTCCTCGTGGATTAGACACATCAACATCTTGACTTTCTGAAGATCCTACAAGCACAAAATCTCCTTCAAGTGTTTCAATAGCATCATAGGAGCGATCATTACTTGTTCCACCAAAATACCTTCGCCACTGTAAGATGCCATTAACATCAAGTTTATGACACCAAAATTCTCCTACTCCATGCTTTTGTCCCTTATTTGATTTTTTTCCATCCATTCCAGCACCATCAGAAGCTGTAACATCTAAAAACCCATTAAAAAAAAGCCCCCCATCTTGAGTGCTGATAATATTATAGGCATGGTCGTGTCCTAAAAAACCAAAGCTTTTTTCCCACAAAAGATTCCCTCCAATATCTATTCGTAAAAGCCAGTTATCGTGTTGGCCTTTATTTAATGATGCGTCGCCGTCAAAACTTTTGCTATATCCAATAATAGCATACCCAATTCCTAGCTCAACTATATCATATCCTCTATCATCATCACTTCCCCCATAAGTCTGTATCCACTGGATTTCTAAATCAGCACCAAATTTCACGACAAATAAATCACTTCCTACTCTTGTTTTGGCGCTAAAAATACCATCCGTACTTTGAGTGTTCCCAACTACAATAAAACCTCCGTCAGAGGTAGTTATAACTCCATGGGCAATATCTTCTAAACTTCCCCCATAAGTCATTACAGATTCCCATTCTCCCTTTACATCAGGCAAATTGGGCCAGTCACTTTCAGAATTGGATGAACATCCTATTATGATAATTAGTAATAAAAGAGAAGAATACTTTATCATTATTCAGAAGCTTTTACTAAAAATATACCTGAATTAATGTCATTTATAGCAATTACTCCACTTTCAAAAAAAGGATAAATATTCCAAACACCTTCAAAAGCAGCGTTATTATTTATGGGATAGGTATCAAAAAATCCTGCTTCTGATACGTTTTTAGTATCAATTTTACTTATATCCAGAACTCTTAAACCAGCGGTATAGCTTGCAAGGAAAAACTGATTGCCTTTGGCATATCCATTATGATCAATAGCATTCACACCAGCAAAATAATTTAAGTGTAATTGAGGATTCATGAGTTCAGAAATGTCAAAAATTCGTGTTGAGGTAGGAGCTCCAAAGCGAAGCTCGTCCAATTCATCTCCTAAGAAGAAATACTGGTGATTTTCTGAGAGATTCCCCTGGTGCGTATAGCCCCCATTTTCATAAGTAATGGTATTGATTAATTGTGGACTTTCCTTATCAGTTACATCCACAATTACTACCTGATTATTATCCCCTCCATCACTATTACTTCCAAAAAGTAATTCTTTCCCCTGAAAAGTGATATCAGGCCCTTGATAATTTACTATTTGAGCATCATGAGTGTAGGAAGCTGCTGCATAGCCCCCTATAACATTTGGATTCTTGGGATCATTAATGTCAATGAAAATAGGTCCTCCTTGAAAACGATTTGACCCAATAACATAAGCAAAACCACTAGTTTCGTTAATGGCAATATTATGTGCACTTCCAAAATAAGTGAGACGAACATCTGCAATAAAGTTTTGAAAAGAAGATACATCCCTCAATTTAGTTAAATCAAAAATTTGCATTCCATGATCAGTAGCTTCGCTTACTATAAAAGCGTGGTTTTTGTATACTTTAATGTCCCTCCAACTACTATTTTCAGTTGCGGTTAAAAGTTTTCCTAAAAAAAAAGGGGCTTCAGGATTACTGATATCTATAAAAGCAGTACCATCATTCAGGCCACTAAGTACATACTCCTTTTTTGTTTCAGGATCTGTCCAGCCCCAATTATCATTGCCTGAAAGACTTCCAAGCTCTTCCAAAGAGATACGAGACAAAAGATCATATCCCAAACAGGGATATATTCCTGCCATTCCATTTTCACAAGGAATTTTTCCGCCAAGACTTACTAAATAATCCCCAGGAATCAATGGTGTTGGGGTTTCTAAAGAAACAGGATCTATTATTTCTGTATTAAAACAAGAAACAAAAAAAAGTATTCCAATAGATTGTACTAGTCGTTTCATTTTTTTTTCAAAATTAAGTAAAAAACATTAGGGAGAATAAAGTTTAACCTTTTGGATAGGATATGTACTTTTGGCAAATGTTAGAAAATAAAAATTCTTCAAAAACTAAAATCTCTTCTCTGGGAGAGTTTGCTTTAATTGATCACTTAACTAAGACTTTTGATTTAACCCAAAAATCTAGTGTTTTAGGAATTGGGGATGATGCTGCTGTCTTAGATTTATCAAACGGACAGACAGTTGTAAGTACTGACCTTTTGATTGAAGGGGTGCATTTTGATTTAAGCTACATGCCCCTAAAACATTTGGGCTATAAAGCAGTTATGGTAAATCTATCTGATATCTACGCAATGAATGCCCAGCCTACTCAAATTACTATTTCTCTCGCGGTTTCCAATCGGTTTACCCTTGAGGCACTAGAAGAATTATATGCAGGGATTTTATTAGGATGTAAAAATCATAAAGTTGATCTTGTTGGAGGAGATACTACCAGTAGTACTTCGGGGCTCACTCTTTCGGTAACTGCAATTGGTAGTGTTAAGGAAGAAAAAATTACTCGCCGCTCTGGAGCTAAAGAAAATGATTTACTTGTCGTAAGTGGTGATTTAGGAGGCGCTTACTCAGGATTACAAATTTTAGAACGTGAAAAAGCTGTTTTTAAAGTAAATCCAAACAATCAACCAGACCTAAGTAGTTATGCCTACAGTATTGAACGCCAACTAAAACCAGAAGCACGCAAAGATGTGATTAAATTATTAAAAGAATTAAACGTCACTCCTTCCTCAATGATTGACATAAGTGATGGTCTTTCGTCTGAAATTTTGCATCTTTCAAAGGCATCACAGGTAGGGTTTCATCTTTTTGAAGATAAACTTCCTATTGATCCCGAAGTAATTAAAATTTGTGAAGAGTTTAAGTTAAATACAACTACGGCTGTTTTGAATGGTGGTGAAGATTATGAGCTTTTATTTACAGTCGCACAAAAAGAATTTGATAAAATTAAAAATCATCCTTTGCTTTCGATTATCGGACATGCTTGTGACTTTCGCGGTGGATGCCAACTTATAAATGGTCTTGGACAACAAATAGAGCTTACTGCTCAGGGTTGGCAATCATTCGATGAAGCGTAATATTAACCTAGAGCAACGTCTAAGATCATCATTACAATAAAGCCTCCAATAAATCCTAGAGTGGCAATATCTGTATTTTTGTCTTGTTGGGTTTCAGGAATAACTTCTTCAACCACTACAAAAATCATAGCTCCCGCTGCAAATGCAAGTGCATAAGGAAGGATAGGTGTGAAAAAAGAAACAGCAACTGCACCTATTACAGCAGCTACTGGCTCAACTACTGCTGAGAGTTGACCATACCAAAAACTTTTAAAACGACTCACCCCTTGTCTTCTTAGAGGCATAGATACTGCCAAACCTTCAGGAAAATTTTGAATTCCAATTCCTATTGCTAAAGCAACTGCCCCGGCAATAGAAGCCTCAGGAATTCCAGCAGCAACACCTCCAAAAAGAACGCCTACTGCAAGACCCTCTGGAATATTATGAAGGGTAATTGCTAAAACTAGTAAAGTTGTTTTATGCCATGGAGTCTTGATACCTTCACTTTCTTTAAAATTTATGTGAATATGGGGTAAGATTTTATCTAAGCCAAAAATAAATAATGCTCCCAGTCCAAATCCAACAGCCGCTGGAATTACTTTCACGAAACCTTCTCCTGGGCTCATTTCAATTCCTGGAGCGAGTAAACTCCAAAAACTAGCTGCCACCATTACTCCACCTGTAAATCCTAGAAGCCCGTCTAAAAGAGCACGATTCATGCTTTTCACAAAAAACACTAAAGAAGCTCCAAGAGCAGTAAGTCCCCAAGTAAACAAGGTTGCATAGAAAGCAGCCAAAACAGGGTCTATTCCTTCAA
>Ga0307986_10001931_pt1 | contig 14946 bp, 12 predicted proteins | sample EllFjometageno82_FD_203170 | JGI IMG/M metagenome (GOLD analysis project Ga0307986, IMG submission 203170) | Marine microbial communities from Ellis Fjord, Antarctic Ocean - #82 | ecosystem: Environmental > Aquatic > Marine > Unclassified | place: Southern Ocean | collected 2014-10-09
TTAGTAATTTTAATTTTAAGTTTAAGTTTTTTAATTATTTACACTGCCTGTCTTGATTTAAAAACTTCCAGACAAGTAATTAAAAAAGATATTTATAAGTTAAGTTTATTTCAAACGACATTTACGGTTTTAACTTTTTTTACCCTAATACTAGGCTTCATTAATTCTGATTTTTCACTTATTAATGTTTATGAAAATTCACATACCGCTAAACCTCTTTTTTATAAAATAGCAGGTACATGGGGAAATCATGAAGGGAGCTTACTTTTATGGATTAATATTTTAGTTATATTTTCCTACTTATTTTTAGTCTTTAGTTATGCTCATGATAAAAAATTTAGGCTATATACTTTAATTTTTCAAAATATTTTAATTTTAGGTTTTTTATTTTTTTTACTATTAAATTCAAATCCTTTTAGTTCCATCTATCCTATTCCACTTGAAGGTTTAGGATTAAATCCCATACTACAAGATCCAGCGCTAGCGATTCATCCCCCATTACTTTATGTTGGATTTGTTGGTTGCTCAATTTATTTTTCAGCAGCAATGGCATCATTACTTTCAGGCTATGGTGGAAAATTATTTGCTAAATCAATAAAAACTTGGGTTAAAATTTCTTGGTGCTTTCAGACACTTGGAATTATTGTGGGATCTATTTGGGCTTATTATGAATTAGGTTGGGGTGGCTTTTGGTTTTGGGACCCCGTTGAAAATGCATCATTACTTCCTTGGTTTGCAATTACAGCTTTAATGCATTCGTTAATTGTACTCGAAAAAAGAAATAAATTATATTCTTGGGTGATTATACTTTGTCTTATAACTTTTATTTTAAGCGTAACAGGCACGTTTCTAGTCAGATCTGGAATTTTAAATTCAGTGCATACTTTTGCAAGTGATCCTTCTAGAGGAATATACATACTTTTATTTTTATCTCTTATGATTTTTTCCGCATTAATAATTTTTTTTTTAAAAAATAAAAAAGAAACTTATAATTTTAATTTAAAAAGTAGAGAAACTTTTATTTTAGCAAATAATTGGTTTATGGTTTTTTTTCTAGCAACATTATTAATAGGTATGCTCTATCCAATTTTTCTCGACGTATTAACAAATGTAAAGATTTCAGTTGGCCCTCCGTTCTTTAACATTGTGATCATTCCTTTAGTTGTCCCATTTATGTTTTTAATGGCTATAGGACCAAAATTTGGTTGGATTAAATTACAAAGTAAAATTTTTAATAAAATTTTACTTCTTACATTGTGCGCTATAATTATAAATTTATTTATCTTTTATTTTTTTGGAAAATATAGTTTTTTGTCTAATTTAATTTTTATAACAGCAATATTTCTAATTCTACATACAATATTAGATATTAAAAAATTTATTAATATTAAAAATAAAACTGAATTACCAAGAATTATTTCTCACCTTGGATTTGGTATGCTTGTGTTTTTTATTGGTATTAATCATCAATTTTCTCTTGAAGAAGATTTTAATTTAAAAGTTGGTGAGATCAAAAAAACGAAAAACCATGAAATTAATTTTGAGGAAATAAATATAAAAGAAAATAAAAATTATAAAGCAGTTATTGGCAACTTTAAGTTAACGAATCTTCAAAATGATTTAGTACAATATTTAAATCCTGAAATAAGGATATACTCTAACCCGAAAACTTTAACCTACGAAGCTGCAATTAAAACAAAAATTACTTCAGATCTTTACTTAACAATGAGCAATGTATCTAGATCTGATTACTATAATATTAAATTTCAAAATAAACCCTTTATGATTTGGATTTGGATTTCAGCTTTAATGATTTCTCTTGGTGGATTTGTGCAATTGGGCTTAAAAAAAAATGAAGGCTAATATCTCAAAAATTGTTATTTTTATTTTTATAATTTTTTCCCTTTTTATTTTTTGGCAAGGGTTAAAAAAAAATAATAATTATGACACCAGAAGTCTTATTGGAACTAAAATTAGCAACTTTAAACTATCCGAAATAAATAATGATGTTCAATATATTTCTGAGGAATATTTAAAAAAAAATAAATTTACATTAATTAACTTTTTTGCTTCATGGTGTGCACCGTGTAGAACTGAACATAAATACCTATTAAATTTATCAAACGAAGATATGAATGTTAAAATTATAGGTATTAACTTTAAAGATAAAAAAAAGAATGCTATTAACTTTCTGAAAGAACTAGGCAATCCCTATAATTTTGTTGGCAAAGATTTAGAAGGTAGAATTTCCATATTATTTGGCATTTATGGAATTCCAGAATCTATATTAGTTGACAGTAATTTAATTATAATTAAAAAAATTGTTGGTCCGATAGACCAAATTCAATACAATCAAATTTTACAGTTGATACAATGAAAATAAAAATATTTCTTTTTGTAACTTATATTTTATTCATAACTTCTACTTATTCTAGCGATGATAAAATTAAGCTATTAGAAGTCTATAAAAATTTAAGATGCTTGGTTTGTCAAGGACAGTCAATTGCCGATTCTAACTCAGATTTTGCAGCAACTATAAAACTTGTAGTACAGGATCAATTGAATGAAGGAAAAACAGAGGATGAAATATATAAATTTTTAATTAGTAAATATGGAGAATGGATTGTTTATCAACCAACTTTTAGCATAAATAATATTTTCTTATGGACACTACCTTACGTGGTATTAATTTTTGGAGGTTTTATTATTTTTTTAGTAGTGCGAAAAACCAGGCATAACAGGGTTAATTGAATGTGTACTTTTTGTTATCTAGGTAGTATTTTCAATAAAATGAAATTTATAACAGCTGTTTTTATATCGATATTCCTAATGTTCAATAGCTATGCTGTAGCAGAATCAGATAAGTTTTTTGATTACGATCGAGGCTTGTTTGATATTTTTTCTGGTAAAAAAATAGAACCCGGTGCAGAAAAAATAAACAAAATGGCAAAACCTAAAATAGTAAAACCTAAAAAAGTAAATACCAGTTCAGATAAGTTTTTTGATTACGATCGAGGCTTGTTTGATATTTTTTCTGGTAAAAAAATAGAACCCGGTGCAGAAAAAATAAACAAAACGGCAAAACCTAAAAAAGTAAATACCAGTTCAGATAAGTTTTTTGATTACGATCGAGGCTTGTTTGATATTTTTTCTGGTAAAAAAAAAGAACCTGACGCTACAAAAACTAATCAGACAAAAAGAAACACCAACTCAGATAAGAGTTTTTTTTATAAAGATGAGACTCCCCAAAATATTTCATTTTATACTGGAACATTTGATACAATCGATAAAGAAGGTGATGATAAAACTAGTTTACTAGGAATAGCACACAAAAATAAAGATTTATTCCGAAACACTTGGTTGGGACGATTCTCACCTACAACAGGAGGTTTTGTCACAAAAAAAAGTTCAATTTATTTATACACGGGCGTAGAAGCAGATTATAATTTAGGCCCTATAAATATATCGCCAAGCTTTGCACCTGGATACTACGAAGCTGGAAATGGAAAAAAATTAGGAAGTGTTCTTGAATTTAAGTCAGAAGTAAAAATTGGAGTAGATTTATTTAAAGATACTAATCTTGGTTATAGCTATAGTCACATTTCAAATAATGACTGGGGTGACACCAATCCAGGCTCAGACAGTCAATCAATAACCTTTTCAAAAAATTTCTAATCTGAAATGTCTATTAAAGATTGTTATAATGTTGAAGATTTTAGAAAACTAGCAAAAAAAAATTTACCGTCACCAATCTTTCATTATATCGATGGTGGAGCAGACGATGAAACAACCCTTAAAAGAAATACAGAGTCGTTTGCTCAATGTGATTTAATACCGAATATTTTAGCTAGTGTAGGTGAGCCAGATCTTTCAGTTAATGTTTTTGGACAAAAAATTGATATGCCTTTATTTCTATCACCAACTGCAATGCAACGACTTTACCATCATGATGGAGATAAAGCCTCAGCAAGAGCAGCAGAAAAATATGGCACCTTTTATAGCATGTCTACTATGGCAACTTCGTCTATTGAAGAAATTTCCAATATTTCAAGAGGACCAAAATTATTTCAACTTTACATACATAAAGACCAAGCACTCACTGATAATTTAATAGATAGATGTAAGAGTTCTGGTTTTAAAGCCTTATGCTTAACAGTTGATACAGTTGTTGCAGGAAATAGAGAAAGAGATCATAGGACTGGTTTTACAACACCACCAAAACTTACTTTAGAAAGTCTGATGAGTTTTGCCGCTCACCCAACATGGACCATGAATTATTTAACTCATGGGAAATTTGAATTAGCAAATGTTGCCCACTTTACCAAAAAAGGTTCAAGTATAGCAAAGGGAGTAATGGAATATATTAACGAACAATATGATCCAGCAATGAGCTGGAAAGATGCAGAGTACTGTGTCAAGCGTTGGAAAGGTCCATTTGCCTTGAAAGGTTTAATGTCAGTTGAAGACGCAAAGAAGGCAGTTGATATTGGTGCCTCAGCTATAATGCTTTCAAACCATGGCGGTAGACAATTAGACGGTTCGCGATCACCTTTTGATCAACTACCTGCGATTGTTGATGCTGTTGGAGGAAAAATTGAAATTATTGTAGATGGTGGAATTAGAAGAGGTACACACGTTTTAAAAGCTTTAGCTATGGGTGCAACAGCATGCAGTTTTGGAAAAGGTTTTTTATTTGCCTTAAGCGCTGGGGGACAAAAAGGAGTAGAAATGGTTTTACAAAGAATGAGAGATGAAATTAGAAGAGATATGATTTTAATGGGCTGCAAAAGCATAAAAGATTTAAACCCAAGTAAAATTATTTACAGATAAAATATTGTGGCAATGTTTCCTGTTCCAATAGAACTAAATTCTATTAGTATTGACAAAAAAATAACAAGATAAATTAAATATGAAATTAGCTAAAAATTTAGAAAGGTTAGGCACAGAGTCAGCTTTTAGCATAATGGCCGAAGCAAAAAAACTTGAAGCTCAAGGAAAAGAAATAATTCATCTCGGTGTGGGCCAACCTGATTTTAAGACTCCACAACATGTTGTAGATGCAGCCAAAAAAGCTTTAGATGATGGGCACCATGGATATGTTTTATCCAACGGTATTTTAGAGTGTAGGCAAGCCGTAACAAGAAAAATTAAAAAACTTTATAATAAAGATGTAGATCCAGAGAGAGTTTTAATAATGCCGGGTGGAAAACCTACCATGTTTTATGCAATTTCAATATTTGGTGAAGAAGGAGCTGAAATAATTCATCCTACACCTGGATTTCCAATCTATGAGTCAATGATTAACTATTCAGGCTCAAAAGCAGTTCCTTATGACTTGACACAAGATAAAGATTTAAAATTTGATCCAGAAAAAATTTTATCTTTAATTACAGATAAAACTAGGCTGCTAATATTAATTAATCCCAACAACCCAACAGGAAGTTTTGTTGAAAAACCAGCGATAGACTTTTTAGCAGAAGGGCTTAAGAAATATCCACATATTGCAATTTTAAGTGATGAAATCTATAGCCGTCAAATTTATGACAATAAGGAAATGCCAACATTTTTCAACTATCCCGACTTACAAGATAGGTTAATCGTTCTAGATGGATGGAGCAAAGCTTACGCTATGACTGGCTGGAGAATGGGCTGGAGCGTTTGGCCGGAAAAATTAATTCCACACGTAAATAAATTAATCATTAATAGTGTATCTTGTGTTAATGCGCCTTCTCAGTTTGCTGGCATAGCGGCTCTAGATGGTCCAGATCAGCCTATCGATGATATGATGAAAGAATTCGATAGGAGGCGTAAATTTATTTACACAGGTCTAAATAATCTATCAGGTGTTGAATGTAGTATGCCAGGGGGTGCTTTCTATGCATTTCCTAAAGTAATTGGGACAGGAATGAATGGCTCAGAATTTTCAAAAAAATGCATGCATCAAGCTGGAGTGGCAATCGTACCAGGCACTGCTTTTGGCAAAACTTCAATTGACTATGTAAGATTTAGTTTTGCAGCTTCGATGGAAAATATTGAAAAAGCCCTCGAAAAGATAAAAAAAATGCTTGGATAAGCAGCGTTGTTTTTTGACCTAGCGCATAAAAAATTATAGAATTACAAAATGACAAGTCTTCAAATGCCTAAAGTTGATAAATCAATTTTATCTAGCAAAGATAAAATAGCTCTAGACTTGAGTAAAATTTTAAAAAGTGAGAATATTCTTTCACATGAAGATGAAGTCAGACCTTACGAGACTGATGCTCTTGCAGCGTATAAACAAAAACCACTTCTAGTCGTTTTACCAGAAACAGTTGAGCAGGTGAGTGAAATTCTCAAGTACTGTAACGAAAATAAAATTAAGGTTGTGCCAAGAGGTGCTGGCACCGGTTTATCAGGAGGCGCTCTTCCTTTAGCAGATTGTGTTTTATTAGGTATGGGAAAATTTAATAAAATATTAGAAATAGACTATCAAAATAAATGTGTTGTTTTACAACCGTGTGTTACTAATTTAGCAATTACAAATGCCGTACAGGATAAAAATTTCTATTACGCTCCAGATCCATCAAGTCAAATAGCATGCTCAATTGGTGGAAATGTTGCTGAAAATTCTGGTGGCGTACATTCTTTAAAATATGGAGCCACTACAAACAATCTATTAGGCATCGAAGTTATTTTAATGGACGGAACTATAACAAGATTTGGAGGAAAAACTTTAGACTCCGAAGGGTATGACTTACTTGGATTGATGACAGGATCTGAAGGATTGCTCGGAGTAATTACTGAGGTGACAGTTAAAATTTTAAAAAAACCAGATGTAGTTAAAGCAGCTCTTATAGGTTTTTCAAGTATAGAGGATGCTGGACAGTGCGTATCAGAAATAATTGCAAAAGGAATAATACCAGCGGGTATGGAAATTATGGATAAAGCTTTAACTAAAGCAACAAATGACTATTCAAAAGCGGGTTATCCCGTTGACGCAGAAGCCATGATGATCGTTGAACTCGATGGCACACACACCGAAGTTTCAGAACTTATTAAAAGAGTTGAAGACATTGCAAAAAAAAATAAATGCTCAAGTATAAAAATTAATAGATCAGAAGAAGAAAGACTAAAATTTTGGGCCGGTAGAAAAGCTGCCTTCCCTGCTTGTGGTGATTTAGCTCCAGATTATATGTGTATGGATGGATCAATACCAAGAGGAAAACTTGCGGAGGTTTTAAAAGAAATTCAAAGACTTTCAAAAAAATATGAGTTACCCGTTGCAAATGCATTTCATGCTGGTGACGGGAATCTTCATCCTTTAATTATGTTTAACGCTAACGATCCAGAACAACTAAGAAAAACTGAAGAGTTTGGTTCGGAAATATTAAAGTATTGTGTTAAAGTCGGAGGAGCACTAACGGGCGAACATGGGGTAGGTATAGAAAAAAGAGAATTAATGTGTGAAGCTTTTAACAATACAGATATTAAGCAACAAATTGACATTAAAGTAGCACTCGACCCAAATTCATTACTTAACCCTGGTAAGGTTTATCCTATACTAAGAAAATGTGCAGAAGAAGGAAGGGTTCATGTCCATGGAGGAAAAACAAAATTTCCAAACATTCCAAGATTTTAGTTCATTAGTTTTAAAACCTGACAAAGAGGAAGCAATAGCTGAAATTATAAAACACTGTTATAAAAAAAATATTCCATTAGAAATTTGTGGTTCAGGCTCAAAAAAAAATATTGGAAGAAACTTTCAATCTCAAAAAATAATAGATCTCTCTAATTATTCAGGTATTATCAAGTATGAGCCGGAAGAACTTTATATAAAAGTAAAGTCAGGTACCTCAATTAAAGAAATTAAGGAAGCGCTTGAAAAAAACAATCAACACTTAGCTTTTGAACCTACAGATTTTGGACCATTATTTGATGGACAAACTAATGAAGGAACAATAGGAGGTGTAATCTCATGTAATTTTGCTGGGCCTAGAAGATTTAAAGTTGGAAGCGCAAGAGATCATATTTTAGGGTTCAAAGGAGTAAATGGAAAAGGTGAGATTATTAAGTCTGGAGGAACAGTAGTTAAAAATGTAACTGGTTATGATTTAAGTAAAGTGATTACCGGATCTTTTGGAACATTAAGTGTGTTTACTGAAATATCAATTAAAGTTTTACCCAAGCCTGATCTAACTAAAACTCTGGTTATAAGCAATCCTCATTTAAAAAAAGGGTTAGAACACCTTAGCACCGCACTATCTTCATCGTGTGACCCCTCAGGGGCTGTATTCTATCCAGAATTTTTTCAAGACCAATTTACATTTAATGATTTAACAACAAGAGGACCAATTGCAGCGATAAGAATAGAAGGATCAAAATTATCTATTGATGAAAGAATTAAGCAATTAATTAATGAGCTTGTTGTAGATAGAAAAGAAATATCAATTTTAGATCCTGAACAATCTAATATTTTCTGGGAAAAGACGAGATCTTTAAATGTTTTTTCAAATTTAAAAAATAACTTACTCAGAATAATTGTGCCTGGAAGTGAAGCATTTGATTTAATCAATAAACTCAAAATCTATAACATAAAATATTTTATTGATTGGGGGGGGAATCTAGTTTGGTTGCAACTAGATCAATTAAACTCAGGTATTTTAAAAGAGATTAAAACTATAGTAAAAAATTTAGGTGGTTATTTAACAGTTATTAAGGTTGATGAAGGTTTAAAAGCATCAATTGATATTTTTACAATTGACGATGTTAAATATAGGATATCTGAAAAAATTAAGAAAAGCTTTGACCCTAAGAGAATTTTAAATCCAGGTAAAATGTACACAGGAATATAATGCAAACAACTTTCTCACCAGAACAACTAAAAAATAAAAATAATAAATCCACAGAAGAAATAGTTCGTAAATGTGTTCATTGCGGCATGTGTAACGCTACATGTCCAACCTATCAAATTTTAGGTGATGAGTTAGATGGTCCAAGAGGAAGAATTTATTTGATCAAAGATATGCTTGAAAACAATAAACCAGGTAACGAAAAAATAGCCAAACATCTTGACAGATGTTTGTCGTGCTATGGGTGTATGACGACCTGTCCATCCGGAGTTAATTATATGCATTTAATTGATCACGGTAGAAATCATCTGGAAAAAACATTTAAGAGACCAATAATTCAAAGAATTTTTAGAAGTTTTTTATCATTAACTTTACCTAACCCAAAAGTATTTAAAACCTTAAGTATATTAGTTAATATCGTGAGGCCTTTAAGTTTTATTTTTCCAGAGTTTATTAAAAACTCTATGAAATTAATGCCAGCTAAACTCCCAAAAAAAACTTTAAAAACACAAAAGGTCTATTCTGTTACAAAAAAAAACCTAGTAGCTAGAGTGGCTTTGCTCACAGGTTGTGTACAGAGAGTAGTCTCTCCCGAAATCAACGAGTCAACAATCCGTTTGCTTAATAGACACCATGTTGAAGTTATTGTATTACCTGAGATAAATTGTTGTGGTTCATTAGACCACCATATGGGTAAAGAAAAAGCGGCACACGAGATGTTTAAAAAAAATATTAATCTTTGGTACGACGAATATTTAAATAATGGAATAACTGCAATTATTAGCAATACATCTGGCTGTGGCACCACATTAAAAGATTATGGATTTATTTTTAGAGACGATAAAGAGATGAAAAAAAAAGCAAAAAAAATTTCAGAAATAACTAAAGACGTCAGTGAATTTTTAGATAAAGATATTAAACTAAATTTTAAAAAAAAAGAAAAGACTTACAAAATAGCCTATCATTCACCTTGTTCAATGCAGCATGGTCAAAATGTTCACCAACAACCTATAAACTTAATTGAAAAAACGGGTAACGAAGTGCTAAATATTCCAGAAGGTCATCTATGTTGTGGATCTGCTGGGACTTACAATATTCTTCAACAAAAGATTGCCAAGACATTACTAAAAAATAAAGTTAAAAATATTGAAAAAATTGAGCCAGATTTTATTTCAACAGGAAATATTGGTTGCATGACTCAAATCTCTAGTGGTACAAATATACCTATTGTTCACACGGTTGAAATTATTGATTGGCTCACAGGTGGTCCAAAGCCCAATAAGTTAAAAAGTTTATGAAGAAAAAAATATTAGTTACAAGAAAACTACTTATAGAAAATGAAGAAAAGTTAAAAGAGCTTTTTGATGTTAAATTAAACAGTAAAGATGAATTATATACATCAGATAAAATTATAGAATTATCAAAAGATTGTGATGGAATTTTAAGCGCTATTACAGATCAGTTTAATAAAGACTTAATAGAAAAACTATCACCCTCGATTAAAATAATTGCTAATTTTGCAGTAGGCTTTGGCAATATCGATGTTACTGCTGCAGTAAAAAAAAATATTGTTGTAACGAACACACCAGAAGTACTAGACGATTCTACTGCAGATATTTCGATACTATTACTTTTAGGAGCATCGAGAAAAGTTTTAGAAGCAAGAAGAGCTGCTGAGCTTCAAAACTGGAAGTGGTCTGCAGATTTTATGTTAGGTAAACAAATGTCAAATAAAAGATTAGGTATATTAGGTATGGGTAGAATAGGTAGAGCTGTTGCTAAAAGAGCCAGAGGATTTAATATGGAAATTCATTATCATAATAGAAGTCAACTTTCTAAAGACCTTGAGGAAGGAGCTATTTACCATAAAACAGTTAAAGATTTATTTAATTGTAGTGATTTTTTATCCATTAATTGTCCAGCAACAAAAGAAACAAATAAAATAATTAACAAAGAAACAATAGCGTTTCTTCCAGACAATGTCGTTATAGGGAATGCTGCTAGAGGGGACGTTGTAGACGATGAGGCAATGATAGAAGCACTTAAATCAGAAAAAGTTTTTGCTTTTGGTTTAGATGTTTACAATGGAGAGCCTAAGATTCATCCTGAATATTTAAAATTAAATAATATTTTTTTGTTACCTCACTTAGGTAGTGCAACTAAAAGAACTCGTTGGGATATGGCATATAGAGCTACACAAAATTTAGAAGATTTTTTTAGCAAAGGTGCGGCAAAGGACAAGGTAAATTGATACAACTTATAAATGTGTTAGCAAGAATATCTAAATAAAACTTAATATTTTAAGCAGTCTTTTGTATGGTATACAAAATTTAGTTTATAGAGGCTCACTGTATGTTTATGCTTAAATTTTGTAACGTTAAACATATGTTAACAACAAAAGCAGGAGACAAAATATGTCTAAAAAAGAAAAAAATTTAAAAGGAATTAAAACTCCTTCAAGACGTAAATTCTTTAAAGTAGCTGCAACAACGGGTGCAGCAGCGGCAGCTTCAGTTGCAATGCCTAGCATTGCCTTCGGAACTCCTATGACTTTAAAGATGCAAACAGCCTGGACAAAAGGAGATATATTATTTGAAATGGCCAATGACTTTGCAAAAATGGTTATAGATATGTCAGGTGGGGAGCTTAAAATTGATCCTCTACCAGTTAATGCTGTAGTAAAAATTAAGGAAATTGGACAAGCAGTAACTTCAGGCGTAGTTGACATGGGTCATTGGGTGACCGCATACTGGTATGATAAAAATGCTGCTGCTTCACTTTTTGGAACTGGACCTTCTTACGGCATGTCATCCCAAGAAGTAATGGGATGGATAGAGTATGGTGGAGGTAGAAAACTTTACGAAGAAACTTTAGCAAAAGTTGGATTTGATTATGTAGGGTTCTTTCACATGCCTATGCCAGCTCAACCATTTGGTTGGTTCAAAAAGCACGTAACTAAAGCGTCTGACATTAAAGGAATAAAGTACAGAACAGTAGGTTTAGCGTCTAACGTTTTTCAAGCTATGGGGATGGTTGTGAGAAACCTTCCAGGTAATGAAATTCAACCAGCAATGAAAACTGGCTTGATTGAAGCCGCGGAGTATAACAACCCAACATCTGACAAAAACTTTGGTATGCAAGATGTTTCTAAAGATTACCACTTAGGAAGTTTTCATCAATCTCAGGAGATGTTCGAAATACCTGTAAACACAAAAAAATATAATAACTTGTCGCCTGCTCATCAAGCAATAATAAGAAATGCTGCTTATGCCGCTAACTCTGATAACTATTTTAAAGCGTTAATGAGATATTCAACAGATTTAGCTAAGTTAATTAATGAAGATAAAGTAAATGTTCATCAAACTTCAGATGAAATTTTATCAGAGCAATTAAAAGCGTGGGATAAAGTGGTGAGAGATTTCTCTGAGAAAGATCCTTTCTTTAAGAAAATTATAGATTCACAAAAAACATACGCTAAGAGAGTGATGAAGTACTTGCTGATGAATCAGCCTAATTATAGACTAGCTTATGAGAACGCCTTTGGTAACGCCAATAAAGTTAAAATTTAATCAATGTTTCTAACGTATATGGTTCCAGGCATTGCACTTTGGTTACTGGACGTGTTATTTGCAAATTAAAAAACATGATAGATATTTTTTCAATATCAACTAACGAACTAGTTACTAAAATGAGAAGTGGAAACATCTCAAGCGTTGAAGTATGTAAAGCTTATTTAGAAAGAATAAAAAAATTTGAGAAAGATGTTAAAGCTTGGTCATTCTTAGACAAAAAAATTCTTTTAGAAAAAGCAGAGGAAGCAGATGAATATCGAAAATCTGGAAAACCAATAGGACCACTGCATGGTTTGCCGATAGGTATAAAAGATATTATAGCAACTTACGATATGCCTACCGAATGTGGCAGCGTATTAAGAAAAGGTATTTCTGGCGCAGCAGATGCAGAGGTAGTTAGTTTAATTAAATCTGCAGGTGCAATTGTTATGGGAAAAACTGTAACAACAGAATTTGCTTATTTTGATCCTGGTAAAACTACAAATCCTCATGATTACACGAGAACACCAGGCGGATCTTCAAGTGGATCTGCAGCTGCTGTTGCGGCTCATATGGCACCATTAGCTATTGGAACACAAACAAACGGTTCCGTTATAAGGCCAGCTTCTTATTGTGGTGTTGTTGGCTACAAACCATCCTTTGGATTAATTTCACGTACAGGAATTTTAAAACAATCTTTAAAATTAGACCAAGTAGGCGTGTTTGGAAAAACAGTAGAAGATGTTGCTTTGCTTGCAAAAGCATTAATCAAAAAAGATATTTTAGATGAAGATACTATTCACTATGCAGCAGATGAAATGTTAGAAGTATGTAAAAATGGACCTATTTTTGAACCAAAATTTATATTTTATAAAACTTCTAGTTGGAAAAAAATTAGCAAGGAATCGCAAAAAGCTTTTGAGTTTTTATTAAAGGAATTTAAAAATAACATAGAAGTATTTGATGAACCTTCTTATTTTAAAGATATACCAAAATATCATCAGATTATTCATGAAACAGATATGGCAAATAGTTTTCAAGATTTTTATAAAAAATCTAAAAAGAAAATGGGTAAAAAACTAGTCACAGCTATTGAAAGAGGCTTAAAATACTCTGCTAAAGATTATGTTGATGCTGTTGATTTTATAAAGCAAAGTTATAAATCTTATAGTGAAGTTTTTGAAAACTACTATGGTATCATAACGCCTGCCTCAACAGGAGTAGCAGATAAAGGTCTACTACACACAGGGAGTCCAGAGCTGAGTACAATATGGACTTATATGGGTTTACCTACAATTTCCCTTCCTTTACTTAGTGGGGAAAATAACCTACCGTTAGGCGTTCAACTAGTCGGTGATAAACTTGATGATTTAAGATTCTTAGCATCAGCAAACTGGTTAGAAAAAAACTGTAAGGAAAAAAATAATTGATAAATAATAATTCTTTTGCAGTTGTTATGGTAATATTGTTTTTGGAGAATAATTATAAAGTTACCACTATTATATAACTAGTCTAGTTTTTTTAGGAATCTTTTTTGTTAGAAAAAAACAATAATTAATTTAGTTGAAAGAGTCCTTTTGCAAAGTATTCAGCATTAAAAGGATGTAAATCTGTTTCTTTTTCACCCATACCTACCGCTAAAATTGGTAATTGATATTTTTTACAAATAGCCAAAACAATTCCTCCCTTGGCAGTGGTATCAAGTTTAGTAATAATTAGACCTGTAATTTTTTGTATTTTATTAAATTCCTCTACTTGGTTTAGGGCGTTTTGGCCTGTTGTCGCATCTAAAACTAAGATCGTTTCACTAGGAAATGACACATCTATTTTTTTTAAAACATTGAATATCTTTCTATACTCATCCATTAAATTTTTTTTATTCTGCATTCTCCCTGCAGTGTCTATTAAAGCTATATCTATTTTCTTTTCTTTGGCATAAATGGCTGTTTTAAATGCTACTGAAGCTGGATCGCTTCCTGTTTCAGATTTAATTATGTTTACGTTAATTTTTTTAGACCAAAGTTCTAATTGTTCGATAGCTGCTGCTCTAAATGTATCAGCTGCCCCAAAAATCAGTGATTTGTGATTATCTTTAAAAAATTTTCCAAGCTTACCAATCGTCGTTGTTTTACCAACACCGTTTACACCCGATACTATTATAACCGTTGGCTTATTAGATTCTAAAGAAAGTAAGTCTCTTTGAAAAGGTAATAAAAATTCTGTAATTTTTGCGGCCAAAATATTAATAATTTCATTAGAATCTTTTATATCTTTATCAATTTTTAATTTTTCGAACTGTATTCTTAATTCACTTGCAGCTTCAACCCCAACATCCGCACTTATTAAAAGCTCTTCAAATTGAGATAAAACAGATTCATCAATAACTTTTGTCGAGAAAATATTCTTAATTCCAGTGGATAAATTTAATGAACTTAAGCTGAGACCTGTTTTGAACTTATCAAATAAACTCATTTTAAATTTCAAGTTTAGTATGTTTTATATCTGAGACTGGACCAGTCATAGAAATATTTAGACTCTCATCTATTTTTATATTTAAACTTCCCTCT
>Ga0307986_10001932_pt1 | contig 14940 bp, 18 predicted proteins | sample EllFjometageno82_FD_203170 | JGI IMG/M metagenome (GOLD analysis project Ga0307986, IMG submission 203170) | Marine microbial communities from Ellis Fjord, Antarctic Ocean - #82 | ecosystem: Environmental > Aquatic > Marine > Unclassified | place: Southern Ocean | collected 2014-10-09
AGTCGCAAGTGTTGCTGAATTAGTTAGCAAACTTAAAAATGAGGCAAAGGTAATATAATGTCAGTTTTATTAATAGCAGAACATAACAACAAGGAAGTAAAACCTTTTACATTAAATGCAGTTACTGCAGCATCACAAATGGATACTGATGTACATGTTTTATTAATTGGAAATAATTGTGGAGATGTTGCTAAATCATTATCTGAAATGCCAGCTGTTAAAAAAGTATTACATGCCGAAGCTGCTCACTATGAAAACTACTTAGCAGAAAACTTTGCACCATTAGTTGTAAAAGTTTCAGAAAATTATTCCCACATTGTGAGTTCTGCAAATACATTTGGTAAAAATTTGATGCCAAGAATAGCAGCACACTTAGATATATCTCAAGTAAGTGACATTACTAAAGTGATATCAGCTGATACATTTATAAGACCTATTTATGCGGGCAATGCATTTGCTACTGTAAAAAGTACTGACACAAAAAAATGTATAACAATTAGACCAACATCTTTTGAGCCTTGTGAAACTTCTGGTGGATCTGCTCCAATAGAAAAAATTGATGCTACTGAAGAATTTACACTTTCAAAATTTATTAAAAGAGAAGAAGTTAAATCAGATAGACCTGAACTTGGAACAGCTAGAATTGTAGTTTCTGGTGGAAGAGGAATGCAAAATGGAGAAAATTTTAAATTAATAACTGACATTGCAGATAAATTAAATGCAGCAATTGGAGCATCACGTGCAGCAGTTGATGCGGGTTATATTAGTAATGAACATCAAGTTGGTCAAACTGGCAAAGTTGTTGTACCTGATTTATATATTGCAGTTGGAATTTCTGGAGCAATTCAACACTTAGCTGGAATGAAAGAAAGTAAAATTATTGTTGCTATAAATAAAGATGGTGAAGCGCCAATATTTAGTGTCGCAGATTATGGTCTTGAAGCAGACTTATTTGAGGCGTTACCTCAATTCTTAGAAGAATTGAATAAATTAAATAGTATACAAAAATAATCAGTACTGTAAAAATTTAAGATATGCCTAGAGAATCAATGGATTATGATGTGGTAATCGTTGGTGGAGGTCCTTCAGGACTATCTACGGCTATCAAATTAAAACAACTAGATCCAAAATTAAATGTTTGCTTGCTTGAAAAAGCATCAGAAATTGGAGCTCATATTCTTAGTGGTAATGTTTTTGAAACAAGAGCCCTAGATGAACTTTTGCCAAACTGGAAAGAACTAAACTCACCAATTAAAACTAAAGTTTCAAATGAAAAATTTTTATTTTTGGGAAAAAATAAATCATTAAGTTGGCCAACTTGGCTACTTCCTAAAGTTCAGCAAAATCATAATAATTATATAATTAGTTTAGCAAATTTATGTAGATGGCTAGCTGAACAAGCAGAAGCTTTAGGTGTTGAAATATTTCCAGGATTTCCTGCAAGTGAAATTTTATATAATGAAGACGGCTCAGTTAAAGGAGTTGCAACTCAGGATATGGGTATAGATAAAGAAGGAAATCAAAAAGATAGTTTTGAACCAGGCATAGAATTATTAGGAAAAGTTACAGTTTTTGCTGAAGGGTGTAGAGGTCATTTAGGAAAACAGTTAATTGAAAAATTTAATCTCTCAGAAGGTAAAGATCCCCAACAGTATGGAATTGGTTTTAAAGAAATATGGGAAATTGAAGATAAAAATCATGAAGAAGGAATGGTTATGCACACTGCTGGATGGCCATTAGATAACAATACTTATGGTGGAAGCTTTATTTATCATGCAGAAAACAAACAAATTTTTTTGGGTTATGTAATAGGCCTTGATTATGAGAATCCCCATCTTTCACCATTTGATGAGTTTCAAAGATTTAAAACTCACCCAGCAATTAAAAAAATAATTTTAGGGGGTAAAAGAATTTCTTATGGAGCAAGAGCTTTAATTGAAGGAGGTCTTCAAAGTTTACCTAAAATGTATATGCCAGGAGCATTATTAGTTGGGTGTGATGCAGGTACTTTAAATATGCCAAAAATTAAAGGCTCTCATACTGCAATGAAAAGTGGAATTATAGCAGCTGAAACAATTAATTTTCATTTTAAAAAAGGAGATGATCTATCAGTATATGAAAAAATATTTAAAGAGAGTTGGTTATATAAAGAATTGCATAAAGCAAGAAATGTTAAACCAAGTTTTAGTTGGGGCTTAATTCTAGGAATTATATTTACAGGCATTGATCAAATTTTATTTAAAGGGAAATTGCCTTTTACTTTAAAACATAAGCACGCTGACCACGAAACATTGAAACTAGCAAGTGAAATGCCAAAAATAAATTATCCCAAGTATGATAACGTTATTACTTTTGATAAGACAAGTTCAGTATATCTAACTGGTACTAATCATGCTGATAATCAACCGGTACACTTAAAGCTTAAAGATCCTAATTTGCCAATTAGTTATACTTTAGAAAAATTTGATGAACCTGCTCAAAGATATTGCCCTGCAGGAGTTTATGAAGTCCAAAAAGAAAATGACGTGAACAAATTTGTAATCAATTCTCAAAATTGCATTCATTGTAAAACCTGTGATATTAAAGAACCTTCACAGAATATTGTTTGGGTAACTCCTGAGGGTAGTGGTGGCCCTAAATATGGAAATATGTAACTTTAAAATTTAATTTTTATAATAAAAAAACTAGCAAAAATTTTTAAGAAATATCAATAGCATGTTTTTTTAAAGCTTCCATTGAAACAAGTTTTAGTGTTTTTTCGTGTGTTCTCTTTAGATAAACAGGGCAACCTTTTCCAGCATCTACCGCCTTCTTGTACCAGCTTGCACATACACACCAACCATCTCCATTTTTTAATCCAGGAAAGCCAAATTCAGGATGAGGTGTAATTAAATCATTACCAGCTTCTTTACACCACTCTAAAAATTCAGTTGTAACTTTTGCGCATACCGTATGAACACCATGATCATTTTCATCTGTGCTACAGCAACCATCTCTATGCCATCCTGTTAAGGGATTGTTAGAGCATTCTTCTAAATCTTCACCCAGAACATTTTTTTGTTTATCTTCCATTAAATTTCGGTTGGATTGGGCTGACCTTTGTAAACGATCTCTGGGTTAAATGATTTTTCTTTTTCTTCAAATTTCATTTTAATTTGTCTCCCATTATCAATTGGACCCAAAGGAATTGACCTATAAAAACAGGATCTATAGCCAACATGACAGCTAGAACCATTACCAATATCAACTGTTAGCCAAACTGAATCTTGGTCATTATCGATTCTAATTTCTAAAATTTTTTGCGTGTAACCACTTGTTTTACCTTTGTGCCAAATTCGTTGTGTGGATCTACTAAAGTAGTGAGCCTCTTTAGTCTCAATAGTTTTTTTAAAAGCTTCAATATTCATGTGACCATGCATAAGAATATCTTTAGTTTTTGAACACATTGTAATGACTGGAATTAGCCCATCATTATCAAATTTTGGTGAAAGCAAGTTCCCTTCCTCGATTTCGAGTATATTTTCTCTCTTTTTAAACATAAGTAGGTAATTATGTAGCATATTAGTAAATATAATAAATATTTTAAAAGTAAGGATTTACTGTATAAACTCATTTCATGAAATTAGTAAAAGACACAGATGTTAAAAATTTAAAAGCTAACAAGGTTTCAGATCAAGAAGCTGAGGAGGCATTTAAGACCATATTAACTTGGATAGGTGAAGATCCTAGTAGAGAAGGATTGTTAGAAACACCTAAAAGAGTAGTTAAAGCATTTAAAGAATATTTTGGTGGATATACACAAGATGCGGAACAGATTTTAAGCAAAACATTTGGTGATGTAGAAGGTTACGATGATATGGTTGTTGAAAAAAATATTTCACTTACAAGTCATTGCGAACATCATATGGCACCAATAGTTGGAACAGTACATGTTGCTTATATTCCAAATGAAAGAGTAGTTGGTTTAAGTAAGTTAGCTAGAGTTGTTGAGGTATTTTCAAAAAGACTACAAACTCAAGAAAGACTTACAATGCAAGTTGCCAAAGCATTAATGACTTCACTGGATGCAAAAGGAGTTGCGGTTACAATTGATGCTGCACACCAATGCATGACAATGAGGGGAATTAAAAAAGAAAAAGCAACTACAGTTACAAATTATTTTTTAGGTCAATTTAAAGAAGACTTTAATATTCAAAATAGATACCTAGCATACATATGTAAATAGTTTTTTTAATAAGGTAAGTACATGTCAGATAATTTTAAAGCACTAGTAGTTAATCAAGATGGTGAAAATTTTACTAGAGAAGTAAAATCGTTAGATAAATCGTTTTTAAAACATGGTGATGTTCTTGTTAAAGTCGATTATTCAGATTTGAATTATAAAGATGCGCTTATTTTAAATAATGGTGCAAAGTTGGTAAAAGAATTTCCACATATTCCAGGCATTGATTTTTCAGGAACAGTAGAAGAAAGCGATAACACTAAATTCAAAAAAGGAGACGAGGTTATTCTTACAGGGTGGAGAGTAGGAGAGATTTATTTTGGTGGTTACTCTCAAATGGCTAGAGTTAATGGTGATTATTTGATTAAAAAACCAAAAGATATTTCATCTAAACAAGCTATGATTTTAGGAACTGCTGGACTTACTGCTTTACTGTGTTCTTTTGCTATAAAAGCGAGAGAAGAAATTTTATTAGGTGATAAAGTAAAAGATGTGTTGGTTACCGGAGCATCTGGAGGTGTTGGGAGTATTGCCATAATGATTTTAAATAAATTTGGTTATGATGTAACAGCTGTTACAGGTAAGACTGAAAATGAAGAATATTTAAAGTCACTAGGAGCTAAAAACATTATAAATAAAGCAGATTTAGATAAAGATGCCAGACCATTAGATAAGGGACTGTGGGACGGTGTAGTCGACACCGTTGGGGGAAAAATACTTGCTAATGCCCTTGCGCAAACTAGAGATAATGGAATTGTTGCAGCATGTGGAAATGCTTCTGATTATAAATTGAATACAACAGTAATGCCTTTTATTATTAGAGGTGTTAAGCTTTGGGGTATTAACTCTGTAACTGCATCTATTAAAAGAAGAGAATTTGTTTGGAATGAAGTTAGAAATCTTATTGATTTTGAAAAATTAGAACAATCAATTAAAGTAATTAGCCTAGAAGATCTAAAGGATGTATTCCCAAAGATGTTAAAAGGCGAAACATCAGGAAGATATATTGTTGATCTTAATAAATAGATGGATTGGGATAAATTAAAAATTTTTCATGCAGTAGCTGAAGCAGGAAGCTTTACTAATGCAACTATAAACTTAAACCTAAGTCAATCAGCAATCAGCAGACAAATACAATCTTTAGAGCAAGATTTAAAAGTTCAATTATTTGAAAGGCATGCAAGAGGATTGACACTTACAGAAAATGGTGAGTATGTATTTAAAACTGCTCATGAAGTAATTAGTAAACTAAAAGAAGTTGAAACTTCTTTGGGAGATCAAAAAAATAAACCAACTGGTAAATTAACAATTACAACTGTTAGAAGTTTTGGTACCCACTGGTTGACACCTAGAATTCAAGAGTTTATGAGGCTTAATCCTGAAATTGAAATTGAGCTAATATTTGATGACAAGGAATTAGATTTAAGTACACGTCAAGCAGACATTGGTATTTTTATGAGAAGACCAAAACAACTAAACTATATCCAAAAAAAGTTAGTTGATATTAAATATTATATTTATGGATCGAATAAATATCTTGAAAAATTTGGAATGCCAAAAACAATCGCTGATTTAAATAAACATAAATTCATTTCCTTTGGTAAAGGGGCGCCATCTCCAGTTTACAATCCTGATTGGGCACTAAAACTTGGAATGCATGATGGGAAAAAAAGAAAAACAATGATGAAGGTAAATAGTGTGATGGGATTACTTTTGGCTGTAGAGACGGGAGTAGGTTTGGCAGCTTTACCTGAGTATTTAGTCTCAAATTCCAGTAACGTTATTAAAGTTTTACCTAAATCTGAGGGTCCGATTACAGAAGCTCACTTTGTTTACCCACAGTCATTAAAAAATACTGCTAGAGTTCAAGCATTTAGAAATTTTCTATTTAGTAAAATAGGTGACTGGAAATAAGGGTTTTCAATAATTTAGACTACACTTTCTAAATACTTAACATTTAAACAACTTAAAAGTGCGACATTAATGCGATTGATACTCATTCGCAATGCAAATAGTAAGCATTCTAATCTAATTAAATTAACATAAACGGAAAATAATAATGAAAAAACTAATAATTGTTGCCTTTTTCATGGCTTTATTTGCAAACATGACGTTTGCAGCTGAGGTTAATGTATTCAGCGCAAGACATTACGATTCTGATATTCAACTTTACGAAAAATTTACAGCTAAAACTGGAATTAAAGTAAACATTATATCAGGTAAAGATAAAGCTCTTCAAAAAAGAATAACCGAGGAGGGAAAAGCTTCAAAAGCTGACCTTTATATTACTGCTGACGCTGGAAGATTAGGCGCATTCTCTGCAAAAGGAATGTTCCAAAATTCTATGTCTCCAGCAATTAAAGCTGCAGTTCCATCAAACTTTAGAACTTCTAAATGGACTGGAATAGCTAAGAGAGCAAGAATTATGTATTACTCTCCCGAAAGAGTTAGTGCAAGTGAACTTAACGGTATGACTTATGAAGGTCTTGCTGATCCAAAATGGAAAGGTAGAGTTGTTATAAGACAATCTAACAATATCTATAACCAATCTCTTGTTGCTTCATTAGTTAAAAATAATGGAAAAAAAGCAACCGCAGAATGGTCTAAAGGAATAGTTGCTAATATGGCTAGAGATTCTAAGGGAAACGATAGAGCTCAAATTTTAGCTGTAGCAGCAGGTGAAGCTGATTTAGCAGTAGCTAACACATACTACTTAGCTTTAATGTTATCTGGAAAAAAAGGTCCAGAGCAACAAGAAGCAGCTAAAAAAGTTCTACCATTTTTCCCTAACCAGGAAGGCAGAGGAACTCACATGAACATTAGTGGTGGTGGTGTATTAAAGAATGCTCCAAACAAAGCTAATGCTATAAAACTACTTGAGTTTTTATTAACTAAAGAAGCGCAAGAACACATAGTTAATAATACATTTGAATACCCAATGATTGCAGGTGTTGAACCTCACGCATTAGTTAAGCAAATGGGTCTTGGATTTAAACAAGATTTAAAAACTAAAGTAGCAAATTACGGAAAAAACCAAGCTGTAGCATTAGAAGTAATGTTAGCTGCTGAGTGGAAGTAAGTAATAAGTGAAAAAGAATTTATCTAATATTTATATAAATAATTCTTCTGATGTAGATGATCAGTCTCTTGGCTTGCAAGTTCAGGAAACATGTAAGCCATGTTCATTAGAGTGTGAAAAAATAAATATGAAGATAAATGGTAGAAAATTATCCGATATTACAAACGAAGAGGTTTTAGACATCCTTTCCCCGTTTAAATATTGACATATTTTTCTTTTTAATGATTGTGCTCAAAGCTCGTCTCCGTAGACTAGGATTTTTACCCTTTCCTATATTAGTTTTGGGCACAAAAAAAATTTAGAAAACAGTGTATTAAAAAATGATTAAAGATTTTAAAATTCCAAAAGTGATTTTCAAAGTTAGAGAAGGTGATTTTTCAAAAATAGAGGGAGCCTGTGCAGTAGGAGGGAAATTCTTAGATAAATCAACAGATGATTTTTTTAAAGGAAAGAGAGTAGTTATATTTAGTCTTCCAGGAGCATTTACACCAACTTGTTCATCCCAACAATTACCTGGATTTGTAAAAAATTACGATACAATTAAAAAACTTGGTATTGACGAAATATACTGTTGTTCAGTAAATGATTCTTTTGTGATGAATGAATGGGCAAAAAAAATGAGTATTTCTAATATTAAATTAATTCCAGATGGGTCAGGTCTTTTTACAAAATATATGGGAATGTTAGTTGCTAAAGATCAAAATGGTTTTGGACAAAGAAGTTGGAGATATATGGCTATTATCAAAGACGGTGTAATTGAGAAATGGTGGCAAGAACCAGGTATAAATAACATTGGATCAGATGATGACCCTTATGAAGAAACTACACCACAAAATTGCATCAATTATTTATCAAAATAATTATTTAAGCAGAATAATATTTTGAAATTGGTAAAAAGATATCTATGTTTTCAAAAAAAATAAGCATTTGGTATTTGAGTTCTTTATTAATATCAATAATTGTAGCTATACCCATAGTTACTGTTTTTAGCAGTTTTTTTGAAACAACTAGAAACTATTCTTTAATAATCAAAGATACTTTTTTTTATAACTATATTTCAAATTCATTAGTACTTTTGATAAGTGTTTTAATTTTAACATTTGTGATTGGTGTTAGTTGTGCGTACTTAGTGTCATTTTATAAATTTACAGGGTCAAATTTTTTTAAATGGGCCCTAATATTATCCTTCGCAGTGCCATCTTATATTTATGCTTATTCTTTAACTGCTTTTTTTGAAAATTATGGAACTGCTTTTTCCATATTAAAGAATTTATTTGGAGAGGGTGATTATAATTCCCAAATTCCTAAGTTTGATGGGATGGTTGGTGCTATAATCTCAATATCATTTTCGTTATTTGGTTATGTATATGTTTTAACTAGAGCCTCCTTTCACTACCAGTCACAAAATTTAATAGAGCTTGGAAAAAATCTTGGTTTTTCAAAAAAAAAATCTTTTTTCAAAATTATTCTTCCTTCTGCTAGACCAGCAGTAGTTGCTGGACTTTCTCTAGTTGCGATGGAAACACTTTCAGATTTTGGGTCAGTGTCTTTTTTTGGAATTTCAACTTTAACCACTGGAATTTATAACGCCTGGATCTCATTTGATGACCTAGCATTAGCAAATAGATTGTCATTTTATCTATTAATTTTTATTCTTGGGTTATTTATTTTAGAAAATTTATCCAGAAGAAAAGCTCAATATCATTCTCTTTCTAGAGGTGGATTTAAATCTAAATCATTAACTAACTTGGAGGGGTATAAATCAACCCTAGCACTTATATTTTGTTCAACTATTTTTTTTATTAGTTTTTTGTTTCCAGTTTTACAAATGCTTTATTGGACAATTATTTTTCCAAAACATCTTGCAGATTTAAACTTGGTTGAACTATTCTTTAATACAATCTTGTTAGTAATTTTATCTAGCATAGTATTGATCTCTTTAGCATTTATTTCAAACTATGGGAACAGAGTATCTAAAAGCAAATTTTTAGAGTTATTAAATACTTTCTCTATATCAGGATATGCAATTCCTGGAATTATATTGGCAGTAGCGTTTATTACTTTTGTCTCTTGGTTTGATAATAATATTATTAGTTTTTTTAGATTAGGTACAATTAAATCAATTTTTATTGGCTCTATCTTTGGGTTAGTTATTGTTTATTTTGTTAGATTTTATTCCTTAGCTAGCAATGGTATTAAATCTGGTTATTTAAAAATAAATTATTCAATTGACGAAAGTGCTTATCTTTTGGGTTATTCTAAGTTTAAAACTTTTACGAATATTCATATTCCATACTTAAAAAATTCAATGTTATTAATTGGAATATTAATTGCAATTGAAATTATCAAGGAACTTCCCATAACATTGATAATGAGACCTTTTAATTTTGAAACTTTTGCAACTACCGCTTATATATTTGCTTCTCAAGATTTATTAGAAGCCGCAGCTGCCCCTTCATTATTTCTTATTCTTATTGCAAGTTTCTTTATTTTAATTACATCTAGGTATATCCTTAAAGACTAATAAATATGGCTAAAAATTTTTTAGAAATTGAAAATGTTACATTTGCAGCTAGTGAAAAAAATAAAGTTAACAATGTTTCTTTAGCTATAGAAAATGAAGGTGATATTATTTGTCTTCTAGGACCATCTGGAATTGGCAAAACAACAATTTTAAGAACTATTGCTGGACTTGAAAAAATTCAATCTGGAAAAATATCATTAAAAAATAAGATTATTTCATCTAAAGATGTTCATATTGAGCCTGAAAATCGAGATATATCATTAGCCTTTCAAGACAATTCACTTTTTCCTCATTATAATGTTCTTCAAAACATACAATTTGGTGCAGAAAGAAATAAATATAAGAAAAAAAATTTAACCATTGATGAGGTTATTAAATTTCTTGATTTAGATAATATTAAAGAAAAATTTCCACACCAGATAAGCTCAGGTGAGGCACAAAGAGCGGCATTAGCAAGAGCACTACTTTCCAAGCCAGATTTATTGTTGTTAGATGAACCTTTATCAAATGTAGACCAAAGTTTTAAAGAAGAGATTCAGGTCAAACTAAAGCAAGTTTTGACTGACTTGAAAATTACCACAATTATAGTAACGCATGACTCTTATGAGGCTTTTTATTTAGGAAGTAAATGTGGAATAGTTTTAGACAATCAATTGAAACAATATGATGATCCATACAATGTCTATCATTTTCCAAACTCTGTAGAGGTTGTTAATTTTTTAAATAGAGGAATTTTAATACCAGCAAAAGTCACTGGTGAAAACAGCTTAGAAAGTAAAGATTTGGGAACAATAAATGGAAATTTCATAAAACATTATCCAAAAGGATCTGATGTTCAGCTACTACTACAACCTGAGGATCTCGAACATGATGATCAAAGTAACTTAAAGCTTGAAGTTGTTGATAGAAGATTTAGGGGCACTAATTTTATTTATACCTTGAAAACTAGTAGCAATTTACTAATACCTGTTTTTGTTCATTCGCATCACATACATCAACATGAGGTTGATGAAAAATTTGGTATTAAGAGACCAATTAATATTGATCATATAGTTTGTTTCTAATACAAATTTTTTTCTAAATGAACAATAAATCTAAATTTTTTTTTAAAGGAATAGTTGATGTAAGTCCACTATTGATACCTGTTGTCCCTTTTGGAATTATTTTAGGAGCCATAGGAACTGAATTGGGTTTTAGTCCTTTGGAAACTTTTGCGACATCATTTATTATATTTGGAGGTGCTTCTCAAATAGTATTTTTACAATTATTTTCAGGAGGCGCTTCTTCACTAATCACAATCACATCTACTTTTTTTGTAAATTCAAGACATTTATTATATGGCGCAAGTTTAAGTGAATATTTAAAAAAATTATCGCTAGGGTGGAAAATATTATTATCCTACTTATTAACAGATCAAGTTTTTGCAGTAACCAATATTTATTTTAATAAAAATAAAGACAATAAATTAAAACATTACTATCTACTAGGGTCAGGTTTTATACTTTGGTTTATCTGGCAATTATTTACTTTAGTAGGAATATTTTTAGGTTCTATTGTTCCGGAGGAACTTGGGTTAGCTTACACAATTCCTTTAACGTTTATTGCCTTGTTAGTTAATTATTTTGGAAAAATTGATCATTTGATAATTATTTTAATCTCAGGAAGTCTTTCTATAATTCTATATAACGCACCATTTAAATCTTATATAATTTTATCAAGTTTAGCTGCATTAATTATCGCATTCGTTATTATTATTTTAAAAAAAGGATATATAAAGTGATTTGGTATGGAATAGTTATCTCTGGTGTTTTAAATTTTTTAATAAAATTTCTATCTTTGTCTCATTTTGATACAAGCAAAATGAACCCGAGGTTTAAACAAATTTTAATTTATGTTCCATCTGCTGTATTTCCTGCGATTATTTTTCCAGGTATCTTCATGGATATCAGTGGTGGTTTAAATTTGGAAAATAACCCAAAGATATTGGCATCAATAATTGCTGTATTAGTTGGCGTATTTAGTAAAAATATTTTAGCTACTATTTTTGCAGGTTTAGCTACATACTGGTTTTTAATATTTATTTAATTCTAAAAACTAGTGAAAAAAAAAATAATCAATAACGAATTGTTGGGAATTTTATACATGATTATGTGTCAATTTTCTTTTGCAACAAATGATGCAATGGTAAAATTCATTTACCAAAGTTACAATGAAATTTTTGTTCTTAATCAACTTATTTTTATTAGAGGTATATTTGCTTTACTTTTTATTGGGGTTTTTTTATATTTTAAGAAACAACTTGATTTCAAAGTTATATTTTCTTCAAGACAATTAACTGTTAGGGGACTTTTAGAAGCTTTAGCGGCTGTTTGTTTTTTTATTGGAGTGGCAACACTTCCTTTTGGAATGGTGTATATTTTACTAAGTCTTGCTCCTATAATTCTAACAATGTTTGGAGCCTTGTTTTTAAATGAAAAGGTTAGATGGAGAAGATGGACTGCTGTAATATTAGGTTTTGTAGGTGTAGTAATTGTAATTAATCCAGGTGAATTAAGATTTGGTTACTTTTTTATATTTCCATTACTTTCTGCAATACTTTTGTCTTTTAGGGACATGTATACAAAAAAAATTAAAGGTAACTTTCATAGTTTACAAATCGCTTTTATTACTTGCTTGGTAGTTACAATATTTTTTGGATTCTTAAGCATTTATAAGACTTACTCTTTTAGCTTGAAGGAAGTAGCTATTTTATTTGTCTCATCATTTTTTTTATCTCTGGGATATATATTCTCAATTGCAACTATTAAGGTTGCGTTGGTTTCGGTTACATCGACTTTTAGATATTCAGTAATTATTTGGGGAATTTTATACGGTTATTTTTATTTTAACGAAATACCAAATACCAATACTTATATTGGCGCGATAATGATCATTATTAGTGGATTAATAATTATTTCTCGTCAAAAACAATTAGGAAAAATTAAATAAATTGAATTTTAGATTATTAGATATATAAATTTCACATGGGGATTAAATCATCGCAAACTTTAGTTCAAGAGGCTTTAAAAGAAATAAAAACAATTAATACTGATGAAGCATATGAGTTATCACAAGGAGATAAATGCAATTTGATTGATATTCGAGATATTAGAGAATTAGAAAAAGAGGGAAGAGTTGAAAATTCACACCATATACCTAGGGGGATGTTAGAATTTTGGATGGATCCAGATAGTGCTTATTCTAAAGAGGGCATAATAGATCCTAGCAAGGAGATAGTTTTATTTTGTGCTGGTGGATTAAGGTCAGCGCTTGCAGCAAAATCATTGAAAGATATGGGGTTTGAAAAAATTTCTCATATTGATGGTGGATTTGGCGCTTTAAAACAAAGCAAATTTAAGATTTCTTAACAATTAAAAATTCATTAATTTTAGGTAGGATTGTTGAAGATAAAAGATGAGTTTAGTGCTCAGCTAATTTTGAACATCTATAAGATTTAAATTACTCCAAGATTAAGATTACTTGCTATATTAAAATCAATTAATTTTGGTTTCTTTAGATTTAAGTTATTCATTATATCGGCATACTCATCAGCACTATTAACCTGTAATCTGGGATTAAACTTTTTTTCTTTTCCTATTGTGCTAGCTGTTTCACCATTATAGTCATGCCCAGGATATAATAGCGTTTCATCAGGTAACTTTAAAAGTCTATAAAATATTGAGTTGTAAGAATCTTTTGCATTTCCATTTTGGAAGTCTGTTCTCCCAGAACCGTTTATAAGCAAAGTATCCCCGGAAAATAAATAATTATTCATTAAAAAACTAAAGCTATCTGACGTATGTCCTGGAGTATGAAGGGATCTTATTTCTAATTTTTCAAGCTTAATTATCTCATTATCTTTGACTTTTATTTCTACTGCATCGGACGGTGTATGATTTCCCATTATAGTTACACATTTAGTTTTATCTTTTAATTTGCCTGCCCCAGTGACATGGTCTGCATGAATATGCGTATCGATAACTTTTACTAATTTTAGATCTAATTCATTAAGTAATTTAATATAATCTTCAACATTTTCCAAAACAGGATCTATGATTAGGGCCTCTCCACCTTTAGATGAGGCGATTAAGTATGTGTAAGTACTAGATTTTTGATCAAAAACTTGTTTAAAAATCATAAGTAAACATTATCATACAAGTATGAAATCAACTATAATTGACTGGACCTGCAAAAGTACCTGGCAGCAAAGTGCCACAAATACAGCGTGGTGTTTACTGGGTTGTTCCATAGGAGATTTTGGAACCATTTTATTTTTTCAAATAACAAAAATATCTTTTCCTGTTTTAGCAATAATGATTCTGGCAATTATAAATGGATTAGTTACTAGCATTATTCTAGAAACATTTATTTTAATCAAACAAAAAATAAATTTCAATAATGCATTTAAAACAGCCATAAGTATGAGTTTTATTTCCATGATCAGCATGGAAACGACAATGAATTTAACTGATTATCTCTTAACAGGTGGAGCTTTTTTAACATGGTGGGCCGTGCCCATAATGCTCGGTGTTGGTTTTTTAACTCCGTGGCCATATAATTATTGGAGACTAAAAAAATTTGGTATCAGCTGTCATTAAAAACTGGGATAATAAAACTTGGCTCTCTTCTAAAGAATATATCAAGTCATTTAATAGCTTTTTAATAAAAAATATAAAGCTTAATTCAAAATCTAAAATTCTAGATATTGGTTGTGGTCGTGGAAAAATTTTAGGTACATTAAGTTCAAAATTAAGACTTAAAAACAAGCCACTAGGAATAGATATAATAAATCACAATGATAAAGATAAAAGAATTGAGTTTAAAAAGATAGACGCATCATCATTTTATTTTAGAAATGAAGATAAATTTGATTTAATTTTAATTAAACAAACTATTCATTTATTAAAATTAAATGAGGTTAAAAGATTATTATTTATATCAAAAAAAAATTTGAAACCAAATGGGAAAATTTTTATATTTACATTAGATACTGTTAAAAATGAATTACCTACTTTTAATTTAATGAAAAAAAAACTTTTAAATTCTCTTAAAAAAGATGAAAAAATATTAAAGTTT
>Ga0307986_10001933_pt1 | contig 14929 bp, 15 predicted proteins | sample EllFjometageno82_FD_203170 | JGI IMG/M metagenome (GOLD analysis project Ga0307986, IMG submission 203170) | Marine microbial communities from Ellis Fjord, Antarctic Ocean - #82 | ecosystem: Environmental > Aquatic > Marine > Unclassified | place: Southern Ocean | collected 2014-10-09
AATTTGAAAAAGCTGAAGGTCCTGAAAAAGGTCATAACGTTGATCCAATTTATTTTCATGTAGTATTAGAAGAAGGTAAAGAGTTTAAATGTGATGTCCCGAGTGGTCATAATTCTTTTGTCTATTTGTTAGCTGGCGAATTATCGATTGGGGGAAATAAACATGACAAAACAAGTAATTCTAATCTAATACTATTAGACAGAGGTGATAAATTGATAGTAAAAGCTAATAAGAAAAGTGAGTTCTTATTTATAGCAGGTAAGCCAATTGGTGAGCCCATAGCAAGAGGAGGGCCTTTTGTTATGAATACAAAAGCAGAAATTCTTCAGGCTGTTCAAGATTATCACAACGGAACATTTGCAAAATATTAATGACGAAAGCAATTATAATTAAAAAACCAGGTGGGCCAGAAGTTTTAGAAATTACAGATATTAAACTGGCAGCTCTAGATCCTAACCAAATAAAAGTAAAAAATATAGCTATTGGCTTAAACTATATAGACACCTATCACAGGTCAGGATTGTACCCTGTTCCACTTCCAAGTGGTATAGGTCTCGAGGGTGCTGGAATAATTGCAGAGGTTGGGTCTAATGTTGTCGACTTAAGTGTTGGAGACAACGTTGCCTATGCGGGTGGATCTCCTAGCGCATATGCTGAAGAGAGAATATTGTCCGCTCAAATAGCGGTTAAAATTCCAGATGGTATTTCTCATAAAATAGCAGCATGTATAATGACAAAAGGTTTAACGACACATTATCTTTTATGCAAAACTTATAAACTAACTTCTAATGATGTTGTCCTTTTTCATGCTGCAGCAGGAGGCGTGGGCCAAGTTTTTTCACAATGGGCAAAAGGAATTGGTTGTAAATTAATTGGTACCGTTGGATCAGATGAAAAAATTGCTATCGCTAAGCAAAATGGTTGCGATCACGTGATTAACTATACAAAGCAAAATTTTGTTAAAGAGGTAAAAGACATTACTAAAGGAACAGGTGTATCTGTAGTTTATGATGGTGTCGGTAAAAATACTTTTCAAGGTTCTGTCGAATGCTTAAAGCCTAGAGGTACGATGATTTCTTTTGGCAATGCATCAGGTCCATTAGATCCCTTAAATGTATCAAAAGATATTCAACCAAAAAGTTTGTTTTTTACTAGGCCAACAATGAAAGATTACTACTCAACAAGAAGTGAGATAGTTGAAGGGGCAGAAGAGTTATTTAAACAAGTTAAATTTGGAAAAATAAAAATAAAAATATTTAAAGAGTACGATTTAAAAGAATCTAGACAAGCTCACTTAGATTTAGAATCTAGAAAAATTAACGGTCCGGCTATATTAATTCCATAATGTCTAAAAATATAATTTCACCATGTATCAGTATTTGTAAAACTGATCCTGTGACGAGTTATTGTTATGGTTGTGCCCGCACAGAAAAAGAAAAAAAATTGTGGAAAGATGAAAATACAAATAATGAATGGAAATTAAAAAATTTAGATTTAACTGCTTCAAGAATGAAGGGTTGGCAACTAGAAACTTTCAAAGAATCTTACGCTCATAAAGTGAATAATGGAATATCATTATTTAAAAAAAACCTTTTAGAAAAAAAATAAACTATAAATCTTTTTTCATCGAGTCCATGTCACTTAAATGATATTTAAGTGCTTGATTAGAAAGTCGTATTTCTTGTAAAAATAAAAAAATTGAAATTATCATGCAAACGCAACACCCAGCAAAAATTATTCTGGCTGTTTGTAAAGTTCCCAAATAAAGCATTAAAACTGTTGACATATTAAAAAGAAAACCAAAAGCTGCAAAACCCATTGTATATTTTAATATATTGGTTCTATTGTTTAAAACGTGTAGCTGATTTTCCCATTCAGGAGGTGTACGTTTTTCAAAAATATATTGATCATGTAATTTCCTGATTAAACTACTTAAAGTATGAAATCTATTGCTATACATAGTCATCATTAGAGGTATGGCTGGGAACATTAGGGCTGCAACTGTGTAATCTATATCCATATCGAATCAAATTGATTATGTAGATAGTGTTTGATATTTACAAGTAATTATTCACTGATGTTTCACTTAAATATATTTATAAATCTCACAAGATTAAACAAGCCTATTGGCATCATGCTTCTTTTTTGGCCTTGCGCTTGGGGTCTTGCATTCGCTCAAAGCTTGGAACAAGATCTAAATCAATTTTTATATTATTTTTTTCTATTTTTTTTAGGTTCAGTGTTAATGAGAAGTGCAGGATGTATTGTGAATGATGTTGTTGATAAAGACTTAGATAGAAAAGTCCAAAGAACAAAAAATAGACCTCTTGCATGCAATGCTATCTCTATAAAATTAGCATTGTTCTATGTCGCTGTTTTATGTTCAATAGCTTTCTTAATTTTAATTCAATTTAATAGACTCACAATTTTTTTAGGCATTGCGTCAATGGTTCTGGCATTCTCCTATCCTTTTATGAAGAGAATAACTTATTGGCCACAGTTTTTTTTAGGTTTAACTTTTAATTGGGGTGTCGTGATGGCCTGGACATCTATTACTAATAATATTTCTACTGAGATTATTATACTTTATATTGCGGCCATATTTTGGACATTAGGCTATGACACCATTTATGGTACGCAAGATATTGTTGACGATGAAATAATTGGCATAAAATCAACGTCTATAAAATTTAAGAAAAATATAAAGGTGTTTGTAAGTTTTTGCTATTTTTTAAGTTCTGCTTTAATAGTTTACTTGTTTAGTAGTGAATTCGGTTTTAATAAATTTACAGTTTTAATAATAATTTTTATTTTTAGTCTAATGTATCAAATAATAAAATTTAAAAAAAATAGTCCTAAAAAATGTTTACGAGCTTTCAGGCTTAATAATTTTTCTGGTTTTTTATTATTTTTAGGAATTCTTTCAATTAATTAAAATATATGCACTTAGATGAACTTAAAAGTATAATTACACGTCTTTATAAAGAATATATAAAAAAACATTTTAAGAGAATATTGCTTGCTTTAGTTCTATCTTTAATTGTTGCTGGCAGTACCGCTGCTACAGCTTGGCTTTTAGATCCTGCTGTAAAAAAAATTTTTATTGATCAAGATAAAACTTTAGCTTGGCTTATACCAATTTTTATTATTATAGCTTTCTCCTCAAAAGGAGTTTCCCTCTATTTTGCTAGAATTAATATTATTAAAGTTGGTAATAGAATAGCAGGAGAGCTACAAAAAAAAATTGCTAATAATATATTGGTTTCTGATATTCAGACTCTAGACAACCGTCACTCAGGAAAATATATCTCAAATATTCAATTTGACTGTGGTGCAGTTCAAAATCTCGTAAGCACTGGAGTATTAAACTTAATGAAAGATAGCTTTTCTTTAATTGCATTGGTTTATCTCATGTTTTATCAAAATTGGAAGCTTGCTTCATTTGCTTTATTTATGATGCCTTTGGCAGTAATTTTTGCAAAAAGTCTTGGGAAAAGAATTGGAAAAGTTCAAGCTGAGGCTGGTTCAATAGCCGGAAATTTTACTTCTTTTTTATCAGATATTTTTAAAGCTTCAAAAATGATTAGAATTTATCAAAAAGAAAAAAAAGAAAATGAAAATGCTGAAGGTTTTATTAATAAACTTGTAGAAAAAAATATAAAAATTTCAAGTGTGATGATTAGAGCTACGCCCATAATGGAGACACTAACAGGATTTATGATAGCAGGTTTTATTTTTTACTCGGGTAAATTAATAAGTGCTGGGGAACTAGAAGTTAATAATTTCTTTTCATTTTTGGCAGCGATGATGCTTGCGTATCAACCAATTAGATCTCTTGCTACAATTAATATGGCAGCTTACCAAGGTGCTGCGGCGGCAAAAAGAATTTTTTCAGTTATAGATCAGCCAATTCAAACAAAAAATGATGTCAATCTACCTAGTTTAAAAGTCGAGAATTCTAATATAAAATTTAAAAATATAAGTTTTCACTATCTAAACACAAAAGAAAAAGCAATTAACAAAATAAATTTAAAAATAAATGGTGGCTCAATGACAGCTTTTGTAGGACAAAGTGGAGCTGGAAAAAGTACTATTATTAATTTATTGCCAAGATTTTATGAGCCTCAAGAGGGTAATATTTTTATAGATGATCAAGATATTCACAAAGTATCGCTGTATTCTTTGAGAAGAAACATTTCTTTAGTAAGTCAAGATGTGATTCTTTTTGACGATACAGTAAAAGCTAATATTGCATACGCTGACTCCCAAGCTACGAATCAAGATATTATACATGCTTGTAAATTCGCTGCAGCCGACGAGTTTATAAATAAGCTTCCAGATGGCTATGAAACATTTATTGGAGAAAATGGAGTAAGACTATCAGGCGGACAAAAGCAAAGAATATCCATTGCTCGTGCAATTCTAAAAAAATCACCTATAATACTTCTAGATGAAGCTACTTCATCATTAGATGCAGATTCTGAAGAAATAGTGCAGAATGCTATTTCTAATTTAACAAAAAATAAAACAACATTAGTAATAGCTCATAGGCTATCAACAATACATGACGCTGACCAAATCTTTGTGTTAAAAAATGGATCAGTTATTGAGTCTGGAAATCATGAATTTTTAATAAAAAATTCTGATGAATATAAATCATTGTACAAAAAACAATTAAAATAGGCTGAATGTTACGTACATATAGATATTTAATTGGCTTTTTATTTCCAATTCTTGTTATCGTAATCTTTCTTAGATCAATTTTAAAAAAGGAAGATAAAGTAAGGTATAAAGAAAAAATTTTTTCATCTTCATTTAATTCTAACAGAGAGAATAAAAAAAAATTAATTTGGTTTCATTCAGCCAGCATAGGTGAGGTTCTAAGTATCTTACCTTTGATAAGAGAAATAAATAATTCTAATAAAGATGTAAACTTTTTAATCACAACTGTAACGTTAAGTTCTTCAAAATTACTAGAGGGTAAAATAAGTCAATTTAATAATATTACGCACCGTTTTTTTCCACTAGATACAGAAAAATTGTCAAAAAATTTTTTAGACACATGGAAACCTGATTTAGTTTGTTTTGTAGATTCTGAAATTTGGCCAAATTTTTTATTTAAAATTAAAGAATATAAAATTCCTTTAGTTTTAATTAATGCCAGAATAACAAAAAAAACCTTTAATAGATGGAAAATACTCCCTAGGTTTGCTAAAGAAGTTTTTAATAATTTTAACTTATGTTTAGCCTCCAGTGAAGAATCTAAAATTAACTTAGAACAATTAAAATTAAAAAATATAAAATATTTTGGCAATCTAAAATTCACACATAAAAATAATATTAACAGTCTAAATACAATTAATCTAAAAATATTAGATAATTTTAAAGTTTGGTGTTGTGCAAGTACTCATGCTGGAGAAGAGACTATTATAGCAAAGACACATATTAAAATAAAAAAAAAAATTTCAAATACTTTAACTATTATAATACCAAGACACATTAGTAGAACCTCTAATATTAAAAAATTATTGAAAAAATTTAATTTAAATATTCAAATTTTGAATGATGGTGATACAATAAATAATGATTCAGAAATCTTAATAATTAATTCTTTTGGTATTCTTTCTAAATATTATAATTATTGTGACAACATTTTTATTGGCAAGTCATTTATCAAGAAATTAGAATTTGTTGCTGGACAAAACCCTATTGAAGCTGCAAAATCAGGATGCAAAATATTTCATGGGCCATATGTATATAATTTTCATGAGATATATAATCTTTTGAAAAAATATCATATTTCCTATCAAGTTAATGACGAGGCAGATTTAGCAGAAAAAATCATAGAAAATTTCAATTACCCTCAAAAAATAAATAACAATGGGATAGCTTTGCTAGATAAGTATGGTGAAGAGGTACTACAACAAACAGTTTTTGAATTAAACAAGCTGCTAAACTAAAATATGAAAATTTATAAACCTAAATTTTGGAGCAAAAAAAGAAGTTTAACATCATTTCTGTTGTTGCCTATTTCTTCCTTTTTACAATTATTAGTATTATTAAAAAATATTTTTAATAATACTGAAAAATTTTCTGTACCAATTATTTGTATTGGTAATATTTATTTAGGAGGAACCGGTAAAACACCTTTGTCTATTAAGATCGTCAAGATATTAGAAAAAATAAATAAAAGAACAGCTATTGTTAAGAAATTCTATTCCGAACATATAGATGAGTTTAAATTAATAGAATCTAAAAAAATAATATTATTTAAAAATTTATCACGTACTCTAGCAATTAAAGAGGCAATAACGAGTAAATTTGAATGTATTGTTTTAGATGATGGTTTTCAGGATATGTCGATAAATAAAAATTTAAATATTATATGTTTTAATGAAAAACAATTAATTGGAAATGGAATGACGATACCATCGGGTCCACTCAGAGAATCTATGTCCTCACTAAAAAAATGTCAAATAGTCATGATTAATGGTGATAAAAATATTGAATTTGAAAGACAGGTAAAAAATATTTCTGAAAATATAAATATTTTCTACTCTAAGTATTTACCTGTTGATATAGAAAAATTTAAAGACCATAAATTACTAGTATTTGCTGGTATTGGTAACCCAGAAAATTTTTTTAATTTATTGGAAAAAAATAATTTAAAAATATTTAAAAAAATGTCTTTTCCTGATCACTACAACTATTCTTTAGGTGAATTAAATAAAATAATTAATTTTGCCTCAAAAAATAATTTGAAAATTTTAACATCAGAGAAGGATTATTTTAGAATCAAGCATTATAAACTGTCAGAAATTCATCATTTAAATATTAACCTTGAAATTGAGAATGAGGAAACATTTATAAAAGAAATAACAAGGTACATATGATTAAAATCATTAAATATTTTTTTCAAGCAATTATAATTTATTTATTTTTTATAATTATTAAATTAATTGGGCTAAAGTTAAGTAGGAAACTCTTTGCATATATTTTTAATGGATTGGGTCCGCTCATAAAATCACAACAAGTTATTAATAATAATTTAGAAAAGCTAATAGGCTCTTATAATGAAAAAAAGAAAAAAAATATTATCCGTGATATGTGGTCTAACTATGGTAAAACTTTTGTTGAATATTTATTTTTAAAAAGATTAAAAAAAAATAATTCTGTTATAATAGTCAAAGGAGAAGATATTTTACAAAAAATTATTGAAAAGAATAAACCAGTTATTTTTGTATCTGGACATTTTGCAAACTTTGAACTTATGTCAATGATGTTAACCAAAAATGGAGTCAGTTTAGCTACTATTTATAGGCCATTAAATAATTTTTTTTTAAATCCTTTTATGGAGTATGTCAGAAAAAGACATATTTGCAAAAATCAGATAAAAAAAGGTCTAGCAGGTGTTAAGGATACAATAAATTATATTAGAAATAACTTTAGTATTGCCTTGATGATAGACCAACGTGTTAGCGAGGGTAAAAAACTACCTTTCTTTGACTGTATGGCTTTAACTACTACTTTACCTTCCCAATTAGCCTTAAAATTTGATTTAGATATTATACCAATTTATATCACCAGAAAAGAAAATGATAATTTTGAACTTGAAATTTACGAACCTATAGAAACTTTAAATTTAGAAAATACAGAAAAAAATAAATTAGACATAGGTATAAAATTAAATAAAATTCTTGAGAAAATGATATTAAGAGATCCAGGACAATGGATATGGACACACAATCGTTGGAAATAGTTACTTTTTATTTATTAGTTCTTCATATCTTTTCTTAGCCTCTATCGGCGAAAAATATGCTTCCTGTAAGACCACATTCCAGTAATTCAAATTTTCTAGTGGTATTTGTTTTTTTGAAACAGCACAAATCACATAATCACCTTCTTTAATAAGATCAAAAAAATTAGGCATATATTTAAGTACAGCTTTTTTTTTATTCATATATATAAAAATATCTATATAATATTTTTTTTCATATGAATATTGCATTAATAGGTAGTGGTGGACGTGAGCATGCAATTTGCCAAAAAATACACGATTCTAATGTGTCAAATAAGATTTTTTGTATTCCTGGAAATGCTGGTACTGCGAAATTAGCTAAAAATTTACAAATTGATTTTTTAAATTTTACGAAGCTTCTGTTGACTCTCAAATTTTACAAAATTGATCTTGTGATAGTAGGTCCAGAATTGCCTTTAGTAAAAGGGATAGTCAATTTCTTGAGAAAAAATAAAATTAAAGTTTTTGGCCCAAATAAATATGCAGCTCAATTAGAGGGATCTAAAATTTTTATGAAATCTTTATGTCTAAAATATAAAATACCGACAGCTGGATTTAAAATTTGTAAAAATAAAAAACATGTTCAAAAATTTATGGCAAATTATGATATGCCTATAGTTGTAAAAGCGGATGGGATTGCGGGAGGCAAGGGTGTCGCTATTTGTAATTCAAAAAAAAGTGTAGAAAAATTTAGTAATGAAATTTTTTTAGGAAAATTTAAAAGTTCTAAAAAACTAATACTCGAAGAATTTTTAGACGGCGAGGAGGCTAGTTATTTTTTGATAGTTGATACCAAAAGTTTTGTGTTTATTGGTTCTGCTCAAGATCATAAACGAGTACGTGAGAATGAAACAGGTCCAAATACAGGTGGTATGGGTGCCTACTCTCCCGCACCAATTATTAACAAAAATTTAGAAAAAAAAATAATAAATAAAATAGTTAAACCTACTCTTGCTGCACTTAAAAAAAAAAAAAATGCATACACTGGCTTTTTATATGTTGGTTTAATGATTAAAAATAATGAACCTTACTTAATAGAATACAATGTAAGAATGGGAGATCCTGAATGTCAAGTAATTATGCCAAGACTCAAAACTGATCTTGTAAAAATATTAGATGCAGCGGTTAAAAATAAACTTAGTAAAATTAAAATTGAATGGATTAAAAATAAATGTATGACTATTGTACTCTGCTCAAAAGGGTACCCTAATAAATATATAAGTAGCAAATTTATTGATTTGGAAAAAATTAAACTAACAAAAAAATCTTTTATATATCATGCAGGCACTGTACTTAAAAATAATTTACTTTTTTCTAATGGTGGCAGGGTTCTAAATATAACTGTGCTAGGAAGTTCTTTTTCAAAAATGAGAATCGAAATAATTAAAATAATTAAAAAAATTAATTGGAGATATGGTTTTTTTAGAAAAGATATAGGCTGGAGAGTAATTAAATATAAATGAGAATTATAAGCGGATTTTTAAAGGGAAAACCAATAAACTTCTTAAAATCTTTAACTACTAGACCACTTAGAGATTTTGTTAAAGAAAGTACTTTTAATGTTATTAAACATTCCAAGTTAATTAAAGTTAAATTAGAAAATTCAAATATATTAGATCTTTATTCTGGTGTTGGTTCTTTTGGTATTGAATGTATTTCTAGAGGTGCAAAAAAAATAACTTTTGTTGAAAATGACAGTAAAGTTCTTTCAGTTCTAAAAAAAAATATAGAGTATTTAAAAATTGAAAATAAAAGTAACATAATTAAAAACAAGATAATCTCTTTTATTAATCAATTTAAAGAAAAAAATAAATTTGAAATTATTTTTTTTGACCCACCTTTTGCTGAAAATTTTTTTATAAATGAGTTAAGGTTAATTAAAGAATCTAATATATTTACTAAAAATCACTTAATTATTATTCATAGAGAAAAAAAAACAATGGATGACCTTTCTGGAGTATTAAATATTTTTATGATTAAAACTTACGGAAGATCTAAAGTAATTTTTGGAGATTTTAACTTAAGTATTTCTTAGTTAAAATTTTAACTTCTTCTACTCCGGGCTGGTTAAATGCATTAATACCAATAAAATCTCCTATTAAAACAGTTTCTAGTATGAAATATGAAAATAGTTCTCCTAATGTCTCTTCATTATTTCTTTTTATTTTAAACTCTCTATATGGAATGTTCTTATTTTTTAAGGCTTGAATTAATGCATTTTTTTGAGCCATTCTAACGTTTGATAATTCTTTATTCTCAGCAAATTTAAAATTTTTACCAAATAAATTTTTGTTTATTTTCATTTTTTCGTTTAAATTTGAACTAAAGATATAAAATAATTTATCCTTAGGCCCATCTAAATATAATTGAAGTAAGCTGTGATGGTCTCTAGGTGCTGGCGAAACAAATGGGAGCAATCCTTTTCCTTTTTTCCCCAAGCTTTCTGCGACTAACTGCTGAAACCAATGCAGAAATTCATTAAGCTCCGGTGCGTAGTTTAAAAGTATAATTGAATTAATTTTTTTAGATTTATAAATATGTCCTAGCTTAATAATACTATCAATTAAAAACATATTTTGTTTTAATTTAAAAAAATTTAAAATATCTTTTCTAAATAAACTTAATTTTAGACCCATTAAATAAGCTGGCAACATTCCAACCTCTGATAAAACAGAATATCTCCCACCAACAAAATTTTTATAATTAATTTGTAAAATTTTTTTATTTTTGGCAAAAGAGTTAAGTAAGTTCGTTTTTTTTTCTGTAATAATAATTGCATTTGCATGATTAATTGAATTTTTAAATAAATTAGTGTTTACTAAAGTTTCAAGTGTATTTCCTGATTTGGAAATAATTATAAACAGACTTTTCTTTAAATTTATATTTTTTTTTATTTTTTTAATCTTTATCTGATCCAAATTATCTAGAAAAGTAAATTTTTTTTTAATTCTTTTTTCTAGGAAGGAATAGATTGCTTTTGCACCCAGTATTGATCCACCCATTCCTATAAGAATAACATTTTTAAAATTTTGAAAATTTTTTAATTTAGAATAATTTAATTCTAAATCAAATTTTTTACTTAAAATATGTAATGTATTTTTTTTTTTATCTAAATTAAGAAAAATATTTTTAATAACTTTGGTTACTTTTTTTTTATCTTTTTTATATAAGTTATTGTTAAAATAATTTTTGCCAATATTATTTTTTATTAATATATTTTTATTCACTTTTTAATTTTATTTAAAATAGATGACTCCGTCGAAGAAAATTCTTTTTGAGAACTATTATTTTTTGTTTTTGTTTTTGTTTTTCTTAATATTTTTTCAAAATTATTTGATTCTTCATCTGCTTTTTTTATAATTGATCCTGGTTTTGGAATAATTTTAAAATCTGGCGGTTGTGTTAATGGATCTTGTTTTTTAATTAAAAATTCATCTGTTGTATTGTTTTTTTCATTTCTCAATACCTTTCCAGCTTCACTAAGACCAGAACAACTACTTAAAGTAATCATCAACAAAAAAAACTGACATAGTAATTTTATTTTATTCATTTTTTACTTAAAATTAGATCTTTAACTATAATTAAGATTATTCCAATACTTATAAATATATCTGCAATATTGAATGTAAACCAGTGAAATTCATTTATGTGAAAATCTATAAAATCAGGGACTGCAAAGTATATTAGTCTGTCATAAAAATTTCCTAACGCACCACCCAAAATTAATGAAAATAAAATTTTTTCTAAATAGTTTCCTTTTATCATTATATAAACCAAAAAAATTAAAACTAAAAAAATTAATAAAGAAAGAGAATGATAAAAAATATTTGCATCTTGACTGAGTAAACCAAAACCAATTCCAGTATTCCACACAAGTTCAAAATTTAAGTAGTCATTAATATATAAACTGTTGTTATTTAATTGATGGTTTATAATGCTTTTTTTGGTAATTCTATCTAATGCGAAGGTAGAAATAATCAATAAAATAGAAAAAATATATTCTTTAGTGAAAATTTTATTTTTAAATTTTTGATAGATATTCATCAATTAACTAATTCCACAATGTTTTCTTTCACATTTTTTATCTAATATCTTCCAGCATATAGTGCACTTGTTGCCTAAAGATTTTTTAACTTCAATTTTCACTTTTTCATTATTTTTATTTTTAATTTTTTTGAATTTTGAGGTTATGAAGTATTCCTCTAAATCTATACTTTCCAAAAGTTCAAACCCCTTTTCATTTATACTAATTGTTACGTCGGCTTCTAAACTTGATCCTATTTCTTTGCTTGTCCTTTTTTCTTCTATAGCAATATTTACAATTTGTTTAATTTGATTCAATTCATTCCATTTTTTTTCCAACAAATTATCTTTCCACTCACTAGGTATTTCTGGATATGTTGTTTCGTGTATACTATCTTCATTATTATTTAATAAATTATATATTTCTTCTGTAGTAAATACAAAAATTGGTGAAAACCATTTAAGTAGGCATTCTAAAATTATATTTAAAACAATTATACAGTCCTTACGTTTTTTTGAATTTAAATCATCACAATATAAAACATCTTTTCTTATATCAAAATAAAAAGATGAGAGATCTAAAGAACAAAAATTTAAAAGTTCTTTATAAAGTTTGTGAAAATTATAATTTTTAAAATTTTCTTTTACAGAAGAATCTAAATTAAATAATTTAACTAAAATATATTTTTCTAAATCAGGTAAAGAATCTAAATCAATTTTTTTAAAATCTTGTGATTCAAATTTATCTTGTATGTTTCCTAAAATAAATCTGAATGTATTTCTAATTTTTCTGTAAGACTCTGCGTGTTGAGCTAAAATAGTTTTATCTATTCTTAAATCTTCTGAGAAATCTGATGATGCAACCCAAGCTCTTAAAATATCTGCTCCATAATCTTTCAAAATATCATCTGGTGATATAACATTACCTGCAGACTTTGACATTTTCATCCCTTTGCCATCTACAACAAATCCGTGAGATAAAATGCTTTCAAATGGTGCTCTTCCTCTTGTACCACATGATTCTAAAAGAGATGATTGAAACCACCCTCGATGTTGATCTGAACCTTCTAGGTACATATCCGCAGGCCACTTAAGATCTTTTCTTTTTTCCAAAACAAAACTGTGTGTGGTTCCACTATCAAACCATACTTCAACAATATCTTTCAGTTGTTCGTAATCATTTACATTATAATCCTCACCTAGAAATCTTTTTGGATCGTCAATAAACCAGCAATCGGAACCCTCTTTTTCATAAATTGTAGCTATACGGTCTATAACTTTTTGGTCTCTAAGAGGTTCTTTGGTATTTTTATTTATAAATATAGGTAATGGAACTCCCCAAGATCTTTGCCTAGACACACACCAGTCTGGTCTTCCTTCTATCATTGACATTAATCTTTCTTTTCCTTTTTTAGGGTAGAACGTTGTTTCTTCTATTGCTTTAATTGCTTTATTTCGTAAAGAATTTTTTTCCATTGATATAAACCACTGCGGTGTAGCTCTATAAATTAAAGGAGCTTTCGATCTCCAGGAATGAGGGTAGCTGTGTTGAAGTTTATCATTTTTTAGTAATTTTTTAACCTCTTTAAGTTTCTCAATAACAATTGGGTCAGCTTTAAAGACATGCGTCTTAGTAAAATATGGGATTTCTTCCGTAAAGTAACCTCCGTTATCGATTGTATATTTTGATGGAATATTGTGTTTTAAACATAAATTGAAATCATCTGGGCCATGACTTGGTGCACAATGTACAATCCCTGTACCTTGCTCTAGATTAACAAATCTTGCTTCTAACATCGGGACATCAAAATTATATCCAAGGGTTTGAAAAGGATGCACGCAAGTAGTCCCGGTAAATTCAGAACCACTAAAAGTTTTTATAATTTTAAATTTTTCTATGCTGCAAGATTTGATTATTGTGTCTAAAAGTTTAGAAGCCACAACTATTTTTTTTTCTTTGAAGTTTTCTAAATCACTTATTTCAACTAAAGAATATTCAATCGAATTATTAAAAGCTAAAGCTCTGTTTGCTGGTATTGTCCAGGGTGTTGTGGTCCATATAATAATATTATAATCTTTTAAAAAATCTTTTGGGCTATTCTTAACTTTAAAAGCAACAAATATAGTATTAGACGTGTGGTCTTTATATTCAACTTCAGCATCAGCTAGAGCAGTTTTTTCTACAGTAGACCAAAATACAGGTTTAAAACCTTGATATAAGCTTCCGTCTAGTAAAAATTTTCCAAGCTCTCTTACAATTTGGGCCTCGGCTTCAAAACTCATTGTAGAATAATAATTGTCAAAATCCCCAGTTACACCAAGTCTTTTAAATTCTTTAATGTGTATTTCTATCCATTGTTTGGCAAATTCTCTACATTCATTTCTAAAATCTTTAATAGGAACTTCATCTTTATTTTTTTTATTTTTTTTATATTGTTCTTCAATTTTCCATTCAATAGGAAGTCCATGACAGTCCCATCCTGGAACATAAACAGAATCTTTACCATTCATTTGGTGAGAACGTACGATCATATCTTTTAAAATTTTATTTAATGCTGTGCCCATATGTATATGACCATTCGCATAAGGAGGGCCGTCATGAAGTATAAATTTTTCTTTTCCTTTTGAGTTTTTTCTAATTTTTTTAAAGATTTTATTTTGTTCCCACTTTTTTAAAATTTCAGGTTCTTTTTTTGATAAATCAGCTTTCATTGAAAAAACTGTTTTTGGGAGATGTAGGTTTTCTTTAGACATTATTTTTTAGATTTCGCAATATCTTTTTTTATTTGAAGTTTAAGCTCATTAATGTTTTTAAATTTTTTCTCTGGTCTAATAAATTTTATAAAATTAACTTTTAATATCGTTTTATATAAGTTTTTCTTTATTCCAAAGATATTTACCTCCAATAAGAGCTTTTTGCCTTCAAATGTGGGCCTATAACCAAGATTTGCTATTCCTTTTTTTTTAAAATTTTTATTCTCGACTTGAACCGAGTAAACCCCAATTTTTGGTAGAATATAATTATCAGGTTTAATATTGCACGTTGGAAAACCAATTTTTCTTCCTCTCTTTTCTCCTTTTATAACCTCACCTTCTACACTCCAGGTC
>Ga0307986_10001934_pt1 | contig 14922 bp, 16 predicted proteins | sample EllFjometageno82_FD_203170 | JGI IMG/M metagenome (GOLD analysis project Ga0307986, IMG submission 203170) | Marine microbial communities from Ellis Fjord, Antarctic Ocean - #82 | ecosystem: Environmental > Aquatic > Marine > Unclassified | place: Southern Ocean | collected 2014-10-09
ATCTGCTCCACCAATTGGAATTATAATTAAAAAACCAATAAGCAATGAAGCTATAATTAATATCCAAAAAATCTGTGTGGATTGATTTACAATTAAGTAACCTATTAGTGATATTATTAAAATTCCTAAAAAAGCGTTTAAATAATGCTGTCCTGTAAAAGTAATTGGTGATCCAGACATTAAGCCTTGTAGTTTCATAAAAGCAATTATTGAACCTGTAAAAGTTATTGCCCCAATTGATACTCCTAACCCCATCTCGATAATGCTTGCTGTTTTAATATTTTGGAAAGTACCAAGTCCAAAAGAGTCTGGACTATAATAAGCAGATATAGCCACGAGTACGGCTGCAAGTCCAACTAAACTATGGAAACCAGCAACAAGTTGGGGCATAGCAGTCATTGGTATTTTAAATGCAATAATACCACCTATAATTCCACCAATAGAAAGAGCGATAATAAAATAAACTAAATTACTAAAAAAAATATCTACAGATAAAATAGAAACTGCTATTGCAAGTATCATACCTGTTATGCCAAAAAAATTTCCCATTCTTGAGGTTTCGGGTGATGATAGCCCTCTCAATGCTAAGATAAATAGTATTCCAGTTATTAAAAATAAAATTGATGATAGATTAGCTGACATTATTTATTTTTCTTTTTTTCTTTTTTTTTATACATTTGCAACATTCTTTGCGTAACTAAAAAACCACCAAAAATATTAATAGCCGCTAAGGTAACGGCAATGAATCCTAATATGTTTGAAAAAGATATATTGCTTCCGTCTAGAGAACTAAAAGATGCAATGATAGCACCAACTATTATTACTGAAGAAATTGCATTAGTTACAGACATCAAAGGAGTGTGGAGGGATGGCGTGACGCTCCAAACAACAAAATACCCTATAAATATTGAAAGGATAAAAATACTAAGTCGAAATATAAAGGGATCAATTTCCATAATCTTATTTTTTAATTAGTGTTTTAGAGATAATTTCATCTTCTAGGTTAATATTAAAAATTTTTTTTTCTTTACTATAAAGATTTCTTACAAAACTAAACAAATTTTTTGCATATAAACTCGAAGCTGTTGATGGTAATTTATTCATTAGGTTTTTAATGCCAATTATTTTTATTCCATTAATTGTATTAATTTTATCAACTTCTGAGTAAGCAGCGTTACCACCTTGTTCAGCTGCTAAATCATAAATTATTGAGCCAGGCTTCATTAGTTTTACAAGTTCTTCATTTAAAATTCTTGGCGCAGGTCTACCGGGTATAAGAGCTGTACAAATTACTATATCATTTTTAATCATTGCTTCCTTTAAAAGATTAGCTTGTTTTCTTTTAAATTCTTCACTGGCCTCTTTAGCATAACCACCTGCGGTTTCTAAATTTTCTTCTTGTTCTACTGTTAAGAATTTTCCTCCCAGGCTTTCTACCTGTTCTTTTGAAGCAGCCCTAACATCTGTGGCTGATACTACTGCTCCTAGTCTTTTAGCTGTTGCGATTGCTTGGAGTCCTGCAACACCTGCTCCGATAACTAAGACTTTAGCTGCAGGCACTGTTCCTGCAGCTGTCATCATCATAGGTATTGCTTTTTCAAACTCATAAATAGACTCAATAACAGCTCTATATCCTGCTAAATTAGATTGTGATGAAAGAACATCCATTGATTGGGCTCTAGAGATTCGTGGTAAAAGTTCAAGAGAAAAAATATTAATATTTTTTTTTAAAATCTTTTCTAGTTTGTCCTGATTTTTTGATGGATTAAAAATTCCAACAAGAATACTTTTTTCTTTTAATATCTCAATTTCTTCATCTGTTGGGCAATTGACTTTTAATATTAAATTAGAATTATTGATTACTTCTTTTGAGTTACTATAAAATTTTACTCCAATTTCTTCATATTGTTTATCTGTAATTCCTAAATGAATAGCATAATTTTTTTCTAAATTAATGCTTAAACCTAAAGCAATAATATTTTTTGCGGTTTCAGGAGTAACTGAAACTCTTTTCTCTAAATTAATATTTTCTTTTATAGAGCCAGCTATCATAATTTAAGATTATAAGTTTAAAGTAATATTACAGCTAAAATTACTAATAGTGAAATTACTGCTATTGTTCCGAATAAAACAAATTTAGTAAAACCATTCCAAGTATTTTTATGCTCTTGTTCGCTCATTTAATTAACCTTGACGAGCTTTGTATCTAGGATTTTTTTTATTTATTACGTAGATCTTTCCTCTGCGCTTAACTATTTTAGAGTTAAGGTCTCTTTTTCTCAATGATTTAAGTGAACTAGCTATTTTCATAAATTCAAAATTTTTAGCCTGGCAATGTCCTACTCTTCCATGTCTTAAGACAAAGTACCATTGGCGCTGAAGGACTTTACTTCCGAGTTCGGAATGGGATCGGGTGTGGCCCCTTCGCAATAATTACCAGGCAGATCCTTATAATGTTTTTATTAAATATTGTAAACAGCTTAAAATCTATAGATTCAAATGGAATTGGTGGGCCTTAATGGTTACGCTCCATTCTCTCGACAATGTCAATGTCGTGATTTACTAATAATCTAAAGGCCCAATCTGTCTATAGTCTTATAGACTCTATGCTAAATTTGTTCGACTGTTTTTTGGTAATTTTTGTCTATTTTAATAAATATTTTCTTATTAGGTAAAATTTAAGATCTTGTAAAATATTTAAATTATATTTTTTTATATGCTTTAGCTATTTTAGCTATTGCAAAAATGTATTATTTTACTACTTTCGTACTGGTACCATATTTTTTTACTATCTCTCATCTCTTATCATTTGCGTCTCTTGCTTTTTAAAATTAAAGATGCATATTTCATATTGTGTCGCTAAAAATAATTAACAAAATTTTTAAAGATTTATTTCCTGTTTGTAGAAGCTTAACAGGCTCTGGGAATATGAAAACATTAAATTATTTCAAAAATATAATTTCAGACTTAAAAATAAAAAAAATTCCATCTTCCTCAAAAATTTTTGATTGGGAGGTTCCAGCAGAATGGAATATCAAAGATGCTTACATTAAAAACGCCAGAGGGAAAAAAATAATTGATTTTAAAAAAAATAATTTACATTTAGTAAGCTATTCAATTCCATATCAGGGTATTTTGAGCAAAGAAGAATTAATGCCGCATTTGCACACTCTTCCTTCGAAACCAAATTTAATACCTTACCGGACATCTTATTACAAAAAAGACTGGGGCTTTTGCTGTTCAAATAAACTGCTTAAATCAAATGATTTTAAAGGACCGTTTAAAGTTTTTATAGACTCATCGATAAATAAAAAAGGCAATTTAGTTTACGGAGAGGCTTACAAGAAGGGAAAGAAAAAAGATGAAATACTTTTATCAACTTATTGCTGCCATCCTTCTCTAGCAAACGATAACTTGTCAGGATTAATAACGGCTATTCTACTTTTTGAATACATAAAAAATTTTAGTACTCAATTTTCCTATAGATTAGTTATAGCTCCAGAAACAATCGGAGCTCTATGCTTTTTAAAAAAAAATAAAAATATTAATAAAATTTTAGCTGGTACAATATTCAGCTGCACCGCTGGCCCTGATAAATTATCTATTAAAGAAGCTTATGACAATACTCACTGGATAAATAAAATTAGTCATTTAGTACTAAAAAAATTCACAAAAAATAATTATATAATCTATCCTTTTAGTCCTGAAGGAAGTGATGAGAGACAATATGCAAGTCCTGGCTTCCGAATACCTACACCATCTTTACATAAATCAAAATATTATGAATATGATCAGTATCATACGTCTGGAGATAATTTGAATTTTATAAGTGCTTCCAATCTCAACAAAACTTTAAATTTATACAAAGAATGGTTTCGTGCTGTTGACTCTTTCTGTTATCCAAAAAGAAAAGAGATGAAAGGTGAGTTTATGTTAGGAAAAAGAAATTTATATCCTGGCTTAGGAGGAAGTCTCAATCAAAAGACCAATATAAGGAAAAAAAAACAGCTTAATAAAAATTCTATTTTATATGGAAAAACAATAATTACAAAAAATCATCTTGTAGGATTTAATTGGCTTATGCATATGAGTGATGGCAAAAATTCAAACTTAGATATAAGCAAAAGAAGTAATTTAAGTCTTTCATTAATTAACGAGTGTATAAAAATATTCCATGAAAAAGGTTTAATTACAACATGACTAAAGCTATTATATTTAGTGGCACACATTCTAGGCATTTATGGCTACACAAAGAAGTAATCGAATGTTTTGATAATGTTTTAGCGATAGTCATGAAAAGAGAAGAAGTTGTTCCTTTGCCACCACAAAGCTTAGAAGAAATTGATAAAAATAATTTTATTCGACATTTTAAAGAGCGAGAAAAAATTGAAAATAAGTACTACGGTAAGCTTGATGTTCAAAAAACTTTTTCTGGTGCTACAGTTTATGAGACGACTTCTTTAGAGCTTAACTCCAAAAAAACTTTGGAGATCATTAAAAAATATAATGCTGATTTTTGTTTTATCTTTGGCACTGATTTAATCAAAGAGCCAATTTTGTCAGCCTTACCATTAAAAAAAATTAATTTACACCTTGGTTTATCACCATGGTACAAAGGAGGAGCAACTCTTTTTTGGCCTTTTTATTTTTTAGAGCCCCAGTTCGCAGGTGTAACCATTCATTATATTAATTCAAAACCAGATGCTGGAGGAATTATTCATCAAAAATGTCCTGAGCTAGATAAGAATGATGGCATTCATGATGTTGGTGCAAAATGTGTTGTCAGCGCATCAATAGAAGTAAAAAAACTGTGTAAAAAAATTTCGCTTGGTCATGAAATAAAATCTTCAGAACAGAAAACTAGTGGACGCGTATGGCAAGGCAATGATTTTTTACCTCAGCACTTAAGGTTAATTTATAATTTGTTTAACAATAATATAGTTAAAGAATTTTTAGAAGGCAAACTATCAAATAGAAAACCTAAATTAATTCAGCATTTGTAATCAAATAAATGACTTTAATTTCAATTAATAGTTAATTTAAATATTTTTCATAAATGTCAATTTGTTTATTAGAAATTATGTAAGAATTTTTAGACTTTGTATAATAATCATTATACCACTCACCAACAAATTTAACGGTCTTTTTAAAATCTAGATAATTTTTCCATTTAAGAATTTTTTTTGCTTTATTAGAATTTAATTTTAATAACCCAGACTCTGAAAACTTTTTTGAATTATTTACTCTCCAACTAACCTTGTTCCAATAAATTTTCATACCTTTAACAACTGATATTACTTTATAATCATTACTATTTGGTGGTCCAAAATTAAAAGCTTGACCATGCAGTTTCTTATTCTTTTCTAATGCTTTTGCGAATATCAAATATCCATGTAAGGCTTCTAAGACATGTTGCCACGGTCGGGTTGAAGCAGGATTTCTTAAATTAACTATTTTTTTTTTAGACCATGCTTTTACGCAGTCTGGTATAAGTCTATTATCAGACCAATCGCCGCCGCCAATTACATTTCCTGCTCGTGCTACACCAATTAAAATTTTATTCTTTTTTGAAAAAAAACTTTTTACATAAGATTGAATAGCAAACTCTGCGGCACTTTTGGAAGCGCTGTATGGATCATAGCCTCCAAGCAAGTCATTCTCTTTATAACCTCTTTTTATTTCTAAATTTTTATAACTCTTATCACTTGTTATCATTATCGCTGTACATTTTTTTTTACTATATCTTAAAGACTCCATAACATTTATTGTACCAATGGTATTTGTTTCCCAATTATAAATTGGATTTTTAAATGATTTTTTAACAATCGCTTGGGCCGCTAAATGGAATACAAAATCAGGTTTTTCTTTGATGAACACGTTCCTTGTTTTTTTAAGATTTCGAACGTCAACCCAGTAATTTCTTATTTTATTTTTTATACTAAGTTCTCTAAAGTGTGATGGTTTAGTTGGGTGTCCATTGGAAATACCAACGACATTTGCTCCAAGTTTCAGCAACCATAATGTTAACCAAGATCCTTTGAAACCAGTATGCCCCGTTACAATAACTTTTTTATTTTTAAAAGTATCTTTTAATTTATTCATTTTTGAAGGTTAATTTTTTCTTGCTTATAAATATAATTAAAAAAAATTATTTTTATTTTTTTGATTACAATTCTGAAAATTATAAAACTAAAATCGATTGGATTTTGGATTAGAATTTTGAATAAGTTGAAAATTTTTTTCATAAAACCATGACTACTATTGCTGATTACTTCTATAACTTTTAAGTTTAATAAAGAAAAAAAATAACTATTTCTTTTTATATAATCTAATTCAAAATGATTATTTAATAGTTTTTTTAAAGCAATAAAAAAAGTGTCAACTGATTGTGAGCCAGTACTTTTTTCATGTATTAGATGAAAACCTAATGGTTTTTTTAAAAAATAAAATTTTCCACCCTCACGTGCTATATTAAGAAAAAAATCATAGTCAGCTACGTTTTTAATTTCCTTACTCTCATTGAAATTAATAGACTTATGTTCTAGAAATTCTCTTTTTACCACGCTTGCTGATGTGGATAAACAGCTTCCATATTTTATTAAATCTAAATAAAAATTTTTTTTTTTGTTTCCATAAAACCAAATTTCTTTTAGTTTACTGTTCCGATCTAACATCCATTCAGAATTTAAAAAAACATCGAAAGAATTATTTAAAATTGCATTTTTAGTTTCCTCGAGTTTTTCTAGTGAAAAATAATCATCAGAGTCTAGTAATGCTATCCAATTTCCTTTTGCGATTTTAAGAGCTATATTCCTAGACTTAGAAATAACACCTTCGTTATTAAATTTTTTATATATAATTTGTTTTTCGTACTTTTTTAGAATTTTATTCGTTGCATCTGTTGAGTTGTTATCAATCACAATAATTTCAAAATTTTGATAAGTTTGATTCAAACAAGAAGAAATACATTTTTCTAAAAATTCTCCCTGATTATAGGTTGGGATTATTATTGAAAAAAAAATTTTATCCATAATTACCATTTATAAGGTATTAATTTATCTTCGTTAGATCTTTTTTCCATTTCACCTGCGCTGTGCTGAATTGATGCGCAGTTCGCTAAAATAGTTTCTCCTTTATGTAAATTTTTGAATCCACACCAAATTTTTGGTGGGATTGTTAAAAGAAAATATTTTTTTCGAGATAGTTCAAATTCATTAATTCTTTTAAATGTTTTGCTGTTTTTTCTGTCATCATACAAAACAATTTTGACTTTTCCTTTAATGCAAACCAAATTAATTGTCATTTTTTTATGTAGGTTCCAACCTTTTATGATTCCAGGATTGATTGTTGAAAAATATATTTCACCAAAAGATTTGAACACTTTTGAATTTTTTTTTATCATGTGTAGAATAGAGCCTTTATTGTCCTTGAATATTTTCAACCTTGTTACTTGAACTCCTTTTATTTTTTTGTCCATGGTGCTTTCTTTGTTTTTAAGAGATTTTGTAAATATTTTTTATCTCTTTGTGTGTCCATACATTGCCAAAAACTATGATGTTTAAAAGCCATTAGTTTTTTAGCTCTGGTCATTTTTTTAATAGGTTTTTTTTCCAACATCTCATTTTTTTTTCCTAAAAATTTGAAAATTTCCTTGTTAAAAACAAAAAAACCTCCATTAATCCAATTATTCATAATTTGCGGTTTTTCTTCAAAATTAGTTATTAAATTATTTTTTATTTTTACTTCCCCAAATCTTACAGGTGGCCTAACTACTGTCATTGTTGCAATTTTTTTATGTTTCAAATGAAATTTTAATAGCCTTTTAACGTTTATATTTGCTACTCCATCTCCATACGTAAGCATAAAATTATTTTCATCAGATAGGTGCTTTTTTAATTTTAGAAGCCGGGTACCTGTTAATGAATTTAATCCAGTGTGTATAGTTTTAGCATTGAACTCTTTGTTCATTTTAAAAAATTTTTTTAAGACCTTACCTTTATAGCCTGTTGCTAAAATAAAATTATTAAATCCATGTTTTTTATATATTCTCATGATGTGTACAATGATTGGATCTTTATCTATTCTAACCATTGGTTTAGGTACGGATCTGGTGTCATCGCCTAACCTTGAGCCTATTCCGCCACATAAAATTACTACCTTTAAGTTTGAAGATATTAAATTAGAATAATTTTTGGATAACATTTTATTTGACATTTTTATATTTTATTTTTTTAATTTTTTTTATAAAAATAGACCCATTCATATCTTTGTTAGTTTTAAATAAATTACTTCGAAATTTTTTAAACTCATTTGAATTAGACATTTTTTCCCACCATAATTCTATTTTGTCATAGTTTTTATTTAAAAAAATTGCAGCTTTGATCGGACATTTAAAAATTAAGTTCATTTGTATCATTTTTCTAATATTGCCCTGAAGTTTGTTTTTATATCTATCAAATTTACTATCAATTATTAGAAATGGAATATTTAAATATATAGCTTCATAAGTTGCGGTACAAAACAAACTATCTATTACAATGATTTTACTCTTTTTTACATAGTCTAGTAATGAATTTTTATTATTACTGATCTTAATTAAGTTACCAAATTTTTTTTTCCAGCAATTAATATGAAATTTTTCTTCCGATATAGGGGATACTTTTAATCTTGTTTTTTTTTTAAGATCAGCTCTTAGCTTTTGAAAGAAATCATAATTGCTATTATTTATAAAATGACGATTATCCCCATTTGAAACTGAACTGGGCTGAGGAAAAAAATATTTATTATATGGTAAAATTAAGATTTCTTTATATTTATTCTTTTCTGATTTTTTTCTAACAAAATAAAAAAAGCTTCTCGGTATATTTGTGGCGAAGCCTTTTTTTTCTTTCCATGTAAAAACATGATCTGCTGCAATTTTGTTGGCTTCTTCATGTACTCTAAAATTAGATACACCCATTTCACCCCCATGTTGCATAGCGATCAACTTTCCACCATTAGATCTAATTTTTGCTGCAATAAATTTAAAATTGTCATCGCATGCCAAAGAATAAGGACTACCAATTTTTTTTATTTTTCTACTTAAAATTTGATCAGTCTTATAGAATTGACTAAAATTTTCTATTAAAGACAGAGGCATCTTATAAGTTAAAATCTCATTAAATATTTTATCAAATAAATCTCTTTCTTTAATTTTAATTTTTTTTCTTATTTCAAAATTATATTTATTGATTTGCTGATTTTTTTTTTTTTTATTATAAAAAAAAATTTTTGATGGAAGTATTAATATTTTACCAAAAGATTTAAGAAAAATTAAAATTGTTTTTTTTAATCCAAATCGAGCATCAAAAATAATATCTGGTTTTCTTAATAAGCAGAAATAATTGATTAATTTTGACATTAATTTAAAATAAATTTTAATGTTTAATTGATGATTGTATTTTAAATTTTTAGACTTAAATTTTACATAATTAGTTTTTAAACCAACTTTTTGTGCAATGAGATATCTTACTAATTTATTGTAATCATTTGAAAAATAATTGGTATAAAAATTCTCTTCATAAAATGTTTTGTAATTTACATATTCAATTTTATTTTCATAAAGTTGAATATTTTTTTTGAACTTTTTTTTTATTCTTTTAATAGATCTTAAATCTCTATGCAGATGATTAACGGAACACATTACGAAAAAGGTAAGTATAACGCTCCAAAATTTTGTCTTTTCTGAAATATTATGAGTTTTATTAAGTGCTATTCCTAATTCATTGACGTATTTTTTTGTTTTTTTTTTTATAAAACTGCTATCTTTTTTACCGTAAGTAGACAATGAATAAATACTATTTATATGTTTTATTTTTTTTTTTTCAAAATATCTAGAAAGAAATTTATCTATATAAATAAAATTTAACTTCTTATTTTTATTAGTTTTATTTAAATGATTTACAAGAAAATTTTGCATAGTTTTTAATGTACAAAGTTACATTTTTAATAAAATTAATAGAAATTTTTTATAATACATGTACTTATATTTCAATTAACGGATATAATTTCTGATGCCGAAGAAAACACTTTTAGTTTTTTTTCACTGACTATTGATTTAATTTTTGTAAAATCTTCTATAGTATTGATATCGTATTTTATGTTGCTAATTAAAAATTTTTTCTTTGGTTTTATAAATTGAATTTTATACTTATGTTTTTTTTTTAAAAGACCTAAAGTTACATGTTCTCTATAAAGTTTATTTTTAATATTGAAATAAAGTTTTTCCATAGTGCTAAAATTGAAGATTTCGGCTCCAAATCCATCAACACACTTTATTTTAAACTTACTTTGATGGTTGAACCCATAATCGTATTTTTTTGAGCTAAAATTTGTAATTAAATCATCCAAAAAATCTGGGTCTACAAATGGGTTGTCTCCACACACTCTCACTATTTTTTTTGGTTTATATTTTAGTGATGCTTTATAAAATCTTGACAAAACATCCTTGGCGCTCCCTCTGTAGATATTTATTTTATGTTTTTTTGCAATTTTTTCAAAAAAATTATCCTCAGCTAATGTTGTAGTAGCTAAAACAATTTTTGTGATCTTCTTTGATTTTTTAACTCGTTTAATTACCCAATCTATAAGGCTTAAATTAAGGATTTTCATTTTCATTTTTTTAGGTAACCTTTTTGAGCCTAATCGTGCTTGTATTATTGCCAATGTTTCAATTTTCATTATTTACTTAATATCTATCCAATTAATGGTGACATCTTCTTTCAAGTTTTTTTTTATTTTTTTTCCTAATACTTTTTTAATTTGCATAGGGCTAATGCCTGTTGCTGGTCTTTTACAAGTTAAATCACTTTTTTTTAATTTATGTCCTTTTTGCATTGCTTTATTCGTTACAAGACTCCGTCTAGCATATTTTCTAGATTTAATTTCTGAATTTAAAAACTGTTTTTTACTTAGTCCTAGTGTTATGGATATGGAATTAATTTTTTCTGTATAACTTTTTAAATCTTTTTCATCTAAGGAATGGTAATGATCGTTTCCTTTTTTTTTTTTATTTATCGTAAAGTGTTTCTCTATTACTTTGGCTCCAAACAAGAAGGCTGTAATAAGATTCTGCATATTTTTTTTAGGTAAGGTGTGGTCTGAATAACCAGAAATACATTGTGGAAATTCATTTTTTAGTGACTTAATCATGTTTAAGTTGGCATTTTGATCTATGGTCGGGTAATTCAATATACAGTGCATTAAAACTATTTTTTTTACTTTTTTACTTAATATTTTAACAGCCTGTCTAATTTCTGTGATTGATGAAGCTCCTGTAGAAAGTAATACTATTTTTTTTTTATCAGCTACTGCTTCTAACAAAGGTAAATTAGTTATATCTGAAGAAGAGATTTTAAACATTCTAACTAAGGGGTTTAAAAAATTAACAGCATCTAAATCAAAAGGTGTCGATAAAAATTCAATATTTTTTTTCTTACAATATGAGGCAAGAATTTTGTAGTGCTTGGAATCAAATTTGTCATATTTCGAAAATAGTGCAAATTGCGTTTTTGTTTTTTCTTTTTTTATGTCCCAATAATACGGTGAATTTTTAATTGCAATTTTTTCAGCTTTATAAGTTTGAAACTTAACAGCGTCAGCACCACTTCTTTTAGCGGCATCAATAAGTTTTTTTGCTTCTTGCATTGAGCCATCATGATTAACTCCAATCTCAGCAATAAAATATGGTTTGGAAAGTTTAGAAAAATCTGGAAGTTGTTTTCTCATTAATTTTTAATTTTATGTTTTTTTTTTAATTGTTTTAGGTGTTTCTTCATTTTTTTTTTGTTGTTAGTAATATTGGTGTTATGTTTCCTGTACCTATACAAAGGGATAGGCAATCGATATATGTTATGTTTTTTTAAAAACCTAAATCTTAAATCTCTATCTTCGTGGACTAGAAATGATTTATCGTACAATCCGATGTCTAAAAGTTGTTCAATTCTAAACATGATGCCACAACCTATTGGGTGGTTATTTACATTTACTCTCTTTAATATTCTTTCTTTTTCGTCCACTTGGTAATAATCACAAGCAACAGCATCCATATCGGGATTAGACGTCAAAAAACTCCAAAGGATATTTAAAAATTCCTTGTTAACATAATCGTCTGAGTCTACCCTCACAACATACCTTCCTTTAGATGATAAAATTCCTTTATTGAGAGAATATGGTAATCCCATATTTTTTTTATTAGTTACTAATTTAATTTCGTCTTTAAACAAGTTAAGTGCAAGATTAGTATAATCTTTACTGCCATCATTAATTACTATTATTTCGTAGAGTTTTCTATCCAATGATTGGTCTAAAAGAGATCTCAAACATCTTCCAATAAATTTTTCTTGATTAAAAGTTGGGATTATAATCGAAATTATTTGTTTCATTTTTACTAAATAAGTTTGTGTGCTTTTTCTATAGCTAGTTTAATTTTTGACGGAATATTACTATTCATGTTTACTAAAATAGGTAACGAAACGGACCTTTTTAAAAAAGAATTTGATTTACTAAAATTTTTTTTTAAATTTTTATATTTTTTTTTTAACAATTTAATATGATTCCAGTGACCCGCGAAGTGCCAAGTAGTTGCTTCAGGCAATATCTTTGTTGAAATTTTAACTTTCAATAACTCTTTTCTACAATTAATTGCTAATTTTCTGTTTTTTACGAAAAATATTAAAGCATCGGCAGAAACTACACTCGATTTTGGATATTCTCTCAATTCTAAACCAGGTATTTTTTTTATTTTATTCCATATTGCATCATGATTTTGTCTTTGTTTTTTTAAAATGTAGTTAATTTTTTTTAATTGCGCTAAACCTACCGCGCCCTGCATCTCGTTCATTCTAAAATTAAATCCACTACTTTTTCTAGTATCTTCCCATCTAGGTACTTTAGGGTTATTTTCATGACCGTGATCGTGCCAAGCAGAAGCTTTATTAAACATTTTTTTATCTTTAAAAATGACCATGCCTCCTTCTCCTGTGGTTATGGTTTTCGCAAAATCAAAACTAAAAGCGCCTATATCTCCGTGTGTACCCAGATATCTACCTCTATATTTTGCTCCACAGCCCCAAGCAGTATCTTCAATTAAAATAATTTTTTTTTTTTTGCAAATTTTTTTTATATTAATTAAATCTGTTGGCACTCCAAGCATATGAACAACAATTATAGCCTTGGTTTTTTTTGAAATTTTTTTAGTTAAGTCTTCGTATGACATGTTTAAAGTTTTATTCACTTCAACAATAATAGGTTGAGCTCCTGATTCTACAATAGCTTCAACAGTTGCAACAAATGTAAAAGATGGCGCGATAACCTCATCATTTTTTTTAAGGTTAAGCGATGCAAGAGCAACTCTTAAAGCTGCAGTGCCAGATGTAACACCGAGACAGTAAGGCCATCGTATAAATTTAGAAAATTTTTTTTCAAAATCTTTTACTTTATAAATATTTTTTCTAGATTGATCAAAACCCATTCTAGATAATGTTTTACTTCTTTTAAAAATTTGAGAAATTTCTTTTAATTCCTCTTTTCCAATTAATTCATATCCTGGCATATTTAATTTTTTTTTAAGAATTTACTAAGATCTAATTCATATTTTTTTTTTTTAATAATATTAAATTTACTATTTAATGAAATAAATCTCATAGTGAGACCGGTTCTGCTAAACTTGCTTAAATTTTTATTACTGCCGTGAGCTATCATACAATTATGAACAAGTGCATCACCAGGTTCTAAATTAGGGGTAACCTTTTCAAATTTTTTTAAAATTTTTTTGTTTTTTAGTTCTTGGGACAAACCTATTACTTTTGAGAGTTTATGCTTCAACAATCCTGCTCTATGACTTTTTTTATAATAAAAAACTGCTCCATTTTTCTTATTAGATTCATCTAAAGCTATCCAAATGGTAATTCCTTTGTTGTCTAGAAGATGCCAATAATGATTATCTTGATGTATGGGTGCAGGTAAGCCAACTTTTGCAGGTTTTGCAAATAATTCAGCACCAAAATTTTTAATTTTTTTTCCTAAAAATATTTTAGCTAAATTTTTAATTTTTTTAGTATTTTGCATTTTTCTAACATAGCTCCATTTTTTTAAGTTAGAAATTGAATTGATAGTGTTATTTTTTTTTATTATAGCAGCATCTTTTTTTTTCAATAAAGAGTGATTCTTTTTTATATAGTCTAGAAGACTGTGTTTTATACTTTTAACTTTATTTAAATTAACAAAGTTTTTAACAACAACATACCCATTGCTATCATACACTTTTTTTAAATAATTTATTTTTTCCATTAATATTTTATTTATAAATTTCTTTTTTTAAATCTTCGTACTCTTGCATTTTTCTTTTCATAAAATTTAAGGTAAGTTTAGTTTTTTCAGAAATTCCTTTTGGTGTTAATATATAAATATAATGTAATTTATTTGGACTTTTCTTAAAATTATTTATTTTAATCAAACCTTTTATTCTAAGTTTTTTTAAACAATAGTTAAGTTTACCAAGGCTAAAACCTAATTCATCTGCCATTTTTCTTTGGCTGCTATTTGGGTTTTTTTGTATTTTTCTCAATACTTCAAAATGATCTTGTGTTTCTTTCATAATGTTCAATTATTGAACATCAACGCTTAAATTACAAGATTTATTTGTTTTTTTTATCTTTTATAAAAAAAGCCTGCAATCTCTTGCAGGCTTCTCTTTTTTCTTTGTAAATTAATATCAATTTATATTTTTAAAAAGTGTATTTCTTGAGACTGAAAATCTTTTTCAGTGCATAAATCAAGCCAATTGAGCTATTAGTACCGGTCAGCTACACACCTTACGGTGCTTACACATCCGGCCTATCAACGTAGTGGTCTACTACGGCTCTATAGGAAGAACTAGTTTTG
>Ga0307986_10001935_pt1 | contig 14918 bp, 17 predicted proteins | sample EllFjometageno82_FD_203170 | JGI IMG/M metagenome (GOLD analysis project Ga0307986, IMG submission 203170) | Marine microbial communities from Ellis Fjord, Antarctic Ocean - #82 | ecosystem: Environmental > Aquatic > Marine > Unclassified | place: Southern Ocean | collected 2014-10-09
CCAACTTCATAAGTTCTATTAAGTAAATTATATGGATTTTGAACTGAAAGCATTCTTGGAAGTTTTTTACTTTCAGATAGTTCTAAAAATTTAGATAATCCCCATGGAGTCTCATTTGATAAACCTACATATTTAATTTTCCCCTGATCAATAAATTTTTTTAAATTTCCTAAAATATCTTCAAATTTAGTCCACTCGTTACTGTCATTATGCTCGTACCCCAATTGCCCAAAAAAGTTTGTTTTTCTTTCAGGCCAATGTAATTGATATAAATCAATGTAATCAGTCTTTAATCTTTTTAAACTTCCCTCAAGAGCTGCTGTAATATTTCTTTCTCCAAATTGATTTCCACCACCCCTGACATACTCTCTCATTGGTCCACAAACTTTAGAAGCTAAAATTACCTTGTCTCTCTTTTTATTTTTTTGAAACCAGTTTCCAATAATTACCTCTGTATCTCCAAATGTTTCTTGTTTTGGAGGTATAGAATAAATCTCAGCAGTATCCCAAAAGTTTACACCTTGGTCTAAGGCGTAGTCCATCTGCTCAAAACCTTCTTCCTGAGTATTTTGTTCACCCCAAGTCATTGTACCGAGACAAATAGTGCTTACTTCTAGGTTGGTATTGCCTAATTTTTTATAATTCATAATTATTTTAACCTTATTAAGACATCTTGAAATAATAGTAAAAGGCTATTATATATAATGAATGATATTCAATAAACAAAATTTACTAAACAAAGTAAAAGAAGCACAACAATCAACAGTAGTAATGGATGAGGGCTTAAGAGCCTACATGCTTAAAGTTTATAACTACATGGCTTCTGGTATTTTACTAACTGGACTTGTGTCTTTAATATTTTTTAAACTGTCTGTAGTAACAGATGCTAATGGGTCTATTGTTTCCTTAACAAGCATAGGTAATACAATTTTTCTTTCAGGATTTAAATGGATAGTAATGCTTGCTCCGCTTGGAGTTGTCTTTTACATGAGTGCTAAAATTAATAAAATGGCAGCATCTACAGCTCAAACAACTTTTTGGGTTTTTGCGTCGTTAATGGGAATTTCATTATCTTCAATATTTTTAACTTATACTGGAGCTAGTATTACTAGAGTATTTTTTATTACTTCAATCACTTTTGGTGCAATGAGTTTATATGGTTACACAACTAAAAGAGATCTTACAAAATTAGGATCTTTCTTAATGATGGGTCTAATTGGAATTATTGTAGCATCAGTCGTAAACATGTTTCTGAAATCCACAATGATGGATTTTATTATCTCAATTTTAGGAGTTTTAATATTTGTAGGACTCACTGCTTACGACACTCAAAAAATTAAAAACATGTATGCAGCAAGTGATACAGGTGAGTTGATGGGTAAAAAGGCTGTAATGGGAGCCCTAACTCTTTACCTAGACTTTATAAATTTATTTATAATGTTGTTAAGATTATTTGGCCAAAGACGTTAGTCTTTTTTTATTTTTTAAGGTTTTTCCAATTAGTATTTTTAAGTAAAATTTCTAGATCAAAATAATTTTTTAAAACTTTTCCGTTAGAATCTGTAATTAGATATTTTAGGTTTTTATTACTTGGCTTAAAGTTTTTACAAATCTTGTATAGGGCATTCTCAGCAGCATTCTTAAAAACACTGAAACTCACCTGTCTAGTAGAAATATTTAAACCATAATCTTTCCACGATCCTTCAGAGACCATTTTCGCGTATAAATCTAAAATAACCTTGAGTTCATTTTTTTCAAAAAATTGTCTTTCTTCTATTTGTTTATGTGGATTATTAACAACAAGTTTTAGATTTCTATTCATCAATTTTATATTTATTAATTAGCGACACCTGAAATATTGTAAAGACAAGTGTTATTGGCAGCATACCCCAGACTTTAAAGTTAACCCAGAACTCTTCAGTCTGTGTTCTCCAAATGCACTCATTTAAAATGGCAAGGCCAAAGAAAAAAAACATCCATCTTTTGTTTAATATCTCCCATCCAATATCAGACAAAGTAATAGATTTACCCATAATTTTTTTAAGCACAGGCTCTTTTGTGAAATATTTTCCAAAAAATAAAGCAAGAGCAAATAAGATGTTTATGATTGTGGGCTTCACATAAATAAAAATTGGATTATTAAAATAAATAGTTAGACCTCCAAAAAAAGTAATTAAGATACCGCTTATTAACGGCATCATGGGTATTTTTTTTTCAAAAAACCATACAACAACTAATGCAATTAATGTTGCAACTATAAGTGGTGGAAGTGCAATAGATAAATTTTTATCATTATTGTAATAATAGAAAAAAAATATGGCTAATGGCCCAAAGTCAGTTACAAATTTAATAAATGATTTATTCACTTGAGACATATTAACATATTAAAAAAACATTTATATTTTTTTTATTGATTTTTTTTTTTAAACCCCCATATTAATAGTAATGGCAATTCAAAAAGCTAAATTTTCAATTGGTGATATTGTAAAGCACAAACATTTTGAGTTCAGAGGTGTAATTTATGATGTTGATTTTGAATTTAATAATTCTGAAGAGTGGTATCAATCTATTCCGAAGAATGTTAGACCAAAAAAAGATCAACCTTTTTATCATTTACTGGCTGAAAACGATGAGATTACTTATGAGGCATATGTTTCAGAGCAAAATCTACTTATGGATGATTCAGAGGATCCTATTAAGCACCCCTTAATTGAAGAGATCTTTTCAGGTAGAAAAGGGTCCAGCTACTTTAAGCCTTCTAATTAATTCTTTTTTTCAACACAATTAGTTCAAAACTTTGACATACATAATTGTTATTCTAAACGTAATCTGATCAAGGATGTCAAATAACATTTCCCTTTATTATTTACTCCCTCTACATTCTTGATCAGTATTATCCTTATAAAAAAAATTAAATTATCGTTTTTTTGATATATATAATCTAAAAATGTTTAAATCTTTTGAGCCAAATAAAATTTTTTCAATAACATCAAGAGCCCCAAAGTATGTTTTGTTTTTATTTATTATCGTTTTATTAATTGGTTTAATGGAATCGCTTATTTTATCTCCTGAAGATTATAAGCAAAGTGATGCGGTTAGAATTATGTATGTTCACGTACCAGCAGCATGGATAGCACTCGGAATATTTTCAGGTTTAGCTTTATTATCTATTGGAAGTTTTGTTTTTAAAAATAAAAATTTTGGCCTAATTGCTAAAAGCTTAGCACCCTCTGGATTTGTTTTTAATATTATTGCATTAGTTACAGGATCAATTTGGGGCAAGCCTACTTGGGGAACATGGTGGGCTTGGGATGCAAGAATAACTTCCATGTTAATTTTAGCTTTATTTTATGGAATGTATCTATTGGCCTGGAGAATTTTTGAGAATAAAGAACAGGCAACAAAGGTCACTTCTTTAATTGCAATTTTAGGAGTAATAAATGTTCCTATCATTAAATTTTCAGTAGATTGGTGGAATACTCTTCATCAACCAACTTCAATCAATATTTTATCAACCAACACAGCAATTCATGGGTCGATGTTAATTCCATTAGGCATTATGACTGCGGCATTTGCCCTTTTTTCACTACTCATTTTTTTGATGAAATATAATACCGAACTGATAAAAGTAAAAAATAAAGGATTAGATAGATTATGATAAATGAAATAATTTCAATGAATGGGTATGGTGCTTACGTATGGTCAGCTTTTTCATTTACGTTGATAAGTTTCACAGCATTATATTTTGTGACTAAATTACAACTTTCAAAAGAAAAAAAAATATTTGCTTCTAAATTTGGTTCGCTAAATATAGAAAAAGCTAGAGTTGCAAGATCACAAGATATTAATAAAGAAATATTGTCTAATATATCGAATATTTAACTAATAAACCATGTATGGTAAAAAAGTTAAATTAAGACTTATATTTTTAGCTTTAATTTTAGTCTCGTTAATCTTAACTGTTTTTCTAATTTTACAGTCATTAAAGGACAATGTTGTATACTTCAAATCTCCATCTGAAATAGAGTCTTTAATAGAAATAGATAAAAAGAAGATAAGAATAGGAGGAATGGTTAAAGAACGATCAATTTTTATGAATTCCAATGAAGTTAATTTTATTATCACTGATTTTAAAAACGAGATTAATGTTATTTATTCAGGAGCTGTTCCAAATTTATTTGCAGAGGGGAAAGGAGTGGTAGCCGAGGGTTTTTTGAAAGATAAAAAATATTTTTTAGCTACTAAAATCTTGGCAAAACATGATGAAAATTATATGCCCCCAGAAGTTAAAGAAGCTATAGGAGATAAATAAATTGCTAACTAATCAGACAGGTTATTATTCTTTAATTTTAGGGTTGCTACTTTCATTTTTACTTTGTGGTGTTTCAATTAAAGACTTTAATAGTAGCAGTAAGACAATTAACAAAAATATATTATTTTTATCTTTTTTACAGTTAGTTTTTGTAATCGTAAGTTTCTTGAGTTTAATCTTATCTTTTATAAAATCAGACTTTAGCAATGAGACAGTTTTTAATAACTCACACACCACCAAACCATTATTTTATAAAATTTCAGGTACGTGGGGAAATCATGAGGGAAGTTTATTGTTATGGTTATTAGTATTAACCTTGTTTATTTTTTTATTTTTAATCAAATCAAGAGATCAACCTAAGAAATATAGAAATTTAACTTTATTATTTCAGCAAATAATAATTAGTGGCTTTTTTTTATTTGTGTTGATGACGTCTAATCCTTTTAATTATTTATTTCCAATCCCTATGGAAGGATTAGGCCTTAATCCAATTTTACAGGACCCCGCCCTAGCAATTCATCCTCCAATTTTATATTTAGGGTATGTTGGGACATCAATAATATTTTCATCATCACTTGCTGCAATTACGCAAAATTATGTTTCAAAAGAATGGGGTCAGCATATTAAAAAATGGGTTTTAGTTTCCTGGATTTTTTTGACTATAGGAATTATGCTTGGATCAATTTGGGCATATTATGAATTAGGATGGGGTGGGTTTTGGTTTTGGGACCCTGTTGAAAATATTTCTTTAATGCCCTGGCTAACATTAACAGCACTATTACACTGTATTTTAGTATTAGAAAGAAGAGGACTATTAACATCTTGGGTGGTTATATTGTCCATTACTACATTTACCCTCAGTATGTGTGGAACTTTTTTGGTTAGATCTGGAATATTGAATTCAGTACATACTTTTGCAAATGATCCAGCAAGAGGAATTTTTATATTAATTTTTCTTTTTATTTTAATTTTTTTATCATTAGGAATATTTTTTTTATTCAATAAAGAAGATAATAAGAACTCAAGTAATTTTTTTTGGTTAAGTAAGGAAGCCACTATTTTAGTGAATAATTGGTTCATGATGTATTTTTTATCTGTTGTATTAATTGGGACGGTTTACCCAATTTTTCTTGACGTAATAGCTGCTGAGAAAATTTCTGTTGGACCTCCTTTTTATCATAAACTAATAGCTCCTTTTTTAGGGCCATTTCTATTGTTTATGGTTTTTGGAACTAGACTAAAATGGATTAGGTCTAAAATTGAGAACAAAAATTTATTAATTATATTCTTTATGATTTCAATCATATTAACATATTTTTTATTGAAAAATATAACTACTGATTTGCTTTTTTATACTATTTTAATTGCAGCTGCTTTATTTTTGTTTTTTACCACCTTAAAAGAGTTATTTGTCAAAAAACTTTATAATATCTCTCAAACAACTGCACATTTTGGTTTTAGTTTATTTATACTGGCTATTTTGTTTAACAGCATTTTATCATCAGAAATAATAACTAATATAAAAATTGGAGAAAGATATTATTATAATGAAAGTGAAATTTTTTTTGAAAAAATAGAAGAAAAAAAAGAAAGTAACTATAATTCAATTGTAGGTCATTTTAAAATAACAGATGAAAAAGGAAAGGTTGTTAAGTTAAAGCCAGAGCTAAGAGTGTACAACCAACCTATAGTCATCACTAGTGAGGCTGATATAAAAACAACATTATTAGTAGACAAGTTTTTAGCAATGAATCTTGTCAAAGGTAATGAATATTTTAATATTAGATACCAGGTAAAACCATTTATGCTTTGGATTTGGATATCAGTTTTATTATTAAGCCTTGGAGGATTAATGGGTTTACTTAAAAAAAGAATATGACAAATAAAATTAACTTATTTATTTTTGCTATACTCTTGAGCTTCTGTTTTGTTATTTTTTATAAAGGTTTAAATAACTCAAATATTTATACTCCTAAAATTAAGAATCAAAAAAACATACCCTCTTTTAAAGCTAAGGACTTTTATTCAAATGTTGATATTGATTCTAAAAAAATTTTTGAAGCAAATAATTTTTACATTGTAAATATTTGGGCTTCGTGGTGTGTTCCATGTAGAAAAGAACATTCTCTCTTAATGAAATTAAGTAAAAATAATTCTGTTAAATTAATTGGGCTGAACTATAGAGACAATTTAAGTAATGCAAAAAAGTTCATTGATGAATTGGGAAATCCTTATTCTCAAATTTTAATTGATAATAGTGGAACGTTGAGTGTTGAATTTGGAGCTTATGGTGTGCCAGAAACTTTTATTATAAATAAAAATAAAAAAATTATTAAAAAATATATAGGGCCTATTAACCAGAAGATATTAGAGGAAATTAAATTACTCATACAATGAAAATATCAAAAATAGTCTTAATTATATTTCTCTTTATAGGTTTTTCTCAATTAAAATCAGAAGAAAAAAATGAAGTGATGGAAAATAAGATTTTAAAAAATGTGCGTTGTTTAATTTGTCAAGGACAGTCGGTTTTTGATTCAGAATCTGATTTTGCATCCAGCATAAAACTAGTCGTAAAAAAAAAAATTAATGAGGGTGCGTCTGAGAAACAGATATATAGTTTCTTAAAAGAAAAATATGGACAATGGATATTATATGAGCCTGAATTGAGTAAAAACACATATATTCTATGGATATTACCTATATTGTTATTTTTGTTAGGTGGTGCAATAATATATAAAAATTTAATAATAAGAAAAAAAATCAACTAACTGTAAATCTAAATAAATGTATAATTTTTTTAACAAAACTTTCCTACTAATAATTTTAACTGCATTTTATTTACCAATTAATGCTGAAGAAAATAAAAAAAATAGTATCCACCAGTATAACTTTTATGTAGGAAACTTTGATTTTAGTGATCACAAACAAAAAGCAATATTATTAGGGTTTCAACATCAAAATGAAACATTAGAAAGAAAGCTAATTTTAGGAAATGCATCTCCAATCACGGGCGGTTTTATAACTGAAAATTCTGCTGCATATCTCTACACAGGAGTGGAATGGAATTATGACATGGGTGGTAAAATAACTTTTACTCCTAGTTTTACACCTGGACTTTACAGTGCAGGAGATGGAAAAGATTTAGGCCATATCTTAGAGTTTAAAACTGAAATTCAAGCATCTTATGCTATATCTGAAGATTCAAGATTCGGTATGTCATACAATCATATATCAAATGCAAGCTTGGGAGATAAAAACCCTGGGGCAAATAGTTATATGGTTAATTATTTTAAAAACTTTTAATAAATATTAATGAACCTAAATGAATGCCATAACTTTAGTGACTTTAGAAAATTAGCTAAAAAAAAATTACCTTCACCAATATTTCATTATATTGATGGTGCTGCAGATGATGAAATTACATATGATAGAAACACAAGTGCTTTTAATGATGTTGATTTAGTTCCAAATGTTTTAAGAGGTGTTGAAAATGTTGATTTATCAACAACTATATTTGGAAAAAAATTAGACCTGCCTTTTTATCTTGCACCTACTGCGCTGCAAAGACTTTTTCACTATGATGGAGAAAGAGCTGTAGGAAAAGCTGCTCAAAAATTTAATACAATGTTTGGAGTTTCTGCACTTGCAACAGTAAGTGTTGAGGAAATAGCTTCATTAGTTGATACACCAAAAATGTTTCAATTTTATTTTCACAAAGATAGAGGTTTAAATGATTCTTGTTTAGAAAGAGCAAAAGCAGCAAAATTTGATGTTATGGCTTTAACGGTAGATACAATAACAGGAGGAAACCGTGAAAGAGATTTAAGAACCGGATTTACATCACCTCCAAAGCTAACACTTTCAAGTCTTTTTAGTTTTGCAACAAAACCGATGTGGGGAATAAACTATTTAACAAAAGGTAAATTTGAATTACCTCACCTTCAAGATTATGTAAAAGAGGGTACGGATACCAATACTTCAATAGGAAATTACTTTTCTACAATGTTGGATCAATCTATGAACTGGAAAGATGCTGAAAAACTTTGTTCTCAATGGGGTGGTCATTTTGCACTTAAGGGAGTGATGAGTGTTGAAGATGCAAAACGTGCAGTTGATATTGGATGTACGGGGATAATGGTTTCAAATCATGGTGGGAGACAATTAGATGGATCTAGAGCACCCTTTGACCAGCTTGCTGAAATTGTTGATGCTGTTGGGGATAAATTAGATGTAATTTGTGAAGGTGGATTTCAGAGAGGAACTCATATGCTTAAAGCATTATCGTTAGGTGCAAAAGCATGTTCAGGAGGAAGATTGTATCTTTATGCTCTAGCTGCTGGGGGACAAGCAGGTGTTGAGAGAGCTATTGAAAAGTATAAGGCTGAATTAATAAGAGACATGAAATTAATGGGTTGTACTAAAATCAGTGACTTAAATAGAAGTAATTTAAGATTTAGATAACATGAACCTAAAAGACTGTCATAATTTTACTGATTTTAGAAGACTGGCTAAAAAAAAATTACCCTCACCCATATTTCATTATATTGATGGTGGTGCAGACGATGAGTTAACTTTAAGAAGAAATACTGAATCCTTTAATGACTGTGACTTAGTTCCAAGTATACTCGCAAGTGTTGGAAAACCCGATCTTTCAACTTCTGTTTTTGGAAAAAAAATTGATATGCCAATTTTTCTATCACCAACTGCAATGCAAAGACTTTATCATCATGAAGGAGACAAGGCATCTGCAAGAGCTGCTGAAAAATTTGGAACTTTTTATAGCATGTCCACTATGGCCAATAATACAATTGAAGAGATTTCATCAATTTCAAATGGACCAAAATTATTTCAACTTTATATTCACAAGGATCAATCAATAACAGACGATCTAATTGACAGATGTAGAGCATCTGGTTTTGATGGTATGTGTTTAACAGTTGATACATTGGTTGCTGGTAACAGAGAGAGAGATCATAGAACTGGATTTACCACACCTCCAAAACTTACACTCCAAAGTTTAATGAGTTTTGCTATGAGACCTGAATGGGTATTTAATTATTTTACTCATAAAAAATTTGAACTATCAAATGTTAAAAATAAAACAGATAAAGGCACAAATATTTCAAAGTCAGTCATTGAATATATTAATGAACAATATGATCCAGCTATGAATTGGAAAGATGCAGAATATTGTGTAAAAAAGTGGAACGGACCATTTGCACTAAAAGGAGTGATGTCAATTGAAGATGCCAAAAAAGCTATAGATATTGGCTGTACAGCAATAATGGTTTCAAATCATGGAGGAAGACAGTTAGATGGATCAAGGTCACCCTTTGATCAGGTTGCAGCTATTAGAGATGCTGTTGGAGACAAGCTAGAAATAATTTTAGATGGTGGGGTAAGAAGAGGAACGCATGTTTTAAAAGCCTTAGCTGCAGGTGCAACAGCCTGTAGTTTTGGAAAGATATTTCTATTCTCTTTAGCTGCAGGAGGTCAAAAAGGAGTTGAGCATTTATTACAAAATATGCACGATGAGATTAATAGAAATATGGTTTTGATGGGTTGTAAAAACCTAAAAGAATTAAATAGCTCTAAACTAATTTACAGAAAGTAAATTTAAGCTTATGTTTTTTATTATTAATAAATATATATAATTAAAATAAATTTTTTATCAAAAAGATAAACCTTAGAATTAAATTATGAAACTAGCAAAAAACTTAGAAAGATTAGGAACAGAGTCAGCATTCAGTGTATTAGCTGAAGCAAAAAAATTAGAATCTCAGGGAAATCCAATGATTCACATGGGGTTGGGCCAACCAGATTTTAAAACACCTAAGCATATAGTTGAAGCAGCAAAAAAAGCTTTAGATGATGGACACCATGGATATGTAATGTCCAATGGAATTCCTGAGTGTAGACAAGCTGTAACAAGAAGTATTAAAAGACATTATAACGTGGATGTAGATTTTGAGAGAATTCTAATCATGCCTGGTGGAAAACCAACAATGAGTTATGCAATTCAATGTTTTGGGGAGCCGGGTGCGGAAATAATTCACCCAACTCCCGCTTTTCCAATTTATGAATCTATGATTAATTATACTGGCTCAACAGGGGTGCCATATGATCTAACAGAAGATAAGGATCTAAAATTTAACCCAGAGAAAATTTTATCTCTAATTACGGATAAAACTAGATTGTTGATATTAATAAACCCAAATAATCCAACAGGAAGCTTTGTAGAAAAAGCTGATGTTGATGTATTAGCTGAAGGTCTTAAAAAATATCCACACGTAACAATTTTAAGTGATGAAATTTACAGTAGACAAATTTTTGACAATAAAGAAATGCCTTCATTCTTTAATTATCCAGAATTAAGAGAAAGATTAATTGTTTTGGAGGGGTGGAGTAAAGCATACTCAATGACTGGATGGAGACTAGGATGGAGTTTTTGGCCCAAGGAATTAGTTCCGCATGTAAATAGACTTTTAATAAATAGTGTTTCTTGTGTAAACGCAGCTGCTCAATTTGCAGGTATTGCAGCCTTAGATGGCCCAGATGATTCAATTAACGAAATGATGAAAGAATTTACCATTAGAAGAAAATTAATTCACGAAGGGTTAAATAATTTACCTGGTGTAGAGTGTAGTTTGCCAGGGGGAGCTTTTTATGCATTTCCTAAAGTAGTAGGAACGGGAATGAATGGTGCAGAGTTTTGTAAAAAATCGATGCATGAAGCTGGAGTTGCTATAGTTCCTGGTGCAGCTTTTGGTAAAACTTGTAATGATTATGTGAGGTTCAGTTTTGCGTGTTCTCAAGATAATATTTCTAATGCATTAGAAAATCTTAAGAAGATGTTAGGCTAAAAATTTAATTAAGGTCAAAAATTTTACCCGGGTTCATTATATTATTTGGATCAAGGCTTCTTTTAATTGATTTCATTAAAGGTAAATTATCTGGATGTTCTTTAATAAGGTAAGCTTTTTTCTGCAAACCAATGCCATGCTCACCAGTAATTGTTCCCTCAAGCTCTAAAGTCTTATCTATAAGCTTATCACTAAAGTCTCTAATTTTTTGATATGAACCTTCAATTGCTGGATCATACATTATGATGGCATGAAAATTTCCATCACCAACATGACCGACCATTGGAGCCTTAAGACCAAATTTTTTTATTTCAGTTTCGGCAAAATTAATGCACTCAACTAAATTAGAAACAGGTACACATACATCTGTTGAATATATTTTTACATTCTTCCCTTGCGCTTTTACTGACCAATAAACATCGTGTCTCGCTTGCCATAATTTATTTCTTTCCTCAAGTGACACAGCCCATTTAAAATCGCTTCCATTGTTGCTTTTTGATAACTCCTCAACAATTTTAATTGCTTCTTTATTTGATTCTTCACTACCATGAAATTCAAAAAAGAGTGTTGGCTTTGCTTCCATATTTTCTAATTTTGAGTACTCAATACAAATTTCCATTTGATCTTTATTTAACATTTCTATTCTTGCAATTGGAACGCCATACTGAATAACTTCTTGAGACGTTAAAACAGCTGTTTCAAGATTGGGAAAATGACATACAGCACTCATTATACTTTCAGGTATCGGTGATAATCTTAAATGTACTTCTGTGATAACTCCCAAGGTACCTTCAGAACCTATAAATAAATTTGTTAAATTATAGCCCGCAGAAGATTTTTTTGTTCGAGTTCCAGTTTTAACAATTTCACCACTTGGTAAAACAACTGTTAACCCTGACACAACCGTTCTCATTGTTCCATATTTAACTGCCATTGTGCCTGAGGCTGAAGTTGAAGCCATGCCACCCAAAGCAGCATCTGCACCAGGATCAATTGGAAAAAAAACACCATCATCTCTTAAATATTCATTTAATTGTTTTCTAGTTACATTTGCTTGAACTCTACAGTCGAAATCTTCCACATTAACGCTTAAAACTTTATTCATTTTTTCAAGTGATAAGGTCACGCCATTTTCATTTCCAACAGCGTTACCTTCTAGAGATGTTCCGGTGCCAAAAGGAACAACAGGAATTTTATGTTTATTACATAAGAATAATATTTTTGAAACTTCCTCATTTGTTTCTGGAAAAACTACTGCTTGTGATAGAACTGCCTCATAGGCATCCTCACCTCTAGCATAGTTTGCCCTAATAGATTTTGATATAGAAAATCTATCTTTTAAAAGATCTGAAAGTTCAGTTTGTAATATGTTGTTTTCCATTTTATTTTTAAATAGTATATCAAGCTTAAACTAAAAAAAAATAGTCTAAAATATGAAAAAAATATTAATTACTAGAAGGTTATTGAAAGCAAGTGAGGAAAAGGCTGCAAAAATTTTTTACACAAAAATCAATACTAATGACGAACTATATTCACAGTCTAAATTAATTGAATTAAGTCAAGGTTGTGATGCAATTTTAACATCTTTAACAGAAAAAATGGATGAAGATACAATCAATAAACTGCCAGATACAGTCAAAGTAATTTCTAATTTTGCAGTAGGTTTTGGAAATATTGATTTAGAAGCAGCAAAAAAAAGAGGAATAGTGGTTACAAACACTCCTGATGTTTTAACAGATGCTACAGCAGAGATTGCAATGCTGTTAATACTTGGTGCTGCACGAAGAGTCCCAGAGGGAATTGAGCATGCTAAGAATAGCGATTGGAAATGGTCAGCAGATTTTTTAATCGGCAAACAATTAACAGGAGCAAGACTTGGAATTCTAGGAATGGGAAGAATCGGAAGAGCTGTAGCAAAACTTTCAAGGTCCTTTGGAATGAAGATTAATTATCATAATAGATCAAAACTTACTCCAGAGCTTGAGGAGGGTGCAACCTATCACAAAGATATTAAAAGTTTATTTTCTATTTCTGATGTTTTATCAATTAATTGTCCAGCGACAAAAGAAACTATAAATATTATTAATAAAGAAACTTTAGAATATTTTCCAACAGGGGCAATAATTACTAATAGTGCAAGAGGTGATATGATAGATGACGAAGCCATGTTAGATGCTTTAGATAGAAGAAAAATCTATGCAGTTGGCTTAGATGTTTATAAGGGTGAGCCAAGCTTAAATTCTGGTTATTTAAAACACAAAAGTGCTTTTATTTTACCTCATCTTGGAAGCTCAACCAAACAAACTAGAACGGCAATGGGAGATTTAGCAGTAGATAATATTGATGAGTTTTTTAAAAATGGAGATTGCAAAAATCAAGTAAATTAGTTTTATTATAAGTTCTAAAAATCAATATTTACAAGCTTATTTCCCGTATATAATAAGTCTCAATTTAAGATAAGGTTAGTTAATTAATTTTTAAAATAATTAAACTTAAGAAAAAATTATTTTCTAAAAATAAAACATGACAGACGTTGCTAATAAAAAAATTTTAAGTCCTGAAAATCAAAAAAGACAAAAGAATATAATTAGTAAATTTAATCTAAGTCTTGAAGATCAAAAAAGGGAAAAGAATATAATTAGCAAATTAAATCTACAAAAACTTCCTTTTGATATACCTTTTAATAAAATTTGTGATCTTAATTTAGAGATGGCTAGACATTCAAAGCTAGTCTTAAAATATGAAGAAGATAAAACAGGCCTTAAATGGGTTTTTTCTTCAATAAAAAAATATAAAGTTTTTTTAACAATATTTGAAGCAAATGAATTGGGAATAGAAATTTATAAGGAAAGAATATCCCACAAACTTCCGGAGTACTCCTATAAAACAATTGCACAAATTGTTGATGAAGGAATTTCTAAAAATTTTTTTTTAAAATTAAAAGCAAGAGCTTGCTTATCTAAAGATTTAAAGATTAGAAATGTAAGACCTTCAGAGGACCTTATTATTGAATTTGTAAATTGGAAAATTGAATTATTATCATCTGTGATGAAATTCAAAAAAGGATTTATTAATTAGAGTTTTTATTAAATAAAGAAACTTTAAAAATTACAAGCAGTCACTGGAAAAAATTATGTTTAAAATATTAAAATAGTCTAAAGATAAAAGAATAATTCTACTTTAGATTGTATTATAATATCTGTGTGTCATTTTCTCTATAGACACTCATCTCCATTTAGAATTAAATCTTAATTGTTAATTAACAAACACTAATAGAGGAGAAATAATGATTAAAGATAAAAAATCTTTGAAGGCTTCAACACCTTCAAGAAGAAAGTTCTTTAAAGCAGCGGCAGTGACCGGCGCAGCAGCAGCAACAGCTGTGGCAATGCCTAGTATTGCTAATGCAGCTCCCATAACATTAAAGATGCAAGCAGCTTGGCCTTCAGGCGCTAATATCTTTTTTGAAATGGCACAAGACTATTGCAATATGGTTAACGACATGTCTGGTGGATCACTTAAGATTGATCTTCAGCCTGTTGGAGCAATTGTAAAGACTTCAGAAATTGGACAAGCAGTAAGTTCAGGCGTAGTAGATATGGGTCACTGGGTGACAGCATATTGGTACGGTAAAAATGCTGCAGCTTCACTTTTTGGAACTGGCCCTTCATACGGAATGTCATCTCAAGAAGTTATGGGATGGATGGAACGTGGTGGTGGAAGAAAATTATATGAAGAAG
>Ga0307986_10001936_pt1 | contig 14915 bp, 16 predicted proteins | sample EllFjometageno82_FD_203170 | JGI IMG/M metagenome (GOLD analysis project Ga0307986, IMG submission 203170) | Marine microbial communities from Ellis Fjord, Antarctic Ocean - #82 | ecosystem: Environmental > Aquatic > Marine > Unclassified | place: Southern Ocean | collected 2014-10-09
AAACGCAAATAGATGCGAGCTCAGGTTTATTTTGTAATCCACTAGGCCATGGTAGAAGAGAAATTACAGAAGCTGTTACAAAACAATTAGAAACATTAGATTACGCTCAACCGTTTCAACAAGGTTTCGGTGGTTCTTTTGAATTAGCTACAAGAATTTCAAAACACACACCTGGTGATTTAAACAAAATGTTTTTTACAATTTGTGGATCTACAGCAGTAGAAACAGCGATTAAAATTGCTGTTGCTTATCATAGAGCCAAAGGTCATGCAGAAAGATTTAGATTTGTTGGACGTGAACGTGGTTATCATGGAATGAACATTGGCTGTATTTCAGTTGGTGGAATGGTGAACAATATTAAAACATTCGCAAGTGTTTTGATGCCAGGTGTCCAACACATTAGACATACACATTTACCAGAACATAAATTTATTAGCGGTCAACCAGAGACTGGAGATTATTTAGCAAACGATTTAGAGACGATTTGTGCAAACTTTGGTGGTGAAAATATCGCTGCTTGTATTGTTGAACCAATTGCTGGATCAACTGGAACATTAGTTCCACCGAAAGGATATTTACAAAAACTAAGACAGATCTGTGACAAACATGGAATACTTTTAATTTTTGATGAAGTAATTACAGGTTGGGGTAGAACAGGTTCTAAATTTGGTGCTGATGAATTTGGTGTAATACCAGATATTATGACAATGGCAAAAGCCACAACAAACGGTGTTGTTCCAATGGGTGTTGTTGCTTGTAATGATTTTATTTATGATGCAGTAATGGATGCTTCGCCAACAGGTGCGGTTGAATTATTTCATGGTTATACCTATTCAGGAATTCCAGTAGCCGTTGCTGCAGCATTAGCAGTTCAGGATATTTTTGAAAAAGATGATATTTTTAACAGAGCAAAAAATTTAGCTCCTTATTTCCAAAAAGGATTGTTTTCTCTGCAAGACTTAGATTCTGTGGATAATATTAGAGGCTATGGAATGATGGGTGGAATTGACATGAAGCTAAACACAAAACCTGGTAAAGCTGGATTTGAATGTTTTAAAGCATGTTATGAAGCTGGTGTTAATTTTAAAGCAACTGGGGACTGTTTAATTATTGCTCCTCAATTTATCTGTGAAGAAAAACATATTGATGAGATTATTGATAAGTTAAGAACAGGTATTACGAATTATCAAAAAAATCAAAAAAACTAATAATCTTTATTAATTTAAAATATTTGTAAAAGGGAGAATGAGTTATGAAAATTGGCGTACCTAAAGAAATTAAACCACAAGAACATCGTATTGGATTAACACCAGATAGTGTTAAAATTTTAATATCAGAGGGTCATGAAGTCTTAGTTGAAAACAATGGCGGTTTTGAAGCAGGTTTTGAAAATGATCAGTACACAAGTGTTGGTGCGAAAATTATTGATAAAGCTGAGGATATTTTTAATGATGCAGATATTATTGTTAAAGTAAAAGAGCCTCAATCGGGTGAAGTTAAAATGATTAGAGAAGGTCAGATTGTTTATACTTATCTACATTTAGCGGCAGCCAAAGAATTAACAGAGGGTTTAATTAAATCAAAAGGTGTTTGTATCGCTTATGAAACAGTAACAGATGATAATGGTAGACTACCACTATTAGCACCTATGAGTGCAGTTGCTGGACGTATGTCAGTCCAAGCTGGTGCACATTGTTTGGAAAAAAATCAAAAAGGCAGAGGTCTTTTATTAGGTGGCGCTCCTGGTGTTGAAGGGGGAACAGTTGTCATTTTAGGTGGTGGTGTTGTTGGAGAAAATGCAGCAGTGATTGCAACTGGAATGGGAGCCAAAGTTCATATTGTTGATAAATCAGAAGTAAGGTTAAAACAATTAGTTGAAATGTTTGGTAAAAAAATAATTCCAGAACAAAGTGACAAAATAGATTTAAATAAACTAGTAGCAGAAGCTGATCTTTTAATTGGTGGTGTTTTAATTCCAGGAGCAGAGGCTCCAAAGTTAGTCACCAAATCAATGTTAAAATTAATGAAAAGAGGATCTGTAATTGTTGACGTTGCAATCGACCAAGGTGGTTGTGTGGAGACCAGCAAACCAACAACTCACGGAGATCCCACATATATTATTGATGATGTTGTTCATTACTGTGTAGCAAACATGCCTGGCGGCGTTCCAAGAACTTCAACTATTGCATTAAATACTGCAACACTTCCTTATTTAGTCAAACTTGCAAACAAAGGTTATAAAAAAGCATTAGGAGAAGATAAAAACTTTTTAGCTGGATTAAATGTTCATAAAGGAATGGTAACTTACAAAGCTGTTGCTGATGTATTTGGACATGAATTTGTTTCACCAGAAAAGGCAATAACAAGTTAATTTAAAAATGGAAAAAAAAATTCCAACCAGCGCAAAAGTTGTTGTGATTGGTGGTGGAATTGCTGGTTGTTCTGTTGCCTATCATTTAGCAAAATTTGGATGGAAAGACACAGTCTTACTAGAACGAGATCAACTTACATCAGGAACAACTTGGCATGCTGCGGGGCTTGTTGGTCAATTAGGTGCCTCATCTATAATTACTCGTCTTAGAAAATATTCACTTAATCTATATAAACAATTAGAAAAAAAAACTGGCTTATCAACTGGACTTAAACAAAATGGTGCAATCACAGTAGCAAGTTCACCTGAAAGGTTACAAGAATTATTAAGGCAAGCAACGGCCGCACAATTATTTGATGTTAATGTTGAAACTGTTAGCAAAGAAAGAATTAAAGAACTTTACCCAGTAATAAATAATGATGATATTTTAGGAGGAGTTTACATGCCAGAAGATGGACAGGCTGATCCTGTAGGTGTAACAAATGTATTAGCAAAAAGTGCTAAAATGGAAGGGGTACAAATATTTGAAAAAACTCCTGTTGAAAAAATATTAGTTAAAAATCAAAAAATTGTTGGTGTGCAAACTAAATCTGGTAAAATTGACTGTGAGTATGTTGTTATAGCGACAGGCATGTGGTCAAGACAAATAGGGGAGGATATTGGTGTAAGTATACCTTTATATCCTAATGAGCATTTTTATATAATTACTGAGCCGTTAGATAAATTACCCAAAAATTTACCAGTTTTAAGGGATTATAATTCATGTCTTTATCTAAAAGAGGATGCTGGCAAAATGTTAGTTGGAATTTTTGAACCCAATGCAAAGCCTGCTTTTAAAGATAAAGGAGTAGTGCCTAATGATTTTTCATTTGGTGAATTTCCTGATGATTTTGATCATTTTGAACCTTATTTAGAAAAATCTTTTCAGAGATTACCCCTATTAGAAACTGCGGGAATTAGGAAATTTTTTTCAGGTCCAGAATCATTTACACCTGATACTCAATATCTTTTAGGAGAGACACCAGAGGTTAACAATCTTTTTACTTGCTGTGGCTTTAACAGTATTGGTATAGCAAGTGCTGGTGGTGCAGGTAGAGTTACAGCCGAATGGATGATTAATGGTTACATGAGTGAAGATTTATTTTCACTAGATATTAAAAGATTCCAAAAATTTCATTCATCTAAAAAATTTATTATGGAGAGGGTTACCGAAACTCTTGGTGATTTATATGGAATGCATTGGCCTTATAAGCAATATAAAACATCTAGAAATCAAAGACTACTACCTTATCATAATGAATTAAAAAAAGCTGGAGCATACTTTGGTGTTTCTGGTGGGTACGAAAGACCAATGTGGTATGGGCTAAATGGAGAAGAACCAAAAAATCAATATAGTTTTAATTATCAAAGCTGGTACCCCTCTGTTGAATTCGAAACAAAAAATACCACTAAAAATGTTGGTTTATATGAGTTATCTCCATTTTCAAAATATGAAATAAAAGGTGAAGCTGCTCACAGTGAGCTTCAAAGAATATGCACAGCTAATATTAAAAATGAAACTGGAAGATCAACCTACACTCAAATGCTTAACGAAGCGGGCGGAATTGAAACTGATTTAACAGTTATTTGTATGGAAAAAAATCATTTCAGAATAATTAGCTCATCCGCAACAAGAACACATGACAAAGCTCATATTTTAAAACATTTGTCATCAGAGTTAGAATTTGACGATATTACAGATGAACTTGTTTGTTTAGGGATTTTTGGTCCAAGAAGTAGAAGTTTAATTTCTAAAATATCAAAAGATAATTTTTCAAACGAAGTATTTAAATTTAGTACAGGAAAATATATTAAAATTGGCTCTAAAAAAGTTTGGGCTCAGAGATTGTCTTATGTTGGTGAGTTAGGTTTTGAAATTTATATAAAAACAGAAGAAGCTAAAGAAATTTATAAATTAATTGTAGAAGAGGGTAAAAATCATAAATTATCTCATTGTGGATCTCACGCTATGGACACCATGAGAATGGAGAGCGGATTTTTGCATTGGGGAAATGATATTTCGCCAGAAGAAAATCAATATGAAGCAGGATTAAATTTTGCAATTAGTTACAAAAAGGAAACAGATTTTATTGGTAAAAAAAATTTAACAAAAATAAAAAAAAAGAAAAGTGAAAAAAGATTTATTATGCTTTCATTAGCAGAGAGTAATCCAGGTTATCCTTTATTATTAAATGAAGAGCCAATTTATCTGGAGGGTAAAATTATAGGCAGAACAACTTCTGGAAATTATTCCTTCAATTATAAAAAAAACCTTTGTTTTGGTTATGTTACTTCAGTTTATAGCAATATTGAATTGAGGGACAAGAATCTATATGTAGAGGTAGCTAAAAAAAAATATCAAGCCCTAGTAGAGATAGAGTCATTAAAAAATAAAAATGCGAGATTTTTATAATTTAGTTGTTCTCTAGAATAATTGATGATTATATTTTACAATGCAAAAATATAATTTTTTTACAAATACTCAAATAAATAAAAATTTTGAAATAAAAAAAATAACAAGTATTCAAAAAAAAAACTTAGTCAACAAAGTTGATATCAATACATTGCTAAATAGAGTTAAGACTTCTAAAAAAATTGAATACATTAAAAAAATTAAATTAATTGGCATTAGTCTATTAATTATTTCTACTACTGTACTAGTTGTAATTTAGCAAGATTCACAAAAATTGTAAAAATGAAAATATTTGATTGTACAAATTATTTTAATGAAGATTTGATGTATGGTTTAAGACTTGAAATTTTAGACAAATATGTAGACAAATTTGTAGTTGCGGAATCAAAATATTCACACAGTGGAGAACCTAAAAAGTTACATTTCGACATTAATAGATATTCAAAATTTAAAAATAAAATTCAATATATTGTTGTCGACGAAGAACCAGATGATCTTGTTGACTTAAATAGCTTATCATATGACCAAGCTCAAGGAATGAAAAGAAATAACAGTTTAAAAAGAATTAAACAACAATATGATATTTTAAGAGAGGGAATTCATGATGCAGATGATAATGACTTAATCATATTAAGTGATTGTGATGAAATTCCTAATTTAGAAAACTTAGAAAGTTTAAAGTCCGAAAAAATTATAATTTTTAAACAGCTTCTTTTTTATTACAAGTTTGATTTATATCATGACAAAATGATTTGGCATGGATCAAAAGGATGCTTAAAAAAAAATTTATTAACATTTAATTGGCTTAGAAATATTAAGAATAAAAAATATAAACCATGGAGATTAGATACGTTTTTTTCAAAAACAAAATATACGCGCATAAAAATAATTGAAAATGGTGGATGGCATTTTACTAACATTAAGTCCCCAGAAGATATTTTCATGAAGCTTTCTAATTATGGAGAACATAATGAGTTTGAAATGAGTAACATCGATATTGATAAAATGTCTAAACTTGTAAAAGATAAAAAAGTATATTTTAATCATACGGCAGATAAATTAAATATGAACAAATATAAGCATGGCCACCAACTTATAAAAATTAATAAAGAACAATTGCCAAATTATCTAGTAAATAATTATTCACAATTTAAAGAATGGTTTGAATATAAGATCTAATTTTTATCTAACGGATGAAAAATTAAATATTTATATCATTCATAATTTATTTTGTAAGGTGTTGCATTAATGAAAAAACGTTTATCCAGCTGTATAGAATGTGGAGAAGAAAGCTCTATTTTAACTCAAGTTACCAGTGGTGTAGAGGTAATATTCCTCTGTAGTGATTGTTATAATCTTAAATATTCAAAGGAATTACAAAATGAGATCACCAATGTTAATAAAAAAAAAAGTTAAAAAAAATAAAAAAAAACCTAGTTTTTATGGGTTAGGTAAATTTAACTATTTAATTTTCAAATTTCTTTGTTTTCGTTTTCGTCTTTAATAGTTAATAATGTTCTTCATGCACTTAATGAGAAGAGAAATAAGAGTAATACTTGATTGCACTAAAATAAAAATCTATTATAAATCAACAATAATTAAGTGGCGGGGTAGCTCAGTCGGTTAGAGCGCAGGACTCATAAGCCTGAGGTCAGTGGTTCGATTCCACTTCCCGCTACCATTATTTAATAACTCTCATTAATAATAAATACATAAAGGAAAGTAGATTAGTTAATAAGAAATTTTATTGATGAATCACTAGTTCATTAAAAATTTTTTAGGACAATTTATTTTTAATCTTATTTGATTATTTTTTTAAGATATTGAGAGTAATTACAATTACCATAAAATTTAATAGATTTCAAAATTTCTTTTTTCTTTATCCATTTATTTGTAAAAGCAATTTCCTCTAGACAAGCAATTTTAAAACCTTGTCGATTTTCAATTGTAGAAACAAAGTTACTTGTACTATAAAAATCCTGTATTGAGCCTGTATCAAGCCAAACACCACCTCTCCCAATAAAATCAGCCTTAATTTTATTTTGTTTTTTATATTTATTAATTAGATCAATTATTTCTGTCTCACCCCTTTTTGAAGGTTTTAATGCTTTTGCTAATTTAACAACATTGTTGTCAAAAAAGTAAAGTCCAGTTATAGCATAATCAGAAATAAATTTTTTTGGTTTTTCAATAATTTTTATTATTTTTCCCATCTTATTTAATTTTGCAACACCATAAAGTTCTGGATGAGATACCTTGTGTAATAAAATTTTAGCTCCCGTTGTTAACTTTACACTTTCTTTGAGTACTTTTGTAAAGCTCTGTCCATAAAAAAAATTATCACCAAGTATTAAAGCAACATTATCGTCTTTTATAAATTGTTCTCCAATTACAAAAGCTTCAGGTAAACCACCAGGATAAATTTGCTCCTTGTATTCTATTTTTATTCCCAAATTATCTCCATTTGGTATCAGCCTTTTAAATTGTTCTAACTGACCTTTATTTACAATAATTAATATATCTCTTATTCCAGCTAACATTAGAATTGAAAGTGGATAAAAAATTAATGGTTTATCGTAAATTGGAAGTAATTGTTTATTAACAGCTTTAGTTAGAGGACTCATCCTGGTACCATGACCACCTGCTAAAATAATTCCTTTTTTAATCATTTTCTGGTTCCCAATCTTTTAATAATATCTTTTTTTGAAAGTGATTTGTAATACTTATCATTTGATAAATACCAATCCAGTGTTTCTTCTAAGCCAATTTTAAAGCTTTTTTTAGGCTTCCATTTAAGGTTCTTTTTAATTTTAGCACTATTAAGTGCATATCTAATATCGTGACCAGGTCTGTCTTTTATAAATACAATTTTAGTATTTTTTTTAATCATAATTTTTTTTTTAGCAATTCTTAATAATGTTTTACAAATTTCTATATTATTCAAATTTTTGTTTGAACCTATATTGTAAAACTCACCAATTTTCCCTTTTTTAAATACATTGTATAATGCATCACAGTGATCCATAACATGTATCCATTCTCTAGAGTTTTTTCCATTACCATAAATGGGAAGAGGCTTATTGTTTAGTATATTGTAGATGAGTTTTGGTATTAGTTTTTCAGGATGTTGTTTTGGACCATAATTATTAGAGCAGTTTGTAATAATTGCAGGTAAATTATAAGTCCTTACATATGAATACACCAAATGATCAGAAGAGGCTTTTGTTGCAGCATAAGGTGAGCTAGGCTTGTATTGATATGTCTCATCAGATCTACCAGTTAGAATATCACCATAAACCTCATCTGTTGATACATGGATAAGACGCACTTGATTATTTTTTTTTGAATATTCCTTAAAACATTCTAATAGATTAAACACGCCCATAATGTTGCTATTGATAAATTCTTTTGGGCTATCTATTGACCTATCAACATGCGTTTCTGCAGCAAGATTAAATATTGCAATTGGTTTATGTTTAATAATTATAGAGTTAAGTTTTTTAGAGTTATTTAAATCACATTTATAAAAGATATAATTTTTATTACCTTTAAAGTCACTAGTGTTAAAAAAACTTGATGAATATGAAACCTTATCAATATTTATTACTTTAAATTTTTTAAGCAAAAGGAGCTCAATTAAGTTACTGCCAATAAAACCCAATCCACCTGTAACAATTATATTTTTCATTCAAAATTTCTACATTAATAAAAAAAAAAGTATATATTTAAGTTATAAATGATTAATTTAACTAATTTAACAATAATAATTGTTACTTACAAAACAGACAGGGAAATTTTAGAAAATTGCCTCAAATCCATAGATAGAAATATAAAGATTAAAATAATAGAAAACTCTAACACGATAGATGAACAGGATAAAATTCTTTTAAGTAAATATAAAGAATTAACAATAAGTTATACAGGAAAAAATCTAGGTTATGGTGGGGGAAATAATTATGGTTTTGGTATAACCAGTACAGATTTTGTATTAGTGGCTAACCCCGACATTGTCTTTGACAATAATTTTTTTATAAATATAGAAAAATATTTAAATCATGATTTAGGTTTTTCAATAATAGGAACTTCTTATAAAAAAGATAAAGTATTCATGCCATATGGTTTTTTTAATGAGAGTAGCAAAAACACTGATAAAAAAAATTATATTAACAATTTAGGCTCAATTTATTCAAATTTAAAAAAAGTTGATTGGGTTACTGGGTGTGCGATGTTAATAAATCTCAAAAAATTTAAAAAGAAACAAATATTTGATGAAAATTTTTTCTTATATTTTGAAGAGTATGATTTATGTAAGCAAATTAAAATAAAAAGAGAAAATGTATTCTCTTCTGCAGACTTGTTGGTTCATCATCTGGGTTTTAAGGGTTCATTTGGAGCTGACCCTGAATTAAAATTAGATGCTGAAAAACTTAGAGAGTGGCATTGGATGTGGTCAACTTTTTATTTTTATAAAAAAAATTATAGTTACATATTTGCAGTTAGAAAAACGTTAGGAAAATTAATAAGAGCATTTTTTAAAATGCTTTTTTATAAAATTACATTTAATAATTTTTTAAAAGATAAATATAAAAGCAGATGTTACGGTTTGTTAAATGCAATTATTGGTAGATCTTCCTGGTATAGGGTGGATTCAAAATTTCAGTGACCAGGAAATTCAACTAAATTTTCTACATTATAACCCTTTTTGATCAAATTGTTACATCCAGCTAAGTCAAAAAGATTAATTGCAAAAATAAAAGCCGCAACCTCTCCACCAGACATCTCAATAAGTTTGGCAGCCGCATCTGCCGTACCTCCTGTAGCTATAAGATCATCTATAATCAAAACTGAGTCACCTTTTTTTATGGAGTCTTTGTGTACTTCAATCGTTGCCGTTCCATATTCCAACTCAAAATCAACAGAATGAGTTTCTGCTGGTAACTTATTTTTTTTTCTAAGCATTATAAAAGGTTTTTTTAGCAAATATGAAACTGCTGATGCAAAAACAAAACCTCTAGATTCTATTGCCGCAATTTTATCTATCTTATATTTTTTTGATTTTTCAATTATTTGATCAATAGACTCTGCAAAAGCATTTTCATTTTTAATTAGTGTAGTAATATCCCTAAATAAAATACCTTTTTTAGGGTAATCAGGAATAGATCTTATGTATTCTTTTAAATTCATTTTATTTTTTTATTGATATATAAATATTTAAAGAATTTTAACGATATGGCAAATAATAAATTAGCAATAATTGGTGGTAGCGGGTTATATGACGTGGAAGAGTTTAAAGATAGAGAGCTACTTAAACTAGAAACACCATGGGGACATCCTTCTGACCATATTTTAAAAACAAATTATAATGGAAAAGAAATTTATTTCTTACCAAGGCATGGCAGAGGGCATATTATATCACCTTCTAAAATAAATTTTAGAGCAAATATTGATGCTTTAAAACAATTGGGAGTCACTGATATTATTTCTGTTTCAGCTGTGGGGTCTTTAAAAGAAGAATTGCCTCCAGGAAAGTTTGTTGTTGTAGATCAATTTATAGACAGAACATTTACTAGAAGTAAAACATTTTTTGACGACGAAATTGTTGCACACGTTTCTATGGCGCACCCAACATCAAACGGATTGATGAATGCTTGTGAGGAAGCGATTAAAAAAGAAAATATAGAATATCAGAGAGGGGGTACATATATAACAATGGAAGGACCTCAATTTTCAACACTAGCAGAATCTAATCTATACAGATCTTGGAATGCTGATGTTATTGGAATGACTAACATGCCTGAGGCAAAATTAGCTAGAGAAGCAGAAATTAGATATGCCTCAGTATCAATGGTTACAGATTTTGATTGTTGGCATCCTGATCATGAAAGTGTTGATGTTCAGCAAGTTATTAAAGTTTTATTAGCAAATGCTGAAAAAGCAAAATCTATGATTAAGAATATTATTGATAATTTTGAAAGTTATATAGATTTAAAAGATCCAACTAATAATTGTCTAGATGTTGCTATAATAACAGCGCCAGAAAAAAGAACTCAAAAAACAATTAATAAATTAAAAACAGTTGCTGGAAGAGTTTTAATTAAATGAAAATAGAAGGTAAGGAATATCGAACAATATGGTTTGATGAAAGAAGTCAATTTGTAAAAATTATTGATCAAACAAAACTTCCACATCAGTTTATAGTTAAAGATCTTAAAACTGTAAAAGATGCAATAAGTGCAATTAAAATAATGGAAGTAAGAGGTGCTCCACTTATAGGTGGAACTGCTGCTTATGGTATTGTTCTTGCGGCTCTAGAAAATAGTAATTTAGATTTTATTAAAAAAAGTGCAGAAGATTTAATTAAATCTAGACCTACTGCGATTAATTTAAAATGGGCTGTAGAAAGAATGATTAAAAAATTATCAGAAATTAATAGTTATGAAATTTTAAATACAGCTTTAAATGAAGCTAAAGAAATTTGTGATGAAGATGAAAGATTTTGTAAAAATATAGGTGTAAATGGATTAAAAATAATTGAAGATATTTATAATAAAAAAAAAGATACTGTTAACATTTTAACTCATTGTAATGCTGGATGGTTAGCAACTATTAATTGGGGTACAGCAACATCGCCCATTTATCATGCTCATAAAAAAGGAATACCAATTCATGTTTGGGTAGATGAGACTAGACCAAGAAATCAGGGTGCTAATTTAACTTCATATGAATTAAATGAAGAAGAAATAGCAAATACTATCATTGCAGATAATACAGGTGGAATATTGATGCAAAGAGGTGAAGTTGATCTATGTATAGTTGGGACAGATAGAACATTATCGACTGGTGATGTTTGTAATAAAATTGGAACTTATCTCAAGGCATTAGCCGCAAAGGATAATAATGTCCCTTTTTATGTAGCTCTGCCAAGCTCTACAATTGATTGGGATATTAAAGATTTAAAAGATATTCCAATTGAAATAAGAAGTTCAGAAGAACTCTCACATGTTGAGGGTATTGATGAGGATGGAAAAATAAAAAAAGTAATGATTTACCCAAAAAAAAGTAAAGCAATGAATTTAGCATTTGATGTGACTCCAGCAAAATATGTAACAGGATTAATTACAGAAAAAGGTGTTTGTGAAGCATCAACTGATGCATTACAAAAGATGTTTAAATGATAAAAAATATTTTAATATTTCTTTTTATAGTTCTTGGAATGTTTATTGTTTTAAACTTTAGTGAATACAATCTTAAAAGAGCTGTTGATGCTTGTTTGGCAGGAAGTCAAAAATTATCAAAAACAAAAATAACCGATCTAAGTGAAGCTAAAATATTTTGTGAAGAAGAAATTAAAAAAAATAAGAATTAATTAGCTATTTAATGAAAAATCTTAGGCACGAAGTGATCAAATATGCTAAGATGCTTAATAGTAAAAAACTATCAGCATTAAGATCTGGAAACATTTCAGTAAGATATAAAAATGGTTTTTTAATAACACCCTCAGGCACAAAATACTCTTCTTTAAAAAATAAAGATATAGTTCTCGTGTCCCTTAAGGGTAAATTTGATATAAAAAAAGGTGTTCCTTCCTCTGAATGGAGGTTTCATCAAGATATTTATTTAAATAAAAAAGAAGCGAAGGCGATTGTTCATGCTCATTCTAATTATGCTACTGCAATCTCATCTCATGGAAAAATAATTCCAGCTTTTCATTACATGGTAGCTATGGCTGGTGGTAACGATATTAAATGTGCAAAGTATGCTACATATGGAACAAGAGATTTATCTAAAAATATTCTTAAAGCTTTAAAAAATAGGTCTGCTTGCTTAATCAGTAATCACGGACAGATTGCATTTTCTGATAATTTATCAAAAGCATTTGAGTTGGCTGAAGAGGTTGAAAATCTTTCCAACCAGTATATAAAAGCTTTAAAAATTGGTAAGCCTAAAATTTTATCAGCAAACGAAATGAATAAAGTTTTAAGCAAAGCAAAAAATTATAAAAGAGGATAATTTTTTATGACTAAAGTAGGTGAACACGTAACCTTAGATATTATTGGCACTACTCAAGAGTATGACCCTTCATTATTTGAAAAAGTTATTCATAAAATTGCAAAAGCTGCGGATGTAACAGTCCTTGAAATTTCTAAATATAAGTTTGAACCACAAGGTTTTACTATACTTGCATTATTAGCTGAAAGTCATATTAGCTTTCATACATTCCCAGAAAAAGGAATTATAAGTTTTGATTTTTTTACCTGTGGAAAAGTTAGCCCATCAATAGCTTTAGATATTATTAAAAAAGAATTCAAACACAAAAGAATTATCAAAAAAGAATTTAATAGAGATAGTAAATCTTTATATCATGACATTTATAGCTCACCGGGTTTACAAAAATCTTACGTAGTAAAGGATGTGCTTGAAGATTTTAAATCTAAAGTAGGACAACATATTGAAATATTAGATTTAGAGCAATTTGGTAAATCTCTTTTTATAAATAATGAAATTCAAGTAGCTACAAATGATGAGATTTTATATAGTTCAACCTTTGTTAATGCTGCTTTAAAATTAAATAAAGACATGGGCACTGCAGCAATAATTGGTGGTGGAGATGGTGGAGTTGCAAGAGAATGTATGTCTAAAGGCTTTGATTTCATAGATTGGTATGAATTAGACTCAGAAGTTGTTGATGTTTGCAATAAACACTTAGGAAGTATTGGAAACAAATCAACAGAAAAAAATTCAATTAAATGTATTTGGGGAGATGCTTTTGAAAGTATTAAATCTGTTACAGATGATAAATATGATAAAATTTTTGTTGATCTAAATGACGATCAATTCTGCATAGACCTTGCTGCCAAAAATATGGACTCATTAATCAGAATATTGAAACCTAATGGCGTAATCACCGCTCAAGTGGGTAGCCAAGATAAAAAACCAGAACAAGTTGAAAAATGGCTTGATGTTTTTAATAAAAACTTTGGTAATACAACTTTAGATAGGGTTTATATCCCAAGTTTTGACTGTTCTTGGAATTTTTCTTCCTCAATTAATCATTAAATTTTTCTTTTTTAATTATCAAATTTGTGAAATAAATATCTCTAAAGAGGGATTTCTCCCTCAAATTTATGGAGGAAATTATGAATATATTTAAAAAAACAATTTTAACTGTTCTTGCTTCTTTATTATTAATTGGAAACGTTTATGCCGATAAAATAAAGATTGGAACAGAAGGTGCTTACCCACCATGGAACTCTAAAGATGCAGCGGGCAATCTTATTGGTTTTGAGGTTGAGTTAGCAAAAGAACTTTGTGCGATCATGGGTCATGAATGTACTATTGTTGAGCAAGATTGGGATGGAATGATTCCAGCTTTGTTAATGAGAAAGTTTGATGCAATCATGGCAGGAATGTCAATTACTGCTGAAAGAGAAAAAACAATAACTTTTTCACAAGGTTATGCAGATGAAGTTGCTGCACTTGCTGTAATGAAGGGTTCAAGTCTTGAAGGAATGAATACTCCTGCAGGTATTGGTCTTTCAAGCCCAAATAGTGATGCTAAGAAAGCTTTAAAAACTATTAAAGCAGCCTTGGCTGGAAAAACTGTTTGTACACAAACTGGAACTATTCACCAAAACTTTTTAGAATCTGGTGATGTAGGAAAAGTAAATGTTAGAACTTACAAAACTCAAGATGAGGTTAATTTAGATTTAGTAGCTGGTAGATGTGATGTTGCTTTAGCAGCAGCTGTTGCTTTTACTGATTATGCAGAAAAATCTGGTAAACCTGTAGTGCTCGTTGGACCAACTTTTTCAGGTGGTGCTTTCGGTAATGGTGTTGGGGTTGGAATGAGACAAGGTGGAGTTGATTCAATTGGACTAAGAGATGCCCAACTTCTTAAAGATTTTAACAAAGCAATCAAAACTGCTAGAAAAAATGGTACTATTAGTAAATTAGCGATCAAGCATTTTGGCTTTGACGCTTCTATGTAATTAATATTTTGAAAAGGCGACTATTTATTTAGTCGCCCTTTCGATATGGATCTTTTATCTTTCGGAAAAACAGGTTGGGGTGATGAGTTGTTTTATGCAACTT
>Ga0307986_10001939_pt1 | contig 14902 bp, 16 predicted proteins | sample EllFjometageno82_FD_203170 | JGI IMG/M metagenome (GOLD analysis project Ga0307986, IMG submission 203170) | Marine microbial communities from Ellis Fjord, Antarctic Ocean - #82 | ecosystem: Environmental > Aquatic > Marine > Unclassified | place: Southern Ocean | collected 2014-10-09
AGGAGAGTATTTACACAAAGTTCACTAGTCCTGAAGATAATAAAATTATGCCAGAATTTCACAAAGCAGAATGGGAAAAAAAACTTTCAGTTCTAGATAAATTAAAAGACGAAAGACTACACTATTTCGGTAGACGTTTAATTTACGAAGAAAAACCTGAAATGCTTCCAAAGGAAGAATATAATCAAATTCATAGAACAATTGCTAAAAGACTTTTGAGTACCAGTACTGAAAAATGGAATACAATTCCAAGAACATACTCTGAGATTGACACTTTAAGAGAAAAGTTTGAGCGGGAAGGGCAGCCAGAAAAGCTGATTATCTTAGATGATATTAATGCATACGTCGAAGAAATGGAAAAATTTTACAACGCTGTATAGTTGACTTTAATTAAAAAACACTTATTTATAAACAATGCCTACAAAAAAAATTACAGACGAAAATTTTGAAACAGATGTTGTTAAAGCATCTATACCAACAGTTGTTGATTTTTGGGCTGAGTGGTGTGGACCTTGTAAACAAATTGGCCCAGTATTAGAAGAAATTTCAAATGAAATGAAAGATCAAGTAGTTATAGCTAAGCACAACATTGATGAAGAACCTAATACTCCTACAAAATACGGTGTTAGAGGAATTCCTACGATGTTGTTATTTAAAGATGGTAAGCTTCAAGCAACTAAAGTTGGCGCTACAACAAAATCAAATATCGTATCTTGGATTAAAGAAAATATTTAATTCTTACCTAAAACTTCACCAACTAAATATAAACTACCAAAAACTACAATTGTTTTTTTTTCTTTTGAAGATATTTGCTTTAAAGCATTTTGAACGTTATTTGCCGTATTAGTTGGTACGTATTTTTTTCCTATTTTTTTTAAATCATCTGCTTTTAATGAATTAGATTCATTTAAGATAGGAACAGTAATTAATTTTTCAAATATTTTATTAAATGACTTAATAAACTGATCTGGTAATTTATTTTTTTGCATTCCCCAAATACCATAGATAGGTTCTTTTAAGGTCTTTAGATAATTATATAAATTTACAGCACTTGTAATCGAATGACAGCCATCAATCAAAAGTTTTTCATTTGAATTTAATAATTTTTTAAATCTACCTTTTTTTAAGTATTGAACCCTTCCTTCAAATTGAATCTTAGGAATTGTTCTAACTATAGTTTGTTTGGGTACACCAAAATCTAGTGCAACTTTGATGGCTAAAGCTAAATTATTTATTAGTCCTTGAGAGTGAATAGTCTTAGTTTTAATATGAATGCTATTTTTTGCGTCTTTATAAAAGTAGAGATTTTTAACCTTTTTAACTTTAAAACTAGTGGAATAAATCTTTCTGCTCTTATTATCTTTTAAAATATTTTTAATAATCTTGAGGGTTTTTGGCTGTTGAACCCCTATATATATAGTAGTGTTTTGTGAGATAGAATCTAATTTTTGCCTACATATCTCCTTTAGAGTTTTTGGTTTCACCCAATCTTGGTGTTGAAAATTAATATTAGTTATTATTTGAGCCCTAGGTTCAGTCCATAAATTAGTACTATCCTTCTTAAACAAAAGTCCAGCTTCAATTAAATGATAGTTAATATTTTTTTGATTTTTTGCAGCTAAAATATAAACACAGGTCAATAACTCGAACAAAGTTAGAGTTAGACCTGTAGACTCCACTAGTTTTGTATGTTTTTTTATTTCTTTAAGTGAAATGTATTTGTTTTTAAGCCAGAACCTATGTCTCATGTCATAAAGATGAGGACTGGTGAACGTAGTTATTTTTTTTTTGTGAGCTTCTAGAAAATATTTTAAAGATATTAATGTGCTCATTTTTCCATCACTTCCTAAAACATTAATAGGATTTTTTAATTCTAAATGTGGGAAAGCAAGAGAAGTTAAAACTTTTTGGATACGTTCAAGATCTAGATTAATTCTACGGCTATAACGCTTTTGAAGGTTTTTGTAGAGATTTATCGAGTGTAACAACATTTGATGTTTCAGTATTAGCCTGAGTTTCTGCTTTTTTCAATAAAACAGTTAGTAGGGTACCTATTGTGTTTTTCAAATTTTTTCGTTCTATCACAAGATCTATCCCCCCGTGATCTTTTACATACTCTGCTGTTTGGAATTCGTCTGGCAATGTTTCACGAACTGTATCCTGAATTACACGCCTGCCTGCAAAACCAATCGTTGCTTTAGGTTCAGCAATTAAAATATCACCTAACATTGCCCAAGAGGCTGTAACACCACCAGTAGTTGGATTGGTTAAAATTACGATGTAGGGTAAGTTATGTTTTTTTAACTCATTAACAGCTAAAACAGTTCTACTCATTTGCATTAAAGCAATTGAAGATTCCATCATTCTTTGTCCACCAGAACAAGAAAAAAATATAAATGGATTTTTGTTGTCAATAGCATGTTGAACACCATGTATAAAAGCCTCACCAGATGCAGCACCAAATGATCCTCCAATGAATCTAAAATCCTGTGCTCCAACAGTTACCTGTATTTCATTTACGTTACCTGTTGAAATAGCAACTGCATCATTTTGTTTTGTTATCTTCCGGGCTGTATCTAGTCTGTCGGTATATTTTTTTTTATCAATAAAGTTAATAGGGTCGTCTTTAGGTTGAGGAGTTGAAATTAAATTAAATTCTTTATTATCAAAAAAAGTTTCAAATCTTTCTAAACAAGTTAATTTATGATGGGCGCCACATTTAGGACAGCAGTTTAAATTTTTTTGTAAATCCTCTTTGTAGATTAAATTTTTACACTCACACGTAGTCCATAGAATCTGGTCAGACTCTGCTGTTTTTTTTTTAAACAAAGAATCAATTTTTGGCTTTATAAATTTTGTAATCCAGTTCAAATTATTTCCTTTTTCAATTTACGAACCATTTTATTTAAGTTTGTGACAGGATTTTGACGTAATTTCAAGGATCTCGTAATTTCTTTGCATAATTGACTACCCACAACTAATCCGTCCGCTTTTTTAAGGGATGCTATAGTTTTTGTTGTTATTCCAAAACCAATAACTATATTTTTCTTAGGATCAATTTTTTTAACTATATTATAATTTTCTAAAATTTTTTTAGGTGTTACTTTTAATCTCCCACCTGTCGTTGAAAGCATACTAATGTAATAGATCATATCGTGTGAATCTTTAATAATTTCTTTCATTCTTTCTATTGTGGTTGTAGGTGACAGAAGTTGAATAAAATTTACGGAAAATTTTTTACATATTTTAGAAAAAATTTTATTTTCTGGATGAGGTAGATCAACGATAATTAGACCATCAACACCTACTTTTTTGCAGTTCTTAAGAAAAGATACTTGCCCATACTGTAAAATTAAATTGAAGTAACCCATTAAGATTAAAGGTTTAGCGTGTTTACTTTTTTTAAAATCTTTAACAATTTTAAATATATCGTTTAATTTAATACCTTTTTTTAAAGCACGGTATGAGCTTTCTTGAATCTGGCCACCATCAGCTACGGGTGTATTATGAGGAATGCCCAGTTCAATAATATCTGTATATTGCGCTATAGATTTAATAATTTCTAATGATTTTTTTTTAGTGTTATCCCCTGCAACAGTATAAGTTAGTAAAACTGGTCTTCTTTCTTTTTTACACTCTTCAAAAGCTTTGAAAATTTTTGAGCTCATCTTTTATAGCTTCCTAATCTTTTTTGTATAATAAATTTATCTTTTAACGAGTCTCCACAACTATTTACAATAATTACAGTTGCAGGGTTTAATTTAGGTGCAATCTTAATAGCCTCTGCAAAAGCATGCGCTGGTTCCAAAGAAGGTGAGATTTCTTCTAGTTTAGTTACTATTTGAAAAGCTGTTAATGCCTCTTCGTCAGATGCAGAAGTATATTTTGCTCTTTTTGCATCTTTCAGAAAACAATGAAGAGGCGATATACCAGGGTAATCAAGTCCAGCTGAAATAGATGCTGTGCTACTAATTTGACCATCTACATTTTGCATCACATATTGTTTTGCTCCATGTAATATTCCAATTTTTGCATTATTAGATAATGGTGCCGCATGATGTTTACTGTTTTTTGGCCCTCCTGCTTCAACACCAATAAATTCTACTTGTTTAGGATTGTAATCCATAAACTCGTTCCAAAATCCCATTGCAGAGCTACCACCCCCAACACAGTTTATTAGCTTTACGCTTTGAGGAATTTTACCGAAAACGTTTTTCATTTGTACTATTAATTCTCTTGAAATTTGAGCTGTACTCCAAGCACAAATTTTTACAAAAATATTAGGCCCGACAGTAGAGCCTACACACATATGTGTAGTATCGCAGTTTGCAACCCAATAACGCATACACTCACTAACGGCTTCAACCAATGTTTGACTACCTGAATAAACAGGTACAATCTCAGCACCATTTCTTCTCATGGCATCAACGTTTGGTTTTTGCCGCTTGATATCTTTAGCACCCATGAAAATTTTACACTTCAAACCAAACTTCTTAGCCGCCATACTAAGCATTTTTCCTGCATATCCTGCACCTGTATCTCCAACTATGTATTTTTTACCAGCTTTTTTTGCAATAAGGCAGTGAACCGTCGCATTGTAAATTTTATGAGCACCACCATTTGCTTCAGAAACTAATTTGGCCCAAATCTGAGCTCCTCCTAAATGCTTAGTTAAATTTTGTAGTTTAATGAAGGGAGTAGGTGCTCCAATGTAATTTTCAAAATAATGATCTCTTTCTTCTAAAAATTTTTTATCATTACGTAGTTTTTGAAAAAGTTTTGTTAAATCATCAATAGGTTTTTTTAATGTTTCAGGCACATATGAACCACCAAATTTTTTAGCGTAGATACCGTCTTTGTCATGCTGATCTATTAAAAGAGTTTTTTTTTTTATTTTAATCATTAATTTGTTTTATTTTATTTAAAAATTTTTTTATTTTTTTTATATCTTTTGTTTTGTCAGTTTCTAAAGCTCCCGAAACATCAACAATATCTGTTATTTCTTTTAAATTATCAAGCATGTCTACATTAATATTACCAGCAAGCATTTTTGTAACAGAAGAAGGAACTTGTTTAATCCAATTATAATTCCAACTTAAAGATTCATGCAATCCAGTGCTGTCAAAAAGAATAATATCTGCGCTATTTTCGTAAGTTTTATATTTTGAAATATCTTGTTCCCGTTTAATTTGTAGAGATATAATTATCTTTTTTTTATAAATATTTTTAATTGTATTTATTTTTTCGCTTGAAAAGTCTCCATATATTTGAAAATAATCTAGATTGAGATTAGAAAAAGTTTTAAACTCCTTTTCTGAAGGATCAACCAGAACGCCCACGTAAGAAGTATTCTGCTTATTTATCTGAGTTAATTGTTTTGCTGTTTGATAGTTTATAAATCTGTGACTTTTTTTGTAGTTTAAAATAAAACCACAAAAGCTAGCATCATTTGAAACACAAGTTTCAACTTGCTCTGCAGTAGATAAGCCACATATTTTCGCTTTCATTAATTTACAGAATTAATAATTTTTTTAATATTTTCTAGAGGATTTCCTTCGTAAATAGGTCTACCGATTACTGCATAACATTTATCATCTGCGATAGCGTTAAATTCCTTGTAGCTTAAAATTCTTTTTTGATCTTGTGTATTTTGATCCCCTCTAATACCAGGGCAAAAAATTTTGATATCATTTGATATTTCACGTACAAGTTCAATATCCTGTGCCGATGCAATAACACCAGCAAGTTTTGCTTTTTTTGCAAGTTTAACTAATATTTTAACCTGTTCTTTTATATCGAGAGTAATTCCAATTTGTTCTAGATTATTTTTATTCCATGAAGTTAATATACTTACTGATAATAATTCCAAGTTAGTGCCAGCCACTGTTTTTTGTGCTGCTTCTAACATTTCCAGAGAACCTAAAGCATGAATTGTGAAATATTGTATCGATTTAATACCTGATATGATCTTAATAGTTTTAGACACTTGATTAGGAATATCAAATATTTTGGTATCTAAAAAAATAGGTAATTTAAATTTCTCAAATTCTTTAATGCCAACTAACCCAATAGCACTATACAGTTCTAATCCTATTTTGATCCCAGCTAAATAATCTTTAGTTTTTTCTGTAACTTCTAGAGCTCTGCTTGCAGAATTAAAGTCTAGTGCTAGAAATATATTTTTTCTCATTTATTCTCTTCTTTATTTATTTCTTCTTTTAAATGTTTTGACATTTTAAAGGAAACTTTTTTAGTTTCTGGAACATAAATAATTTCACCTGTTTTAGGGTTCCTCGCATTGTATTTCGCTTTAATAGTTTTAATTGAAAGTCTTCCAAATCCTCGTAATTCGACAGATTTTTCTTTAGATAAACTTTCTGTGACTGAATCAAACATAGTATTAAATATAGTCTCAATTTGAGAAAGTTTTAATCTAGGATGTTTTTTGTGAAGTTGTTTAATTATTTCAGACTTAACCAAGAATTATTTTTCTTCTTTTTTCTTTTTTTTAGAGGTATTTTTCCCCAATGCTTTTTGGAAAATTCCAGCTAGTGTAGCACCCGATTTAGCAGCACCTTCACCAAATTTAGCAACCAAGCTCTTTTCTTCATACACCTGTGCAGCTTTTACGCTCAAAACCACTTCTCTTTTTGTAAGATCCAACTCTGTAATCATAGCATCTAATGCATTACCTGGAACAAAAATTTCAGGTCTTGCGTCAGCAGATTCTTTAGCAAGTTGGTTTTTCTTAATCATCACAATTATATGTTTGTCGGAATCTACAGACACTTTGACTCCAGTTTTTAAAACTTCATGAACTCTAGTTGTTATAATAGAACCTACTTTTTTTTTATTTTCTTTAAACCAATCAAAAGGATCCTTTTGCATTGCTCTTACTGAAAATCTCAGTTTGTCATCTTTTAATTCTATAATTTTAACATTTATTTTTTGTCCTTTTTTAAACTTACTAAGATCTTGGTCTTTCTCTTCATAAGAAAGTTCTCTGAAATGTAACATACCTGTTAAACCGTTATCTAAGTCAGCAAAAATAGCTTTATCAGTTATATTATTTATTGTTACCTCCATAACTGTACCAACTTTGTTTTCTATTTCCTTCCAAGGATTTTCAAGCATTTCTCTGAAAGATAATGAAATTCTCTTGGCGGCACTATCAATTGTAACAATCTTGACCTCAACCTCTTGAGATGAAGACAAAACTTTAGATGGCTGAATATTTTTATTTGTCCATGATAGTTCTGAACTATGAATTAGTCCTTCTATTCCATCTTCCAATCTAACAAAGGCACCGTAATCCATTAACTTAGTAACTGTCCCTTTATAGGAAGAACCAATTTTATATTTTTTCTCTAGGTTATCATACGGGTCATCAGTTAGTGCCTTAACAGACGCTGAAACACGATTAGTTTCTTTGTCAATTTTAGTAATTTTTACTTTCATCTCTTGACCAATTGTAACTAAATCTGAAGGTTTTTTTACACGACCGTGTGATAAATCAGAGACGTGAAGTAGCGCATCTATACCATTGATGTCTAAAAATATTCCCCAATCAGTAGTAGCTTTTACTTTTGCATTTTCAATGATATCACCTGCTTTTAAGTTTTTCAGGGCTTCTTTAGCTTCAGCATCTTTACTTTTTTCTAAAACAGCTCTTCGACTAGTACAAACATTTCCTCTAATTTTATCAATTCTTGTTGCTATAACTTTTAGAGGCACATTCATTAAATGATCAAATTTTTTAAGAGGTCTAACATCAATTTGTGATGCAGGCATAAAAGTAGGAAGCCCATCGCAAGTTGCAATAAACCCACCTTTAACTCTTCCAGTGATATATGCTGTAATTTCCTCACCTGATGCAAAAACTTTTTCCATACGATCCCAAGCTTTCATTCTTTTTGCTTTCTCTCGAGAGATTACAATTTCTCCTTTAAAACTTTCGATACGTTCTAGATAAACTTCAATTTTTGAACCAATTTTTAACTCGGATAATTCATCATCATTTTTAAATTCTTCGATGGGTATCATACCCTCCATTTTCGCCTTACAGTCTACGACAATAAAATTTTTGGTAATTTCTGTTACAGTAGCTTTAATGATTTCGTTTTCTTTTAGTCTCCGGTCCTTGAAGTCGTCATTTAATAGGCTTTCAAACTCTTTTTGAGAGCTAGATAGTTCCTGATTAATTATTTCAACTGCCATATTTATCTTTAATTTTGCTTTCGATTACTTCGGACATTTTATTTAACATACCTCTGATATTTTTTAATTTATCAGTTCGCACAATTACAGCATTTTTAGCCTGAATCAAAGGAGAATTTTTACGTTTTTTATCTAAATTATCACGAATACGCATAGCTTTTTTAACGTCAATGAGTTTAATCAATTTATTACTTTTTCGAAGTTCCTTAAATCTTCTCTTTGCAGCAATATCTAAGTTGCATGTAAAAAAAAATTTTATATCTGCTTTAGGCAAGATTACTGTGCCGATATCTCTTCCTTCAATACAAACTTTATTATTTTTTTTTACAAATTTTTTTTGAAATATTTTTAAAATATTTCTAATTTTTAGTTCTTTCGCAATAACAGAGGTATGAGCAGAAATTTCAGGTAAGTGTAAATTCTTATTCTCTAACTTTTTTAAATTTAAGTTTTTAAAACAATTCTTTAGAAAATTAATTTTATTTTTTGGTTTGTGTTTTAAAATTTGAAAGCTGGCATAACGATAAAGTAGACCAGAAGATAAAAATTGTAAACCATATTTTTCAGAAATTATTTTAGCTCCTGTAGTTTTCCCACTAGCTGCAGATCCATCTGCTGCAATAATTAATTTATGATTTTTTTTTAATTTCAAATTTTCCTCCTAGTAATTTAACAATTTCTAAAAATGAGGGTGAAGATGTTTTAACTGTTTCAAAGTTTTTTATTTCTGTTTTTATGCCAGTTGCTAGAGACAAAATTACTGCACTCATACAAATACGATGGTCTCCTAAATTAGGAACTTTAATTGTAGTATTTATTTTTTTAAATTCTGATTTGCCAAAAATTTTCATCTCGTTTATATTTGATTTACATTTGACACCTATTTGAATTAATATCTTTTTCATTTCTTCAATTCGATTACTTTCTTTATTAGCTAAATCTCCTATGCCTCTAAAAACAGATGTTCCTTGTGTCAATGCAGCTATCACAAAAAGAATAGGGTACTCGTCGGTTGCGGATACATAATAGGTAGAATTCGCCCTTATTGGTTTGAGTGTGCTGCTTTCGACGTAAATATCACCTATGTGTTCGTGATTAATTTTTTTAACATTTTTAAATTTTATTTTTGCACCGGACTTTTTAAGAAGGTTATAAAAACCAATCCTCCTCAAGTTTAATCCTACGCGCTTAATTTTTAATTTAGCACCAGGAGTGATTAAGGTTAAGGCAGTAAAGAAAGCCGCTGAGCTTGGATCTCCTCCAATATTAATTTTTAAAGGATCAAGATATTCTTTTCCGTAAACATTTATATAATTTTGTTTTTTTTTATTTTTCTTAATTTCTATAATTTTCGAGGTTCGTAAAAGCATGTTTTCAGTATGATTTCTGCTTTCTTTTTCTTCGAAAATAGTAGTAATGCCATTGGCATTTAATCCAGCAAGCATTACTGCACTTTTAAGCTGAGCAGATACTCCTGCTTTATATTCAATACCTATTGGTATTTCTGATGAGATTAACGTTAATGGAAAAGTATTCTTATTTTTTGGCAAAAAAGTAGCACCAAACTCGCTCATAAGGTCAATAAGTTTAAGCATATTCCTTCTCCTTAAAGAACCATCTCCATCGATTTTAACTTGGATTTCAGGGTTAGTTGAAAGCAGGCCAATAAGTAATCTTGCAGTAGTACCTGAATTTCCACAATCTAAAACTGTATTTTTTTTTATGTGAAAAGAACCCAAACCTTTACCGTAAACAAGATAATGTTTTGGCTTAACTTTTTTTATTATTACACCTAGTTTTCTCAAGCATTTGATACATGAGTAAACATCTTCAGACTCTAAAACATTTTTAATTTCAGAGATATTGTGACTTACAGCACCTATTAAAAAAGATCTAATAGAGATAGACTTGTCTGAATCAACGTGAATAGTTTTGTTATAAGGTTTAATTTGATTAAATAAATTAATTGAAAAGCTTCTATTAAACATGAAGATTAAGTTCTATAAGATGATCCAAAATATAACTCTATTGCTTTTGATGATTTTAAAATTTCGGACGGAGTTCCTTCAGCAATAATTGATTGTTCTCCGAGCACGTAAGCTCTATCTACAATATCAAATAAATTATTGACCTGGTGGTCTGTTATTAAAATAGCACAGCCAAAATTTTGTAATTTTAAAATATATTTTTGTATGTCTTGAACTACAATTGGATCCAATGCAGCCATAGGTTCATCTAAAAGAACAACAGATGGTTTGTTAATTAATAATCGTGCTAGCATAAGTCTTCTGACCTCACCACCAGACAAGTTAGAGGCATGAATATTTCTCAAGTGTTGCAGGTTAAATTCATCAAGCAATTGCTCGGTCATTTTTATTTGATTTTGAGTTCCTTTAATACAAAGCTGACATATTCCTAATATATTATTATATACGCTGATTGCAAAAACAGATCTTTGTTGACTCAAATAACCAATGCCTGCTTTTGCCCTAAGGTGAATAGGTCTATTCTGAATTTCTTTTCCGTTAATCAGTATCTTTCCCGCATCTGGAAAAGTTTCACCAATTATCGTACTATATAAAGTTGATTTACCAGAACCATTAGGACCTAATAACCCAACGCATTCACCAGGATAAAGATTCATACTAATTTTTTTTAAAATTGGTCGACCATCATAAGATTTACTTATATCTTTAATTTGAAAAACGGGTTTGTCTTTCTTAAATTTAATTATTCTAAAACCTTTTTTCATTAATTTTTAAGTTTTATATTTACTTGTTTATCGTCAAACATTGAAAAATTTAGTATTTTATTTGTAAGATTGTACTCAACATTATCTGCAAAGAATTCTCCTTTTTCTAAGCTTTCTCCTCGTACATTACCAGATGCTTGTAATTTACCTTTAGTATTTGAATAAATTAACTGGTCAGAAAGTAAAGTATTATCCAAATATTTAGCAACAACATTTTCTCTAAAGTCCATGTCAAAGGTTGTGTTGTTGTAGAATCCAATATCGCTCGTTATCTTTAAAACAGTATCATCTTCTAAATAAAAATTTGCTATTACTTTTTTCATATTTATATCTTCTGGTGTACTAGTTTTAAAACCTACTGTTCTTGCTTGTAAAGTATATCTATTTCCATTTAAATCAAAACCTGAGTACTCAACATCATTAAAACTATTAGTATCTGGATTACTTTCGGACTCAATCTTAACTAATTCTATGTTTTTTTTATCTCTATCTCTGTATGTGTTGTAAAGAAGAGATGATGCAAACAAAAAAATTGAAACCTGTATAAATATAATTTTTCTTCTTCTGCTAATCACTTTATACCATACTGCAATAAAGAATGGATGTGAACAATGCCTTTTAATTTTTTGTTTAGTTTGGTTTTTTTATATTCTTTTTCTGAAGTAACTAGTAAACTTGTAATTTTCCTATCATTCATTAAAGATAAAGCTTTAGAAGCTGGTGAGTTTTCAGAAATAAACAAAGGATCAGGTGTCATAAATTTTTTTAAATGATCATTTTTAGAATAGTATTTAATTCCTCTTCTTGCATCTCCATCAGTTAAAATACCTTTAACTTTATTTTTTTCCATAACCACAGTTAAGCCAAGTTTTTTTTGATCAATAATTTTTGTAGCATCGTAAATATTTTTGTTAACATTAACCATTGGTAGCTTGCTACCTGTGATCATAATATCTTTAACCAACAATAGAGTTTGTCCAATATTTCCGCCTGGATGAAAAACTTTAAACCTTTCTTTTGAAAAACTCATTTTGTTCATAAGCGCAACGGCAAGACAATCACCCAGCAATAATGTGATGCTTGTGCTTGTTGTCGGCACCATACCAGTGGGATCAGACTCTTTAACCTGCGGGAGAAGTAATTTTACATCACTTGCCTTTAACAACATGCTATTTTTTTTTGAAGCAACACCAATAATTTTAATATTGAAGCGACTTGCGTATTGAAGCATATTTGCTATTTCAGATGTATTACCTGAATATGAAAAAACTAAAAGTAAATCTCTTTTATCAATTTGCCCAAGGTCACCGTGGTTAGCCTCACCAGGATTTAAAAAGAATGAAGAAATTCCAACAGAAGACAAAGTTGCTGAAACTTTTCTTGCAATCAAGCCACTTTTTCCAATTCCTGCACATATAACCTTGCCCTTACAATTAGCCATCATATCAATAGCTTGCACGAATGATTTATTAAAAATTTTATTTATTTTTTTAAGCTCAGAGATTTGAATAGCTGCAGCTTTTTTTGCAATAGAAATATAATTGACTTTAACCATTAATGTTCAAATATTGAAAATTTAAATCCCTTTTGATCCAATTCTATCCTCGTGTCTAAGAAATCTAAACATTTTTTATAAATACTTATTCGATCTTCTCTAACTAACATTTTTTCTAATTCATTTTTAATCTTATGCAAATAGATCACATCATTCGCTGCATATTCTAATTGTTTTTCACTAAGGTCGAGAATATTTTTATTCCAATCACTTGACCCTTGATTTTTATCTAATTTTTTATTGCAAAATTCTTGAACTAAACTTTTAAGTCCATGAGAATCAGTGTAAGTTCTGCAAATCTTAGAAGCTATTTTAGTACAAAAAATATTATTCATCTTACATCTTAAAAAATACTCAAGTGCGCTCTTATCGAATCTTAAAAAATGACCAATTTTTTGAATTTTATCATTCTCTAATACAGAGGCTAAGTTAGGCATTTTATAATTAGTCCGATCAGGTTGAACAATATAAACTTCACCTCCATCACTACAGATTTGAACTAAACTTAATTTGTCACGTTCTGGAATCAATAAACCAGTTGCCTCAGTATCAATAGCAATACTATCTTTGAATGAGTTTGCAACTTCTGAACTTATGTCCCCTTGAATTTTGTGTATTTTCATATAACTATCTTAAATACCATGAATAATTACCCAATAGCAACAATACTTGGCGGAGGTGGATTTATAGGAAGATATCTTGTCAGAAAAATGACTGAAAGGAATTTTCAATGTATTATACCAACCAGGAATGCTTATTTAAAAGGATATTTAAAAACTCAAGCACCACCAGGAGCAATTGAGTTTATAGATTTTAACCAAAAAGACTTTTCTAAAATCAAAGAAGCGATAAAAAACTCTGACATTGTTATAAATTTAATAGGAATTCTTTTTGAAAATAGAAAGCAAAAATTTACCACTATACATACTGATCTGCCAAACCTTATTGCTAAATACTGTGCAGAATCAGAAGTTAAGAAATTTATTCACGTTAGTGCTATTGGAGCTAACAAAGACTCAAACTCACTGTATCAACAGTCAAAATTTCACGGTGAGCAAAAAGCACTAGAGAGTTTTAAAAACACAGTAATTATTAGACCAAGTGTTGTTTGTGGCAACGAAGATAATTTTACCAATCTTTTCGCGAAACTAAGTTTATTTCCTGTAATTCCAGTTGTTAAACCTAATTACAAATTTCAACCTATCTTAGTAGACGATGTAGCAACCACAATTGTTAAAGCTATTGAGATTAAAAAAAATGAAGGAAAGATTTATGAAATTGGTGGACCAACAATAATTAGTTTTAAAGATATGGTAAAATCTATAGTTAGCACTATAGGTAAAAAAAGGTTCATTGTTGAGATGCCTATGTCGCTAGCAAAAGTTCAAGCAGCTTTATTTAGCTTAATGCCAAAACCTTTATTAACAAAAGATCAGTGTGAAATTTTAAATGAAGCAGATAATGTTGTTTCTGATAACCATTTAACTTTAAAAGATCTAAATATAAAACCATCCGATGTTCAGCAAGCTATGCCTAAATGGTTATGGAGATTTAGACAAGGTGGAGAGTTTGCAAAAATTTAAACCTATACTAGAATTCTTTTAAAAAAGCTTAGTACTTCCCTCAATTAATACTACTATTATGCAGCCATTAGTTCTGCTAAGTTTTTTAAATAATAAATAATTAAATAAACAACCAAGGAAAAACAATGAAATCATTAAAAAAATTATTTTTTGTATTCAGTATATTTGCACTTTTTTCGCACGCAAATGCCGAAGCAAAAACTACAATTAATTGGTGGCATGCATTTGGAGGAAGACTTGGAGAATTACTTGATGTCCAGGTTAAAAACTTTAATGCGAGTCAAGATAAGTATGAAGTAGTTCACACAAGAAAAGGTAATTACTCAGAAACATTAAATGCTGGAATAGCTGCGTTTAGAGCAAAACAACAGCCACATATCTTAATGGTATTTGAAGTTGGAACAGCATCTATGATGGCAGCTAAAGGAGCTACTAAGCCAATTTACGAAGTAATGAATGAATCTGGATTAAAATTTAATCAGAATGCTTTTATTCCCCCAGTAAAAGGCTACTACACAACAACAGACGGACAAATGTTGTCTCTACCTTACAACGCCTCAACGCCAGTTCTATGGGTAAACAAAGATCTAATGAAGAAAGCTGGTTTAAAACCTAATATGAGCCTTAAACATTGGGGTGATGTTGGTAAAGCATTAGACGCAGCTAAAGCAGCTGGAATTTCTTGTGGACTAACTACTGCTTGGCAGAGTTGGATACATTTAGAAAACTTTTCTGCTTATCATGACATTCCGTTTGCAACAAAAGGAAATGGTTTTAAAGGGTTAGATACAGAGC
>Ga0307986_10001940_pt1 | contig 14899 bp, 13 predicted proteins | sample EllFjometageno82_FD_203170 | JGI IMG/M metagenome (GOLD analysis project Ga0307986, IMG submission 203170) | Marine microbial communities from Ellis Fjord, Antarctic Ocean - #82 | ecosystem: Environmental > Aquatic > Marine > Unclassified | place: Southern Ocean | collected 2014-10-09
ACAGTAATACTTCCCCAACTTTCTAAACACGTTCAGAGTAATAAAAAAGAAAAAATAAACTCAATTCAAAATAAGGCCCTAGAGTTAAGTTTATTTTTGAGTGTTCCAGCGGCAATAGCATTACTTATTGCATCTGAAGAAATTATATCATCTTTATTTGGATATGGTTCTTTTGACAAATTAAGTGTTACAAACTCAGCAAAGGCTCTATTTTATTTTGCAATTGGATTACCTGCGTTTTCTCTTATTAAAGTTTTTTCAGCTTTTTTTTTCGCGCGGCATAATACAAAAATACCTTTTTATATTTCCCTAATTTCTGTTTTGTTAAATATTTTAATTAGTATTATTTTTTTTAAAGAAGTTGGATTTATAATTATACCAATAGCGACCACAATATCTTCCTGGTTTAATGCATTTTTATTATTTATTTTTTTAAAAATTAAAAATTTATTTATTTTTAATTTAGTTTTTATAAGTAAGTTCATTAGAATTTTACTAGCATCAGCATTAATGGGAATATTTTTTAATTATATGATTTATTTTTTTAATGATAACTTAGTTTATGATGCTAACTACAAAGCTATTTATCTAGTTGGTACAGTAATATCAGGACTAATATTTTATCTTTTGATTGCTATTCTATTCAAGGCTTTTAAAAGAAGTGATATTAATTTAAATTATTAATTATGAGTAAAAAAATTTTTTCAGGGGTTCAGCCCACAGGCAATCTCCACTTAGGAAATTATCTTGGTGCAATCAAGAATTTTGTACAGCTACAGAATGAGAGAAAAAATCAATGTATTTTTTGTGTAGTAGATCTTCATGCAATAACAGTCAAGCAAGACCCCAAAGAACTAAAAAAAAACATAAGAGAAACAGCAGCAACGTTTATTGCCTGTGGAATCGATCCAACTAGTAGCATAATCTTTAATCAATCAATGGTTCCTGCTCACTCGGAAGCTGCTTGGATTTTAAGTTGCATATCAAGAATAGGTTGGCTCAATAGAATGACTCAATTCAAAGAAAAAGCTGGAAAAGACAAAGAGAAAGCAAGCATTGGTCTTTATTCATATCCAGTTTTGATGGCTGCAGATATTTTATTATATGATGCAACCCATGTTCCTGTTGGTGATGACCAAAAACAGCATTTAGAGCTTTGTAGAGCTATTGCTCAAAAATTTAATAATGATTTTAATGTGCCTGACTTTTTAAAAGTACCAGAACCTTTAATACAAAAACATTTTTCTAGAATAATGAGTCTTAAAAATGGAATAAAAAAAATGAGTAAATCAGATCCTTCAGATTTAAGTAGAATTAATCTTACTGATGATAAAGAGGAGATATCTAATAAAATAAAAAAAGCAAAAACAGACCCACTGCCATTACCGGAAGAGGCTAAAGATTTAACTGAAAGGCCAGAAGCGGAAAATTTATTAGGCATTTATTCGAGTTTAAAAAACCAAAATTTAGAAAAATCTATAAGTGAGTTTAGTGGAAAAAACTTCTCTGAATTTAAAGAAAAATTGTCAGAAGTTCTTACTGAAAAAATTGAACCAATTTCAAAAGAAATTAAAAGGTTGTTAGAAGATAAAGAATACTTAGATACGATGCTATTGGAGGGAGCTGATAAAGCAGATAAAATTGCAACAAAAAAAATCAAAAAAATCAAAGAATTGGTAGGCTTTTAACTAAATATATTAATTAGTTTTAATTTTAAAATTTACCCTTATATATAAATATATGTTCGTTCAAACTGAAGTAACACCAAACCCAAATTCACTAAAGTTTTTACCGGGAAAAAATGTATCCAATATTGGTTCTTTTGAAGTAACAAAAAAAGAAGACACAGAAAGTGAATTAGTAAGGAATCTTTTATCCATCAATGGAGTAATAGGAGTATTTTTAGGTACAGATTTTTTATCTATTAATAAAAAAGAAGATATAATTTGGGAAGATATTAAACATATAGTTATTTCACTAATTAACGATTTTTACGCAACAGGAAAAGAATTTGTCATAGCGAATGAATTAATTAAAGAAAAAAATGAAGAGTATAATGAAGTTGAAAAAAAAATTATAAGCATTCTAGAAACAAAAATTAGGCCTGCTGTTGCCAAAGATGGTGGTGATATTAAGTTTAAAGAGTTTAAAGATGGTATTGTCAAAGTAGAATTACAAGGAAGTTGTTCTGGGTGTCCAAGTTCCACAATGACTCTCAAGCAAGGTGTTCAAAATCTTTTATGTCACTATCTACCTGAAGTAAAAGAAGTGGTTGCAATATAATTGTGCAAATAAATAAAGATTCAGTTTTTACAATAATAAAACACCTGAGAAAAAATGGGTTCACAGTAAGTAAAAAAAAAAATATTAAAAAAAAAATTAGCTTAAGTGCTTTATCTAGAACATTTTTATCAAGTTTAATTATAATATCAGCTTTTTTTATTATTCCATTATTTATAAATCTTACAAAAGAAAAAACAATATTTTCTAAAAACTATGAAAATAATTCAAAAAAAGACTTAAAAAAATTGCTTAAAAAACAAGAATTAAAATTAGATGATGGTTTAGATAAAAAATTTTTATTTGAAGATGTAATAACATTTGATGAAAATCCAATAACCAGTGTAAGACTGAGTGCAGCTACAATTGAAGAATTATTTAAATCAACAAATTATAATTTAGAAGATGTTAGAAAAAATAAACTAGTTAAACCAATTTCTTTAACACTATTACCAACAGAGATAGTAAAAATAGAAAATTCAAAAAAAAGAAAAAATCTTTTTATTCAAATTATTTTACCTTTAGTAATTAAGGAAAATAATAATATTAAGAAAGATCGAAATAGACTTTTTAGCATCTTAAATAAAAGTAAAAATACAAGATCTGAAAATAATTGGTTAAATGAAAAATTCAAACAATATGGAGTAGTAAATAAAGACTTGTCTACTCTAAAAATTAGAATGGATGAAATACCAACTTCGATGGCAATTGCACAAGCTGCAAAGGAAACAGGTTGGGGAACATCAAGATTTGCTCAAGAAGGAAATGCATTATTTGGTCAATGGACTTGGTCTGGGGATGGAATAAAACCATCAGATGCAAAGGATGATAGCACTCACAAAGTTATGAAATTTAATGTATTGCAAGCCTCTATTAAAGCATACCAAAGAAACTTAAATACTCACTCTTCTTACAAAGATTTTAGAAGCGCAAGAGCAGAATTGAGAGATGATGGAAAAAAATTAGATAGCATGATTCTCTCCGAATATTTAGATAAATATGCAGAAACTGGAATAGAATATGTCAAAATTTTACAGCAAATAATAAGACAAAATAATTTAACAGACTTTGATGATGCCAAGTTGTTACCTTCAAGTATTGAATTAGAGAGTTTAATTTAATCTTGTTTCACTGAAAACTGCACACCAAACCATCTCCACATTCCATTATCATTAAGGGAGCAGTTAATCCTACCTCTTCTAAAATTAAATTTTTCTCTAAAATTTATTTTCAGTTTATTTTGATTAAAGCTAATATTAGATTTTTCCCACCTATTCCCTTCATCAGAAAAACAATTGATATTATATATATTCTCTTGATTATCAAAAAATTCTACTAGAAATTCTGGAGGATTATTATTAGTTAAATATTTTTCTACTGGGTACAAAGATTTATATTGTAATGGATTGAGCTTGATTAAAAATTCAAATCTTTCTAAATCTCCATATTTTTCATTAATTGGAAACCTAGGTAGTTCATGACGATCTTTATTAATATCAATTACCCCAGAATGTTGACCAAAAGAAAACTTAAAATTTTTTGAGATATATTTTTTTATAAGCGAACTGTATTCTCCAAATGGATAAGAAAAAAAAATAGGATTATAGCCTAATTTCTCTTCAAATATTGATGACGAGGTATCTATGTCATTGATGAAGGTATCTTTTTGTAAATCTACCAAATAATCATGCGTGTGGGAATGATTACCTATGTATGCAATAGTTTCTTTTTCCAACTCTTTTATTTGATCCCAGGTCATATATCCATTTTTACCAACAGCTTCCGTTGAAACAAAAAGAATAAATGGAATTTTTTCTTTTTTTAAATAAGGCCAGGCAGACTTATAAAATGAAGAAAATGCATCATCTATAGTGATAAGGATTTTTTTTTCTATTTTTGGAATATTAAAATTTTCTTCTAAATTTTTAGGATCATAAAAAGTGTAATTAAATTTTTTAATTATCTTGATTTGTTGTTTGAAAATGTCCATTTGAATATTGGTTGAGGGATATTTATTTTCATTAAATCTATGATACATCAATGAAAGGATACCCCTGTCTTCAGAATAATATTTGATATTTGTCTCTACTGCTTTAGAGTTAGAGCTAAATAATAATATTATAATGAATAATTTAATAGTAGATGCAGCTAAAGATAAAATTTTTTTAACATTCATTGTTAGTAAAAATATTTATACTTGCAGTCATGAAAATTGTAAAATCAATTTTGAAAAATTGATGATATTAATTAATGAATTTTTAGAAAATAATAAAAGTTCTTTAGATAATATAGATGCTATTTATGTTAATAGAGGGCCAGGAAGTTTTGCAGGCATTAGAAACTCATTATCAACCATTAAAGCTTTATTTTTAACTAGAAATATTGACTATTATTGCTTTAGTTTTGAGGATTTTAAGGGATTTGATAAGATCAAATATGAAGATATTCCTAATTTGTGTAAACTATTTAAAATTAAAAAGAATTTGATTAATCCTATTTATTTGAGTTAAAATTAAAAATGTCAGAAAATATTGAACAAAAATGTTTAGCTAAAGGTGTTAAGCTAACAGACCAAAGAAAAATTATTGCGAAGGTAATGTCAGAATCTAATGACCATCCTGATGTGGATGAGCTTTATAATAGAGTTTCGAAAATTGATACAAAAATTAGCATTGCAACAGTTTATAGAACTGTAAAACTTTTTGAAGAATCTGGAATTTTAACTAAACATGAATTTAAAGGAGGTAAGGCAAGATATGAAGAATTGAATGAAGGACACCATGATCATTTAATTGATATTAAATCTGGTAAAATTATTGAATTTGTAGATGAAGAGATTGAGAAGTTACAAGAAAAAATTGCTGATAAATATGGTTATAGGCTTGTTGATCATAAATTAGAATTATATGGAGTTAAAAAGAAATCTTAACTTAATGTCAAAAAAATTTTTTATTAAGACTTTTGGTTGTCAGATGAATGAATATGATTCTAATCGTATATTTGATACAGTCAAAAAAATTGGTTTTGAAAAAACTGATAAATATGAAGACGCAAACTGTTATCTTTTAAATACATGTCATATTAGAGATAAAGCAAAAGAAAAAGTCTATCATGAAATAGGAAGAGTAAAAAAAATATTCAGATCAAAAAAAAAACCAATTGTCATTGTAGCAGGCTGTGTTGCTCAAGCAGAAAACCAGGAAATGTTAAAAAGAGAGCCTTATATTGATATTGTTATAGGGCCACAATCTTATCATAAAATTAATGATATAATATTAAATTACTCCAAGGATAAAAAAAAGGAGGAAGAAACTGAATTTGATACAATTTCTAAATTTAATTATTTAAGTAAAATTAAAAACAAAAATAATAAGATCTCTTCATTTTTAACAATTCAGGAAGGATGCGATAAGTTTTGCCACTTTTGTGTTGTTCCTTATACACGAGGACCCGAATATTCTAGACCATTCAATCAAGTTATAAACGAAGCAAAAGAATTGGTTGAAGCAGGAGTTAAAGAAATTACTTTATTAGGACAAAATGTTAATGCTTATAGTTTTAAAGAAGAAAATAAAGAATTTAGATTATCAGATTTGTTGTTAGAGCTAGACAGTTTTGAACAATTAGAAAGAATTAGATACACAACTTCCCACCCCAAAGACATGACACAAGATTTAATTAACGTTTATAAAACCTCATCGAAATTGATGCCATTAGTGCATCTACCTGTACAAAGTGGATCAAACAAAATTTTAAAATTAATGAACAGGAAACACACAGTTGAGGAATACTTAGAAATTTATGAAAACTTGAAAAGTATTAACGCTAAGATTGAGTTTTCAAGTGATTTTATCATTGGTTATCCTGAAGAAAATGAGAAAGATTTCAAAAAGACCATGGAGTTAATTGAAAAAGTTAGATTTACAAACTCTTATTCCTTCATTTTTAGCCCAAGACCAGGGACCGTAGCGGCTGATCTAGAATTGGTTGATAAAAAAAAATCTAAAGAAAGGCTAGAGACCATTCAAAAGAAATTATTTGAAAATCAAATAAATAAAAATAAATCTTTAGAGGGTAAAATTCTTAGTGTTTTAGTTGAAAATAAAATGAAGGATGGAACTAAATTATTTGGTAGAACAGAATATATGACATCTGTAATTTTTGATGGTAATATTGATTGTATAGGAAAAGTTGTGAAGATAGAAATCACTAGCAGTAGCCAGAATAGTTTATTTGGAAAATTACAGGAAAATTACAAACAGAAGGTAGCTTAAAATTTGAACAAGACGTCGCCTAAAAAAATTTATTCTACTTTAAAATTTGTCTATTCTGATAACAATGCTTTAAGCGTTATTTTCCAAGATAATGATTTATTAATGGGTGTCGTTGGTGAATTTAATGAAAATCTAAAAGAACTAGAAAAAATTACTAATACCAATCTATATTCTAGAGGTAATTCTATTTTGATAAAATCAACACCAGAAAAAAATGAAATGGCAAAAAATGCGATTCAATTTTTAACTAACCAGTTTATAAATAATGGCAGTATAGAAAAAAAAGATATAATCTCTTCAGTAGATAAATTTATGATTGAAGAAAAAGTAAAAAATAATAATGTTTCAGACATAATTAAAACTCCAAAAAAATCAGTTATACCAAGATCGGAAAAACAAAAAGAATATGTCAGAGCCCTGAGACAAAGTGATATTGTTATCTCTGCAGGTCCTGCAGGTACAGGAAAAACTTTTTTAGCTGTTGCGGTTGGCTTGACTTTATTGCTTGATAAAAAGATTGAAAGAATCATTTTATCGAGGCCAGCAGTAGAAGCGGGTGAAAGATTAGGTTTTTTGCCAGGCGATATGAAGGAAAAAGTTGACCCTTATTTAAGGCCTTTGTATGACTCACTTTATGATCTCTTTGATTTTGAAAAAATTCAACGGATGATAGAGATTGGTGACATTGAAATAGCACCTTTGGCATTTATGAGAGGTAGGACTTTAAAAAATTCTTTTGCAATTTTAGATGAGGCCCAAAATGCAACAGATACCCAGATTAAAATGTTCTTAACACGTATCGGGGAAAATTCAAAAATTGTTATAAATGGCGATCCATCTCAAATCGATTTACCCCATAAGAGCATGTCTGGATTAAATAGATCTAAAAAGTTACTAGGTCATTTAAGTGAAATTTCAGTAATAGACTTTGATCATTATGATGTAGTTAGGCACCCCCTAGTTTCCAAGATTGTTAAAGCGTATTCAGATGAAGAAAATGATTAGTATTGATGTAATCTCTGAAAGCAATCTTTGGAGTAAAAAAATTAAAAAACCTAATATTTTTTTTAATTCTTTAGCCAAAGCTTTTCCTAAAAAATATAGATTTATAAAAAAAAAAGTAAGTTTAACAATTTTACTCTCAAATAATAAGAATATTAAAAAATTAAATAAAAAATTTAGAAATAAAAATAAATTAACTGATGTTTTGTCTTTTCCTTCTGAAAAAAAACTTAATATAAAAAAATCACCTTATATTGGAGATGTTATTGTTAGTTATGAATTTATGAATAGACCAAAAGTTTTAAGTGCACTAGAATTTAAAAATAAAGTTGCTAAGATTTTTATTCACAGTTTTCTACATTTGTTAGGTTATGATCATATTAAATTAAAAGATTTTAAAAAGATGCTAATAGAAGAAAAAAAAATTTATCAAACTATTGAAAAAAAAATTGTCAAGCTTGTTTAAAAAAGACTTTTTAGATTGTGTTTATATTATTTTTTTGGGAGCAATAAGTTCTTATAGTTTGCCACCATATAATTATTTTATAATTAATTTTATTACTTTTTCCTTATTTTTTATTTTTATTTTTAACCAAAAAAAAAGAATATTTAATAATAAGTCCTTTTTTAAATATGGTTGGTACTTTGGATTTGGGTATTTTTTATTTAGTTTATACTGGATAGCGATTTCATTAACTTTTGATCAGAGTTTTGAGTTTTTAATCCCAGTTGCTATAATTTTATTGCCAACTTTCTTAGCCATATTTTATGGCTTATTGACATATTTGTTTTCAATTCTTTACTCAAAAAATGTAATTAGTTCTTTTTTTATTTTTTCAATTTTATTTGGGACAATTGAATTTATAAGGGGAACTATATTTACTGGATTTCCTTGGAATTTAATCTCATTTAGTTTTTCAAATAGTATTTATTTTATTCAAATTCTCTCTATTATTGGAACTTATTCTTTTAATTTGATCTGTATTTCTTTATTTACTGCCCCTGCGTTATTTATTTTAAGAAATTCCAGAGTAGAAATCATGATTTGTTTTTTCTTTATCTTAATATCTTTGGCGTTTTTAATATTTGGTCAAATAAAAAAGGATAATTTTAGTTCTTTAGAAAGCGTAAAAAATTCCTATGTAATTAAAGCAATATCACCAAATATTAGCCTAGATAGATTTTATTCAAAACAAGATGAGGTAAAAATAATTAATGAGCTTATAAAGCTAAGTGCTCCAACAAAAATAGAGCCCACAATCTATTTGTGGCCAGAGGGTATTATTTCAGACAGTTACTTAAAAGACATGAGTGGTTATAAAAAACTATTTTTAAATAAATTTGGAGAAGACGATTTAATTATTATGGGTTTAAATAGTATTGAGACAAAAAATGATAAAAATTTATTTTATAATTCAATGGCCATATTTAATAACAAGCTAGATATAATTGCAAAATACAATAAAATTAATTTAGTGCCTTTTGGAGAATTTACCCCCTTTGAAAATATCTTTAGCTTAATAGGTCTTAAAACAATAACTAATAACTATCAATCTTTCTCCCGTGGTAAAAATAGGATCCCACTTAAAGTAAAAAATAGTAAAATTGATTTAAATTTACTTCCTTTAATTTGCTATGAAATAATTTATTCAGGTAAACTATCTAGAGATAACAATTTTGATTATATAATAAATATTTCAGAAGATGGTTGGTTTGGAAATTCCATAGGTCCAAAGCAACACTTCTCACACAGCATATTCAGATCTATTGAAAGTGGCAAATATATTATTAGGTCTACAAATAATGGGATTTCTGCCATTATTAACCCTATAGGGATTGTAGAACAAAAAGTAAAATTTGGATCAACAGGGTATGTAGAGCTGACTGCAAGTAAATTAGTTAAATCCACACCTTTTATACTACATGGCAATAAAATTTTTTTAATATTAATTTTAATATATATTTTTTTCATTTTTTCATTTAATAGAATTAAATATGAGTAATTTAAAAAATTTTTTATTTACCAGTGAGTCAGTTTCAGAAGGACATCCTGATAAAGTATCAGATCGTATTTCAGATATGGTAGTTGATAGCTATCTTGCTAGAGACCCTTTTTCTAGAGTAGCATGTGAGACACTAACCACCACAAATAAAGTCGTTCTTGCTGGAGAAGTAAGAGGTCCAGAGATAAAAGAAGAAGATCTTATTCAAAAAGTTAGAGACTGTATTAAAGATATTGGTTATGACCAAGAAGGTTTTACATGGAAAGAAGCGACAAAGATAGAAAGTCACCTTCATTCACAATCTGCTGATATAGCTATGGGTGTTGACTCTTTAGGCAATAAAGATGAGGGAGCTGGAGATCAAGGAATAATGTTTGGATACGCATGTAACGAAACAGAAGAATTAATGCCAGCACCCATTCATTATTCACACAAAATTTTAAGACTTATGGCAGAAGACAGAAAGTCTGGAATATTAAAAAATATAGAACCAGATTCAAAAAGCCAAGTTACTTTTGAATATATTGATGGAAAACCAACTAGAGTAAAATCGGTTGTCATATCATCCCAACATTCTGCAGACATTGATCAAGCTAAAGTAAGAGATTTATTAACACCTTATATGTTAAAGTCTATTCCAGAAATTTTTTTAAAAGATTTTGATGAAAAAGAATTTTATGTAAACCCAACTGGAAACTTTGTAATAGGTGGACCAGATGGAGACTGTGGTTTAACAGGTAGAAAAATTATAGTGGATACTTATGGTGGAGCAGCACCTCATGGTGGTGGAGCTTTTTCTGGTAAAGATCCAACTAAAGTAGATAGATCAGCAGCTTATGCTGCAAGATATATTGCAAAAAATATTGTTGCTTCTAATATTTCTGAAAAATGTTTAATCCAATTAGCTTATGCAATTGGTGTTTCTAAACCCTTATCAATCTATGTGGACCTATTTGATAATGACTTAGAAAAAAATAAATTTGTTTTAGAAAAAATTTCAGAAAACTTTGATTTAAGCCCACGAGGAATAAGAGAAATGTTAAGTTTAAATAAGCCAATTTATGAGAAAACGTCAGCTTATGGTCATTTTGGAAGAGCACCAGAGGACAATGGGTCATTTTCTTGGGAAAAGACTGATAAAAAGGGTATTTTTTCTAAATAGTTCCTATTGAATAAAAAAAAATTCTTTATATATTGCTCTTACATTATTGAGATTACAGAATGGGCCTGAGCCCATTTTTTTTTGGAGCTAATAAATATGTTAAATAGAAGATCTGATAAACTAGAATTATTAAGAATAGCTGAGGCAGTGGCCTTAGAAAAATCTATAGACAAAGAACTAATCATTGATTCCATGGAGACAGGGATTGCAAAAGCTGCAAAATCTAAATTTGGACAGGATAACGAAATAAAAGTTTTAATAAACAGAGAAAATGGTGACATTGGAATTTTTAGAAAGTTAATTCTTGTTGAAAAACTTGAAAATATAAACACGGAAATTAACCTTCAAGATGCCATTATCTTAAATGAAGAAAATAAAGATAAAAAAATTGGTGATGAAATTTTACAACCTCTACCTTCTTTTGATTTTGGTAGAATTGCAGCTCAAACAGCAAAGCAAGTTATTAGTACAAATGTTAGAGAAGCTGAGCGTGAGAGACAGTACAATGATTTTATAGATAAAAAAGATTCAATTTTGAGTGGAATTGTTAAACGTCTAGAATTTGGAAATATAATTATTGATTTAGGAAAGGCTGAAGCGATTATTCAAAAAAATGAAATGATCCCAAGAGAAAATATTAAAGCAGGTGATAGGATTAAAGCTTATTGTTATGATGTAAGACAAGAACCTAGGGGTCAACAAATATTTTTATCAAGAGCTCACCCTAAATTTATGGAAAAATTATTTGTTCAAGAGGTGCCAGAAATTTATGATGGATTAATAACAATCAAGTCATCAGCTAGAGATCCTGGGAGTAGAGCAAAAATCTGTGTTCAAGCAGTTGATACCTCATTGGATCCTGTAGGAGCTTGTGTTGGTATGAGAGGATCGAGAGTTCAAGCAGTAGTTAATGAATTACAAGGAGAGAAAATTGATATTGTTAATTGGTCTGAAGATCCAGCAATAGTAGTTTCAAATGCATTGTCACCAGCTGAAGTCCAAAGAGTAAATGTTGATAGCGCTGCAAAAAAACTAGATGTAATTTTAACTGAAGAAAATTTAAGCAAAGCAATTGGTCGTAGAGGTCAAAATGTTAGACTGGCAACAAAGCTATTAAATTATGAAATCAATATAATGACGGACGCAGAAGATTCAGAAAGAAGACAGTTAGAATTTAAAGAAAAAACAGAAAATTTTGTTAAAAATCTAGAATTAGATGAAACATTGGGACAATTACTTGTGGCAGAGGGTTTTTCTTCAATTTCAGATATAAAAGATAGTACACCAGAAAGTTTAATGAAAATTGAAGGTATAGATGAAGACACTGCTAAAGCTTTGATAGAAAGAGCAAAAGAATTTTATCAAAAAGACCAAGAAGATATCACAAAAAGAATAAAAGACTTGGGATTACAAGATGACCTAATAAATCACAAAAATTTAACGCCAGGTATGCTTGTTACCCTAGGAGAGCAAAAAATTTTAAATCTAGAAGATTTTGCGGATCTTGCATCTGATGAATTAACAGGTGGTTATGATGTTATAAAAGGAGAAAGAATTAAAATTAAAGGGTATCTAGAAGATTTTGCTTTATCGAAAATTGAAGCAGATGAATTAATTATGTCTGCAAGAAACATAATTTATAAAGATTGAGTAATGAAATATGGAAAACAAAAAAACAAAATTAACACTTTCAGGCATAGCCAAGAAATCGATAGAGAATATAGAGTTAGCAAAAACTCAAAGTAAAAACTCAGTTGTAATTGAAAAAAAACCAAGCAAATTTGCACCTAGAGGCAATTTTAGCAGACCCCCTAGCGTAAGATCAAAATCACCAGCAAGCACTGCTGGAATTTTTGTTCCAAGAACCACTTCAACATCAAAACCATCCTCACCTATTACTAATGATTATGAAAAACGTAAATTGGCAGAACAAAGAGCAACTAGAAGACTTAAGGGTGATGTGGCAGATAAAGGAAAGCCTGACTCAAAAAAAAGAGAATTAAAACTAACAGTTTCAAGAGCTTTAAGTGATGAGATTGAAGCAAGATCAAGAAGCATGGCTTCACTTAAAAGAGCAAAGCTAAAAGAAAATAGAGAACTTACCAAAGAAGAAATTCAAGAAAATTTAAAACCAATAAAAAGAGATGTTAACATTCCAGAGGCAATTACCGTTAGAGAACTATCTAACAGAATGGCAGAGCAATCTAATAATGTTATAAAACATTTATTTGGAATGGGAGTAACGGTTACCATCAACCAAACACTAGCAGCTGATACTGCTGAGTATTTAGTAAAAGAATTTGGGCATAATCCTATAAGAGAAACAAAAGCTGAAGAAATTATTCAAAAAATTAAAGAGTCTAGATCTGAAAATCTAAAAAATAGACCTCCAATAGTAACGGTAATGGGACATGTTGATCATGGTAAAACTTCAGTGCTTGACGTTTTAAGAAGTGCAAATGTTGTACTCGGAGAATTTGGTGGAATTACACAACACATAGGTGCTTATCAAATAGAACATAAATCAACAAAAATTACATTTATAGATACGCCAGGTCACGCAGCATTTACTGAGATGAGAGCTAGAGGATCAAAATTAACAGATGTTGTAGTATTAGTTGTTGCAGCAGATGATGGTGTTAAACCCCAAACAATCGAATCTATAAAGCATGCCAAAGCTGCAAATGTTCCAATAGTTGTTGCTATAAATAAATGTGATTTACCGGAAGCAGATCCACAAAAAATTAAAAACCAACTTTTAGAATATGAACTTATTGCAGAAGATTTGTCAGGAGATACTTTAATGGTTGAAATCTCTGCAAAAACAAAAAAGAATTTAGATAAACTGGTAGAAGCAGTTGTTCTCCAAGCTGAAATTTTAGACCTAAAAACTGATTTTGAATCTAAAGCAACAGGGATTGTTTTGGAATCAAAAATTGATATAGGTAGAGGAGCTGTAGCAACTGTTGTGGTTACCTCTGGAACAATTAAAAGAGGTGATTTTTTTGTTAGTGGATTGAAATGGGGAAAAGTAAGAGCTTTAATTAATGATAAAGGAAAAACTATTGACGAAGCACCTCCATCAACACCTGTAGAAATTTTAGGCATTAATGGAGCAGCTAAATCTGGAGACGATTTTATTGTTTTAGATTCTGAGAAAGAAGCAAAAACATTGAGTGAAACTAGAGCTGATGAAACTAAAACTGGAGGAAGTCCTTTAACTCTTGCAACACAAGATTCTGCTTTTGCAGATAAAGCTGCTTCAGAATTAAATATTATTATAAAATCAGATGTACATGGATCTGCTGAAGCAATTAAAAGTGCTATCAATCAAATTACACATGATGAAGTTAAACCTAAGATTATTTTATCAGATATTGGAATGATAACAGAAACGGATGTGACCTTAGCAAAAGCATCTAATGCAACCCTAATTGCATTTAATGTTAAGCCGAGCAAAGAAGCAAAAAAATTAGCAGAGAATGAAAAAATTAAAATTTCTTCATATAATATTATTTATGAAGTTTTAGATTATATTAAATTAAGAATGTCAGGGCTTCTTGCTCCAGATATTCAAGAAACAATTAATGGTACAGCTCAAATCTTAGAAATCTTTAAAGTTTCAGGAACGGGAAAAGTGGCAGGCTCTAAAGTAACTGATGGAGAATTAACTAGTGGTGCTAATGCTAGATTAATTAGAGACGGAGCAATCATTTATACTGGTAAGATTAGCACAATTTTCAGAGAAAAAGATCAGGCTAAACAGGTAAAAAATGGCCAAGAATGTGGAATAACACTCAAAGACTTTATTGATTTTCAAAAAAACGATACAATAGAGGCTTATAGTACAACTTCTACCGTGAGAACAGTATAATGGTTGATAAGACAGGAAAACCCGTATCACAAAGGCAATTACGTGTTGGAGAGATGATTAAGCAATCTTTAGGTATGATTTTTGCTAGAAATGAAGCTAAAGTGCCGAATTTAGAAACTAATACTGTTACCGTTACAGAAGTAAAAATGAGTCAAGACCTTAAAATTGCAAAAGCATACGTATTGCCTTTAGGGGGGAAAGATACAGAAAAAGTTATTAAAAAATTAAGAGAATATTCTTTTTTAATTAGAAAAGTTTTATCTAAAAAAGTATTTATGAAATACATACCAAAGATACTTTTTGC
>Ga0307986_10001941_pt1 | contig 14898 bp, 16 predicted proteins | sample EllFjometageno82_FD_203170 | JGI IMG/M metagenome (GOLD analysis project Ga0307986, IMG submission 203170) | Marine microbial communities from Ellis Fjord, Antarctic Ocean - #82 | ecosystem: Environmental > Aquatic > Marine > Unclassified | place: Southern Ocean | collected 2014-10-09
ATCATATAGATTATAATAATTCAAAAAATTCTTTTTTAAAAAGTGTTGATTTAGTAGAAATGTCAATTAGAAAAGATTGGTTTGGTAATATGCTCTCTATAAATTTTACAAATCTACTTAATGAACGTTATGAAAAACCTGGAGATTACTCTCAAGATGGAAGAGCTGTAAGTTTTGGTTTTAGAAAATCGTACTAATTTGATTAATAGTAATTACACTGAAAAGGAAAGAGCTCCTGGGTTTGCTGTTATAATCAAATTTGATTTATTATGATTAAGTCACCTTGTATTGCTGTTTGTAAAATTGACTATGAGAGCGGTTATTGCTTAGGCTGTAATCGCACGATAGAAGAAATAACTAATTGGAATCTCAAAGATGATGAACAAAAAATAATAATAACTAAAAAAGCACAAAATAGAGAGTTATTATTAAAGAAACAATAAAACAAAAAAAACTAGTTTTTATCTATAAAAAATAATATTCTTTGATTAGATTAGTTATAAACAATTAAAAAATTAATATTGCAACGAAATCTTGGTTTAAATATTTGAAATTATTATGAATTACCAAAAAATAATAGATTATAAAAATATAGAGAAGGTACTGAATGTTCATAGAAAAAAGAAGAAGATAATAGTTCAATGCCATGGAGCTTTTGATTTATTACATATAGGACACTTAAAACATTTTGAAACTGCAAAAAAAAAAGGTGATATATTGATTGTATCAGTAACGCCCGATCAATTTATTGACAAAGGTTTTGACAGGCCTTTTTTTAAAAATCAGCAAAGGATAGAAAGTTTAACTTCAATTTCTGAGATAGATTATGTTGTATTAAATAATGCAGCAACTGCTGTAAATATTATTCATAAAATAAAACCTGATTTTTATTGTAAAGGTCCAGATTACAAAAATCAAAAAGATGACATAACAGGACAAATTAAAAATGAATTAATGGCAGTTAAAAAAAATAAAGGAAAGCTTTTTATTACTAATGATAAAACACACAGTTCTAGTTCAATCTTAAATAATGTAGCTTCACCATTTAATTCTCTTCAAAAAACCTTCATTAATGAAATAAAAAAAGAAATTTATGTAAGTAATTTTAGGACACAGATTAAAAAATTAGAAGCTCTAAAAGTTCTAATTATAGGGGAAACTATTATTGATAAATATGTATTTTGTGAAGCATTAGGTAAATCTGGAAAAGAACCACACCTTGTACTGCGAGATTTACGTGAAGAAACATATTTAGGTGGTGTTATTGCAATAGCAAGAAATATTTCAAGTTTCTGTAATAAGGTTACTGTTCTTAGTTGTTTAGGAAAGGATAAAAAATTAAATTTAATTAAAAAAAAACTATCTAAAAATATATCTTTTAAATATTTGATAAAATCTAATTCACCAACAATTATTAAAAAAAGATATATAGAACATGTAAGTCAAAATAAAGTATTAGGTGTTTATTCACTAAATGACGAATTATTAAATTCCAAGGAAGAATTAAAATTTAATTCAATGATTTTAAAAGAAATAAAAAAATATGATGTGGTTATAGTCTCAGATTATGGTCATGGCCTAATTACCGATAGTGCCGCCAAACTTATATGTAAAAATTCAAAATTTTTAACTCTAAATGCTCAAGCTAACTCCGCAAATATTGGGTATCATACTATTCAAAAATATAGAAATGTTGATTGTGTTGTTATGAATGAACAAGAATTAAGACATGAGTTGAGAAATAAAAATGAAAAAATAGAACTTTTAGCAAAAAAACTTGCAAAAATTTTAAATATTAAAAATTTAGTTATAACACGAGGAAGTGATGGTGCTTTTCTTTACGATTCTAATTCAAAAAATTTTTTTTATAGTCCAGCATTTGCCACCAAAGTTGTGGATAAAGTTGGTGCAGGCGACACAATGCTTTCTATCATTTCATTGCTTATTAAATTAAAATCAAAACATTTATTGTCATTATTTATAGGCTCTTTAGCAGGAGCAATTTCTGTTGAAAGATTATCAAATAAGGTTCCTTTAAATAAAACAAAACTTTTCAAGTATATGGAGCATATAATTAAATAACCTTTTGATGAAATAAAAAAACTAAAGAATATAATTTGAAATAGAATAATAGAATGAACGATAAAATTTTTTTAAAAAATTATTTACTAAAATTACAAAAGCTTCTTACGGGAGAAGTTGCCACTATAAATAATCTAATAAGTTTAAAAAAAATAATTGTCGATAACTCAAAAAAAGGAAAAAAAATTTTAGTTTTTGGCAATGGTGGTAGTGCTGCTATAGCAAGTCATTTTACAGTAGATCTAACAAAAAATGCTAGAGTAAGAGCTACAAATTATAATGAGGCAGACCTTATAACGTGTTTATCAAATGATTATGGTTATGATCAGTGGGTATCAAAAGCAATAGAATTATATATGGATAAAGGAGATTTGGTTTTTTTTATTTCATCAAGTGGTGTCTCAAAAAATATGATAAATGCAGTCAAAATAGCAAAAAAAAAGAAAGCAAGAAAAATAGTTTCCTTTACAGGTTTTAATACAAATAACCCTCTTAAGAAAAAATCTGACTTAAACTTTTGGGTAAATAGCCGAGCATACAATCATGTAGAAAATATTCATCAAATTTGGCTATTAAGTTTAGTTGATTTAATTATTGGTAAATCAGAATATTCTGCTAATAGAAAATAAAAATAATTAATTAATGAAAAAAATATTTATAACTGGTGGAGCGGGATACGTAGGGTCAAAACTAGTGCCAAAATTATTGGATCTTGACTATGAAATTACTGTTCTTGATCTAATGATTTATGGTGAAGATGTATTAGCAAATAATGATAAATTAAAGAAGATAAAAGGTGATATTAGAGATAAAAATTTGCTTGAAAAAATTATACCTGGCCATGATGCTTTAATACATTTGGCCTGCATTTCTAACGATCCTAGTTTTGAGTTAAATCCCACTTTGGGTAAGTCAATTAATTATGATGCATTTGAACCTATGGTTGAGATTAGTAAAAAAAATAATATCAATAAATTTATTTATGCATCTTCTTCATCTGTATATGGAATAAAAAAAGAGAAAAATGTTACTGAAGATATGAGCCTAGAGCCACTCACAGATTACTCTAAATTTAAAGCTGATTGTGAAAAAATTTTGAATAGCTATAAATCAGAAGATTTTATCACAACAACAATAAGACCATCAACTGTATGTGGATACGCAAAAAGACAAAGATTAGATTTGGTGGTTAATATTCTTACAAATCACGCTTTTCACAATCGAGAAATTAAAGTATTTGGTGGAGACCAACTAAGACCAAACGTACATATTGATGATATGGTTGATTCTTATTTAGCAATTTTAAATGCCGAACCTAAAAAAGTTAATGGACAAATTTTTAATGTTGGATTTAGAAATCAGTCAGTTAATGAGTTAGCTGAAGATGTAAAAGAAGTTATTGGGAGTGATATAAGTATAGTTAATACAAAATCTGATGATAATAGGTCGTATCATGTTAGTTCTGAAAAAATTAAAGATATTTTAGGTTTTGAAACAAAATATACGGTAAAAGATGCAGTTACAGACCTAAAAAATGCTTTTGAAAAAAAATTATTAACAAATACATTTAATGATGAGTTTTTTTTCAATATTAAAAGAATGAACAATATTAATTTAAAGTAATAAATTGAAAGTTAGATACTCATATTTAAGTCAACAATTCTCAAATTGTGATGACCTTTGGAGAAATTTAAAAAATTTTGTAAAAACAGGTGATTTTACTCTTGGAAAAGAACTATTAAAATTTGAGAAAAAATTTGCAAAACTTATAGGAACAAAATATGCAGTTGGTGTTAATTCAGGTACGGATGCAATAAAACTTAGTTTAAAAGTTATAGGTATTAAACCAGGTGATGAAGTTATTACTGCTGCCAATACATTTGTTGCTACTGTGGGTGCGATATGTGAACTAGGAGCAATACCAGTATTTGTTGACTGTGATGATAGCTTTTGCCTGGATGTTGATTTAGTAGAAAAAAAGATTAGTAGAAAAACAAAAGCAATAGTTCCTGTTCATTTTACTGGTTATATGACGGATATGATTAAGTTAAATAAGATTGCAAAAAAATACAAAATTCCAATAGTTGAAGATGCATGTCAGTCCATATTAGCGTCAATAAATAAAAAAAACTCAGGTACATGGAGTGATTTTGGTGCATTTTCATTACATCCATTAAAAAATATTAATGTTTGGTCTGATGGTGGAATTATCGTTACAAGTAATAAAAAGTATTACGAGCATCTTAAACTTCTTCGCAATCATGGTCTAGTTGATCGGGACAATGTAAAAATCCCAGGTTACAATTCTAGATTAGATACTTTTCAGGCAGTTGTAGGAAATTGGTTAATACCAAGTGCAAAAAAAATTGCAGATCAAAGAATAAAAAATGCAAATTTTTATGATGAAAGTTTAGGAAAAATTAAAGAGATATCAATACCACCAAGAATAAAAAATTATAAAATTGTTTATCATTTATATATTGTCTTTGCTAAAAAAAGAGACGACCTTTTAAAGTATTGTTTGAAAAAAGGAATAGAAGCAAAAATTCATTATCCAATTCCTATGTATAGACAGCCTGCAATGAAATATTTAAAACACAAAAAGGGAGACTTTCCTGTTTCTGATAGACACACTAAATCAATAATTAGTTTTCCGTGTGATCAGCATCTTTCAAAAAAACAAATGAATTATGTAATAAAGTGTGTCACTGAATTTTATTCAAAAAAATGAAAATTCCTTACGTAAATATACAAAAGCAATACGAGTCAGAAAAAAAACAATTATTAAAGATAATTGATAATGTTCTTATTTCTGGAAAATGGGTTGGTGGTTCAGAAGTTGATAAATTTGAAAATAATATTAGTAAAATTTGTAAAACTAAATACTGTGTATCACTAAATAGTGGAACTGATGCATTAACATTAGCGCTTCATTTGCTTGGTGTAAAAAGAGGTGATGAAGTTATAACACCACCAAATTCGTTTATTGCTTCCACAGCCGTAATAGTTCATTTAGGTGCAAAACCTATTTTTGTAGATGTTAAGAATGATCAAAGTATTGATGAAAAAAAAATTGAGGAAAAAATCACCAACAAAACAAAAGCTATTATGCCAGTACATCTTACAGGTAGAATGTGTGCAATGGACAAAATTATAAATATTTCAAAAAAATATAAAATTCCCGTCATTGAAGATTGTGCTCAATCAATAATGTCAAAATATAAAAATAAAATGTCTGGAGCCTGGGGTGATGTAGGATGTTTTTCAGCACACCCTCTTAAAAATTTAAATGCAATTGGTGATGCAGGCTATTTGACAACAAATAATAAAAATATTTATGATAAAATAAAAAACCTTAGAACTCATGGAATGGAAGAAAGTAGAGACAATGTAAAAAATTTTGGATATGTATCCAGAATGGACCATTTACAGGCAGCAGTTTTAAATTTTAGATTAAATAACTTAAAAAAAGTGATAAATCTTAGAAGAAAAAATGCTGATATATATTTAGAAAACCTAAACCTAGAAAAAATATATTTTCCAATTGAAAAAAAAGATGAATTTAATACTTATCATACATTTGTAATTCAGGTGGATGACAGAGATAAATTAAAAAAGTATTTAAAAAAAAAGGGTGTAGAGACAGCTATTCATTACCCAATGCCAATACATTTACAGACTGCATCTAAATTTTTAGGATATAAAAAAGGCTCTTTCCCAGAAACTGAGAAACAATCTAAACATATTTTAACTCTACCGATTAATCAATATTTGAAAAAAAATGAAATCCTTTATATTTGCAAAACAATTAATAATTTTTATTCTTAAAAATAATGAAAAAAAAAGCAGAATTAATAATTAAATTAGACAAGAGATCGTTATATCTTAGGTCACTTGTAGTAGAGTGTTTATTTGGAGGTGGTAGAGGTCATATGGGTTCAGCTATGTCTTTAATAGAAATACTAAGAGTCCTATATGATAATTTTTTGAAATATAACCCAAAAAAGCCTAATGATAAGAATCGAGATAGATTAATACTTAGTAAAGGACATGGGTGTTTAGCATTATATGCTTTATTAGCAGATAAAAATTTTTTTGATAAAAAAGTTTTAAGATCTGCAAGTAAATTTAATTCAATTTTAGGTGGGCATCCTGAATATGGTAAAGTACCTGGCGTGGAAGCTTCAACTGGAGCTTTAGGGCACGGACCAGCAATAGGGGTTGGGATGGCCATAAGTGCAAAACTTAATAAACTAAATTATAAAACTTTTACGATTGTTGGCGATGGTGAAATAAATGAGGGATCTTTTTGGGAATCATCAATGATAGCATCAAAACATAAACTAAAAAACTTCCATATAATAGTTGATTATAATAAAATCCAATCCTATGGGAAAACAAAAGAAATTTTAGATTTGGAACCTTTAAGACTTAAACTAGAAAGTTTCGGATACAAAGTCTCTGAAGTTAATGGACATAATGTTAATCTTTTAAAAAAATATTTTACAAAAATAAAAAAAAATAAAGACAAACCAACAGCACTGATATGTCATACCATAAAAGGCAAAGGTTTTCCTTTTGCAGAAAATAATCCATATTGGCATCATAAGAATTCTTTTACAGAAAAAGAAGTTAAGGAAATTAACAAATGTTTAGGAAAAAATAATTTATGAGACAAACATGTTTAAATACAATTTATGAATTAGCAAAAAAAAATAAAAAAGTTATATTTATAGGTTCTGATTTAGGACCTGGAGTCCTAGACTCTTTTAAAAAAAAATACCCAGATAGATTTTTTATGGAAGGAGTTGCAGAACAATCAATTATTGGACTAGCAGCAGGAATGGCATTTGAAAATTTTAGACCTTATGTGAACACCATAGCAACATTCATTACAAGAAGGTGTTTTGAGCAAGTGGTAGTTGATCTTTGTGTACATAATTTACCAGTTACTCTGATAGGTAATGGTGGTGGACTAGTTTATGCACCTTTAGGACCAACTCACCAAGCTATTGAAGATATTTCTATTATGAGATCTATACCTAATTTGACAATAATATCACCGAGTGATGCATATGAAATGAAAAATCTAATGCTCGACTCTATAAATTTAAAAGGACCGTTGTATGTTAGGATAGCTAGAGGTGGTGAAGAAATAATTACTCAAAAATTTAAATCTAAAATTGGAAAAGCAATTAAGTTAAAGAAAGCTAAAGATTATTATTTTTTAACTACAGGAATCACTAACCACATTGCTTTAAAAGCTTGTAAATTTTTAAAAAAATCTAAAAATATAGATTGTGGTGTGGCTCATTTTTCTACCATTAAACCGTTAGATAAGACTTTTTTGAATAATATTATAATAAATTCAAAAAAGATTATAACTGTTGAGGAAAATGTTAAGGCTGGTGGTTTTGGATCTTCTATATTAGAATTTTCATCTGAACTTTCTAGCACAAGAAAGAAAGCTGATATAAAAATTATGGGTTTGAAAGATAAATTTTTAGAAAAATATGGAACGCAACAAGAATTACTTGATTATAGTGGATTAAGTTTTAAAGATTTATCTAAAAACATGAAAAATTTTATAAAAAAGAAATGAGCTTATATTTAGAAAAATATGAGAGCGAACTTAGTAAAAAATTTATAAAGAATGGCTATGTAATTTTAAAAAAAAAAAATTTAACTAATTTAAAATATATAAGAAGCCTTATAATTAAAAAATCTGCACAAATACTTGGCATTAAGCCACCAAACGATAAAGCTTCAGAAAAATTTTTAAACAACATTCATAAAGATATTAAAATTAAAGATCTTAATAATTTTAGACTTAAAATTATTAAATATATGAATGAGGATAAAAATTTTAAAAGAAACTATTTTTATAGTGCAAAAGATTTGCTATTCACTCTAGTGGGCAATGAGTTAGCAATGCAATCAAGAGTGAATTTAAGCATTCAACTACCCAGCGATAAAAGCTCGTTACTACCAGTGCACTCAGATATTTGGTCAGGTGACTCACCATTCGAAGCTGTTGTTTGGTTACCTATGGTTAATTGTCACTCAACTAAAACAATGTATTTATTGAAACCTGAAAAGTATAATAAAATTCATAAAAATTTTTCTAAATATATTGGTAAGAGTAGTTTGGATTTTTACAGGTCAATTAAAAATGATGTTAAATGGATTAAGATTAATTTTGGTGAGGTCTTGATTTTTAATCAAGCACTACCTCATGGGAATGTTGTTAATAAAGAAAATGAAACTAGATGGTCAATGAATTGCAGATTTAAAAGCTTATATAGTCCTTATGGGGATAAAAAAATAGGTGAGTTTTTTGAACCTATTACTTTAAGAGCAGCTTCAAAGATTGGTATGCATTATCACTTACCAAAAATAAATGATTAAAATAAGAGGCTATATTCACAGCAGACCCTTTATGGGGGAAAGAGTACCACAAAATATTCAAAATTTAGTCATTAGGGATTTTTGTGAAAAAAATAATTTATTTTATAATTTAAGTGTAAGTGAGTATTCAATGCCTAATAGTTATAAAATTTTAGATCAAATTATAGAAGAACTTAAAAGCCTCGATGGCATTGTAGCTTATAGTGTATTTCAGCTTCCTATGGATAATAAAAAAAGATACACAGTGCTAAGCCAAATAATTAAAAAAAATAAAAAATTGTATTTTGCACTTGAAAATATGAAGCTTGTTAATCAAGAAGACTTAGAAAAAATTGAAAATATGTGGCTTATAAAAAAAACATTACCAAACTGTTTAAAAAAAATATAAGTTTATGGGAACTCTTAAAAACTTTGTAAATCCTTTACATCAACAGACAAAAAGAAATTACATTGAAAGAATGATCAATGGAAAAGTTGAATGTAGCAAGGTTGCTAAAAAGTACGGTGAAGATTATTGGGATGGCGAAAGAAAGTACGGATATGGTGGTTATAAATTTATACCTGGTCGATGGAAACCAGTAGCCCTAGATTTGATAAAAACATACAACTTAAAATCTGGCTCTAGGGTACTAGATGTTGGCTGTGGTAAGGGTTTTTTAATATATGAAATGCTTCAAATTGAACCTAAGCTTAATATTATTGGTTTTGATGTGTCTCAGTATGCAATTGATAATTCTAAGAATGAAATTAAAGATTTTATATCAATTGGAAATGCTGAAAAAAAATTTCCTTATTCTGACAAAAACTTTGACTTAGTCATATCACTTGGCTCTCTTCACAATTTATCTTTAGAGGATCTTTCAACTTCTTTAAAAGAAATAACCAGGGTTGGTCTTCATTCCTATATAATGGTTGAAAGTTATCGAACAGAAGAAGAACTATTTAATTTTCAATGTTGGGCTCTTACATGTAAAACTTTTTTAAGCTCAAAAGATTGGGTTTGGTTTTTTAAAAAAAATAATTATGAAGGTGATTACGAATTTATATATTTTGAATAGTTATGAAAAATTGGAAAAAATTTTCTAAAAGTACATCAGTTTATTTTCCTAAAAAAATAAACAAATTTTTAACTTTATCAAAAAAGAAGTTAGAATTTATTAAAAAAAATAAAAATTTAGTTAATTTAAAAAGTAGGATTTGCTCTCATACTTCAAATAAAGATAAAATTCATGAGATGTTTATTTTTCATAAAAAAGGTGCATATGTGAGGCCCCACAGACATATTAACAAATTAGAATCTTTTCTTTTAATTAGTGGTAAGGCTACTATAATTTTTTTTGATAATAATGGTAAACCAAAACAAGTAATAAAAATGGGGAATTATAGTTCTGGTATAACATTTTATTATAAAATTTTTAAATCCTTCTTTCATACGGTGATAATAGAAAAAGATGTACTTTTCCAAGAGGTAACTAGTGGACCTTTTATAAAAAAAAAAACTATTTATGCAAAATGGTCCCCTGAAGAAAAAAATGTTGAGGAAGTTAAAAATTATTTATTAAAATTAAAAAAAATAGCCAATCGCAGCTAATTATATTTATGAATAAAAAAAACTATAAAAAAATCAATGAATGTAGACTATGTAGAAGTAAGAAATTAAGTACTGTTTTACCATTAAATAAAAGTCCTTTATGTGACGCATATTTAAAAAAAAAAAGAAAACAACAATTTTACGATTTAAAACTTTGTTTATGTAACTCATGTAAATTTGTTCAAATAGATACCGTTGTTGATCCAAAGATTATTTATAGAGACTATATATATGTAACAACTAGCTCAGTTGGTTTAGTTGATCACTTTAAAGATTACACAAATGATATTTGCAAAGCTCTAAAGTTTAAAAATAAAAAATTTATAATTGATATTGGTAGTAATGATGGAACACTATTAAGTTATTTTCAGAAAAAAAAACATAAAGTTTTGGGAATAGAGCCGTCCTACCGTTCTGTTGTTGATGCAAAAAAAAATGGAATAGACTCAATCTGTGAATTTTTTGATAATAAAGTCGCTAAAAAAGTTATTAATAACTATGGATTAGCTGATTTTATTTCTATAAATAATCTATTTGCCAATGTTGAAGACCTAAATACGTTTACAAAAAATCTTGAAACTATCCTTGCTCCAGATGGTGTTATTGCAATAGAGTCCTCATATCTGCTGAACATGATTGACAATATGGTTTTTGACTTTATTTATCATGAGCATTTATCTTATTTATCAATATTTCCATTAGAAGTTTTTTTTAGAAAGTTTGGATTAAGATTAATTAGAATTCATAAAGTTGGAACAAAAGGTGGTTCATTAAGATATTTTATAGCAAGAAATAACTCTAAGTGGAAAATTGACAAAAGTGTTCAAAAATTCAAAAAAATTGAAAAGAAATTTAATGTATCAAAAAAAACATTCATTAGTTTTAACAAAAAAATAAACTCAATTAATAAAGAATTAATTAATTATTTATCTCAAAATAAAGATTTAAATATTGTTGGTTATGGAGCTTCAGCAACTACCACAACTCTTATTTCTCATTTTAAACTTAACAAAAAATTAAAATACCTTGTTGATGAAAATCCAGGGAAAATCAACACATTTAGCCCAGGATTTCATATACCAGTTTATAGTTCAAAAAAACTTAAAACTGATAAACCTGACATTATAGTTATTTTAGCCTGGAGGTATAAAAAACAAATAATAGAAAAATTAAAAAAAATGAATTTAAAAACTTTAGTTGTTACACCAATTCCAAAATTAGAAATTATAAAAATAAAATGATGAACTATCCCTGGTTTAAACCATTTAATAGCACCACAGAACTAACTAAAAAGATTCCTATTTTTTTAAGAAAAAATAAAAACACGATGAGCTATTATTCTTTTAAATTAGAAAATCAATTAAAAAAAATATTAAAAGTAAAACATGCCATACTAACCACTAGTGGCACAAGTGCATTAATGATGGCAACTCTTGCTCTTGGGGCAAAAAGTAAAACCAAAGTTATTTGTACTGACATGACTTGGATAGCAAGTATAAACCCTTCTTTAATTTGTGGAACAGATGTACATTTGGTAGACACAATTAAAGAGTCTCAAAAAGTAGATTTTAATAAACTAAATAATCTCATAAAAAAAATAAAACCTGATTTAGTTATCTTAGTTCATTTAAGTGGTGAGCCTGTTTATAATAAAGAATTCAATTTGCTTAAAAAAAGTTTTAAATTTAAAGTTATAGAAGACGCAGCTCAGTCTTTTTTGGTAAAAGATATTAATAAAAAATTTATTGGAACAAATTATGAGATTGGGTGTTTTTCTCTAAGTATCACAAAAATTATTAATATGGTCTACGGGGGGTTTTGTGTGACAAATTCTGATAAGTTAGCAAAAAAACTTTTTTCTATACGAAATAATGGTGTAAATGCAGAACCTGAAAATGCAAAATTAGAACTAGCAAATCAACCAGGTCTAAACTTAAAACCAAGTGATTTACATTCCTTTATTGGTTTAATAAATTTAAATCATAAGAAAATTATCTTAAAAAAAGTAAAAGATATTTTTCAGTTATATCAAAAAGATTTGAATAATAAAAATATTAAACTGTTGAAAGTCAGGGAAGCTGATACGCCTTCTTTATACGTATCAGTATTTATAAATAATAGAAATAATTTTTATAAATATTGTAAAAAGAATAATATTCAAATTCATCTAGGAACTAGATCAATTAATGAAACTAAAATTGTAAAGAAAAAAAGTTCATCTAATTTTATAAATTCAACTTACTTATCAAAACATTTAGTTAGGCTTCCATGTGGACCTGGATACAATAAAAAAGAAATATCGAATATAATAAAAGTTCTTAACTCTTATAAAACGTAAAATTTTATGTACCCCAAAAATTTATCTAAACATTATTTTCAAATTAAAGATGGTGGAATTAAAATTTTTATGAAAAAAATAAATACTTTAATTTTTATTATTTTTATTAAGTTGCCTGTTTATTTTATTTCTATTCCCATTTTTATTATATTAACTTTAATTAGACCCTGGTACTTGATAAGATGGAAAGAATTGAATTCAAGTAGATTGGGTGAGTTTGCCATGGAATCTGAATTGTATTGCTGTGAGCGTGATGCCAATATTAATTTTCCAAAGCAAAAATATAAAGACTTTTTCTATTTGAAAGACTATATATGTAATAAAACTATAGAAAAAATGTGGCGTCGTAAAATTACTATTTTACCTAGAACTTTTATAAAACCAATTCATGATATAGGAAATTTTTTTTTAGGTAAAAACAATATTCATGAAATAAAAAACCCAATAAGAAATGATAGAGATTTTTATAATTTATTAGAAAAATTTGAGACACATGTTAATTTTACCTCGAAACAAGAATTAAAAGGAAAAGAAATTCTAAAAATATTGGGCTTACCAAAGAATAGTAAGTTTGTTTGTTTGATTGTTAGAGATCGAGGATATTTAAGTAGATATGAAAATATTCAAAGTGGTGAAAGGTGGCGCTATCATGATTATAGAGACGGTGATATTGAAAACTATGTTATGGCCACAGAAGAACTTGCTAAAAGAGGATATTATGTTTTTAGAATGGGAATTAATGTTTTAAAACCATTAAAATCCGCCAATCCAAAAATAATTGATTATGCAAACTCTGAAATAAGAAGTGATTTTATGGATGTGTACCTTGGAGCAAATTGCTCTTTTTGCATCAGTACAGCTTGCGGTTTTGATGCTATCCCACATTTATTTAGAAAACCTATTGCAACTATTACAGTACCTATGGGTACTTTTTGGACTACTAATCAAAATTTTTTATTACTTACAAAGCATCATATAAATAGATTAACGAAAAAAGAGCTATCAATTTCAGAAATTTTTTCATCAAAAGCAGCTTTAACTTTTTATGATGAAGAATTTAAAGATATTAATGTTGAACTTCAAGAAAATACACCTGAAGAAATAAGAGATTTAGCAATTGAAATGGATGAAAGAATAAATAAAAATTGGAAAGAAACAAATGAAGATATTTTGCTACAGAAAAATTTCAAATCTATTTATGAAAAAAATATAAAAGACTCTAAGTGGTCACTAGGAAAAGTTAGAGCAAATTTTAGTGCAAAATATCTTAGAGACAATAAACACTTGATAAATTAAATTTATAATTTTACACCAGCACCTTTTAAAAAAATAGCATTTTCATCTAATGGCCATCTAGGTTTTACAGGATAACTTAAATTATCAAATTGACTTAATTTAAATTTTTCTAAGCCAACCAGTGCAATCATGGCTGCATTGTCTCCACATAAATTTATAGGTGGAAAAATTGCTTCAAAATTTTCTTCTACGCAAAGATTAGTTAGTACCTCTCTAATTCTTTTGTTTGCTGCAACGCCACCAGCAACTACAAATTTATTTTTATTCGCTTGATTCATTCTTTTAAATTCATCAAAGGCAATTTTACTTTTTTTATATAATATTTCCTCAATAGTTCTTTGAAATGACGCTGCTAAATCATATTTTTCTTGTTTAGTATTAATTTGTTTTGAAATCTTTAAGACTGCAGTTTTTAATCCTGCAAAAGATAAATTGCAGCCACCTCTGTAAAAAATTGGTTTAGGCAATATATATTTAGTAGGATTACCTTTTTTTGCATAAATTTCAATTCGTGGTCCACCTGGAAATTCTATACCTAGCAATTTTGCAGTTTTATCATAAGCCTCTCCAAGAGCATCATCAATGGTTGTTCCTAATCTTTTATAATTTCCTAAGTGCTGAACACTTAAAAATTGAGTGTGTCCTCCAGAAATTAAAAGTAGCAGGTAGGGGTAATTTAATTCCAAATTTAGCTTGGGGCTTAATGCGTGACCTTCTAGATGATTCACAGCTATGAAAGGTATATTAAGTGAAGAGGCTATTGCTTTTCCAAAACTTAAACCAACAGATAAACAAACTACAAGACCAGGTCCAGCAGTTGCTGCTACAGCATCTATGTCTTCTATTTTTATTCCACTTTCATCAATTGCTTTCTTTGTAATTAAATCTATTTTATCTATGTGAGACCTTGCAGCGAGTTCAGGGACAACACCGCCAAATTCTTTATGAACATCAACTTGACTTGAAACAATACTTGATAAAATTGTTGGCATTCCTTGCTCATTTTCGGTTATTATAGAAGCAGCAGTTTCATCACAGCTCGATTCAATTCCTAAAATTAAGGGTTTTTTATTCATTAAATTAGTTTTTATTAATAATATAATCTCAATATAAACATGAAATATAAAGCAATTAAATGAAAAATAGAAAAATTATTATAGGCTCAAGAGGTAGCAAATTAGCA
>Ga0307986_10001942_pt1 | contig 14896 bp, 15 predicted proteins | sample EllFjometageno82_FD_203170 | JGI IMG/M metagenome (GOLD analysis project Ga0307986, IMG submission 203170) | Marine microbial communities from Ellis Fjord, Antarctic Ocean - #82 | ecosystem: Environmental > Aquatic > Marine > Unclassified | place: Southern Ocean | collected 2014-10-09
TGTTTTAAATAATGACCTTAGATATAGTGAATCATTGTTATATGAGGTGGATACTGATAATCTAAAATAATAAAGAGCATCTAAAATAAGTCTTTATTTAAAGAATCGGATATACAAACAGAATGATTATTACCTGTAATAACTGTGATAAAAAATTTGAAATTGATTCACAAATAATACCTGAAAATGGAAGATTGCTTCAATGTAGTGGTTGTAGACATAAATGGTTTTTTAAAAAAAATACTACTAATAAACTAGTTACACCCATCAAGACAATCAATCCTATGGAAAAAGCTGAACCCAAAAAAAATGAAAATCCAGAAACTATAGAGCTTTTAGATAAGATAATTAATAATGAGTTTCTTAAAGAGAAAACCTCAATTAATGATAAAATAAAACAAGTTGACAACATAAAAACTGATCATTTTGAAAATAAAAATAGTTATAATATATTGAAATTAATAACTTTATTTATAATCTCTTTTGTAGCGCTGATTATTGTTTTGGATACCTTTAAATCCCCTTTAAATAAAATTATACCAAACATTGAACAGCTACTTTATAATTTATACGAAAGTATTAAAGATATACTATTATTTTTTAGCGATTTAATTTAACTTTATGATTAAAAATTTATCAAAACCTTTTAAGTGGTTCTTTAAATTAGAAGCAGCAAGTGGCTTAGTATTATTAGTAGCAGCAATTATTGCTTTAGTAATAAGTAACTCAAATTTTAGTGAATTGTATTTTAGTATACTGAAAAAATATCTTTTTATAGGCATCAATGATTTTGGTTTGAAGCTATCTGTGCACCATTGGATTAATGATTTATTAATGGCGATATTTTTTTTCTTTGTAACCCTTGAAATTAAAAGAGAATTTATTCAAGGTGAGCTATCTAATTTTAAAAAAGCATTGTTACCAATAATTGGAGCTGTTGGTGGCATGGTAATCCCTGCTCTTGTTTATGTTGCTATAAATTTCGGAAACCATGAAACATTAAATGGTTGGGCTATTCCATCAGCTACAGATATTGCTTTTTCATTAGGAATTTTATCACTACTTGGATCAAGAGTTCCCATTTCACTAAAAATTTTTTTAACAGCACTAGCAATAATTGATGACCTTGGTGCAATTCTTATTATTGCATTTTTCTATTCAGGAGATTTAAGTATAAGTTATCTAAGCTTAATTTTAATTACATATATTGTATTACTTGTTTTAAATAAATTCGGCGTAAAAAAATTTGTCCCTTACTTGATAATAGGTACTTTCATGTGGTTCTTTACCTACAAGTCAGGAATTCATGCTACAATTGCCGGTGTACTTTTAGCATCAACAATACCTCATAGAATTAAGGATAAAGACTTTTCTTTATTAATAAAATTAGAACATGCAATTAGCCCTTATGTAGCTTTTATGATAATGCCAATATTTGCATTTGCAAATGCAGGTGTTTCACTTGAGGGCCTTTCTTTACAATCTTTATTACAGCCCGTTCCACTTGGAATTCTTCTAGGGCTATTCATTGGTAAACAAATCGGTGTAATGTTTTTTTCTTTTTTTGCTGTTAAGCTAGGCGTCGCACAAATGCCTGATAACTCAAATTGGTTAAGTTTGTATGGAGTTTCTATATTAACAGGTATTGGTTTTACAATGAGTTTATTTGTTGGTAATTTGGCATTTAGTGAAAATATTCAATATATTGATGGTGTAAAGATTGGTGTCCTCGCTGGTTCATTATTATCAACACTATTTGGATATTTTATACTATTATTTACTTCAAAAAAGTAATTTATGTTTTATAAAAACTATTTATTAATTCTAACAAGTCTAATTATGTTTTCTTTTTTTGAAAAAACTGATGCTAAATACGAAGAACTTTTTTTTGACTTAAGCATCAATGATATAAAAAATAATTTAGTTAATTTAAGTGATTTTAAAGGAAAAACAATTCTTTTAGTTAATGTTGCAAGTAACTGTGGTTTTACCAAGCAATATAATGGTCTTCAAACACTCTACGAAACCTATAAGGATAAAAATTTTATAGTTATTGGTATTCCATCAAATCAATTTGGTGGTCAAGAGCCAGGCACTAATAAAGAAATAAATGATTTCTGTGAAACAAATTTTAATATAACTTTTCTAATTACAAACAAAGTTGATGTCAAAGGTGAAAATGCCCACAATATATACAAATGGGCAAAAAAAAATTATGGTCAAAGGACAGTACCTAAATGGAATTTTCATAAAATTTTAATTAACAAACATGGAAAAATTCATGATACATTTAATTCATTTATTAAGCCAAACTCAAAAAAAATAACAACTAAAATAGAAAAAATACTGTAACTAATAAATTATTTAATTTTTGTATTAATGTAATCTCTTAGATTAATTTTACCATAGTATTTAAAAACTTTATTTTCTAAATTAATATTTGTTAAAGCAGAAGCATATCTTTCACCAGATCTTTGAGGTAAAAATTTAACCTTAGTACCAAACATTTTAGCAGTTTGCAAAATGGTATAACTTTTATGATTTGAGATACTATAATGCCTGCATTTATTTTGTTTCCAAGCTAAATAGCAAATTTCAATTGTATCCAAAATATGTGTAAACCTTCTTGATTGACTACCCGGTCTTACAACGGTTAATGGTCTCTTATTATTAAAACAATTTTCAAAAATACCAATTACAGTAGCCATTTTACCAGTACATATTTGATTTGATCCATAAACATTATAGAAATAAATTACTTCAAATTTGAAATTAAACCATTTTTTTAAATTTTCTAATAATTCTAAATTTTTTGCCTTTGTAAACGCATAAGGTGAAAGATTTTTGTCCCCACCTTTATTCCCAAGCGTTGCGGATGTTGCGGAATATATAAGCTTGATATTATTTTTTAAACAATAATTAAATACCGCATTTGAACCAATTGTATTTGAATTAATACACTCATTCATGTTTTCAAAACTTTGATAAATACGGGCAAACTCACCAAAATGAAATATGGTTTTTATAGTTTTGGGTTTATTTAATAGTTTGGCAATGTGCATTGTATCAGCCTTGAGATATTTTATTCTATTGTTTTTAATATGATTTTTTATTAAACCTGATGAATAGTTATCTATGCTAACTATCTTAAATTTAGTTTTTTTAATGAGTAGAGCTATAAGATTTGAACCAACAAATCCTGCGCCTCCAGTAACAACTATTATTTTTTTTTTCATATTAAATGTTTATACTTAAACCATCATAGCCAGGTATTATATTATTAGGTAGAATTTTCAATAGATGATTGTAGTCAAAATCTGAATTTAAGTTTGTTAGAATAGTTTTTTTTGGTTTTAACAAGCTGACAATTCCGTTTATATCTTCTAAATTAAAGTGTGAAGAATGTTTTTTAAATCTTAAACAATCAATAACTAAAAATTTTAAATTTTTAAAATGTTTAATATCTTTATGATATAATTCATTTGCATCACTTATATAAGCAAGTTTATCTTCAATTATATATGCTATTGAATTAATTAAACCATGTCTCACAGGAATAGCTTTAATTTTAATTTTTTGAAGTAGACTGCTTAAAGTAAAAATTTTTTTTAGAACTTTAAGCTCTAAAATTGCTGGATAGTCATATTTTTTTTTAAAACAATAAGAAAAATTATCCTTTAAATATTTAGATGTAAGTTTGTCGCAATAAACTGGAATTATTTTTTTTTTATTAAGATAAAAAATTCTTAAATCATTAATTCCATGCGTTTGGTCAGCATGAAAATGAGTATAGAATACCTTATTTATTGTTTTAACTTTATTGAATAACAACTGGTTTCTTAAGTCTGGACTTGTATCAATTAATATATTGGTTTTATTATATGTAATTAATGCTGAACACCTTGTTCTGAAATTTTTAATATTATTAGGGTCACATTTTCCAAAAGAACCATCTGGTCTTGGTACGCCCATGGAGCTACCTGTGCCTAAAAGTGTAAATTTTATTTTCATTAAAAAAATAATTTATTGAAATTATACGTTGTAATTGTGGTCATCTCTTCTTCTGATACATTTTTTAATAGAGCCAACTTAGATAAAGTATATTTGATAAAACTTGGTTCATTTTTTTTTCCCCTCATAGGTATAGGTGCTAAAAATGGACTGTCCGTTTCAATTAACAGTTTATCTAAGGGAATATTTTTAACAGTGTTTTGTAAATCAAGGCTATTCTTAAAAGTAATTATTCCACTAGTTGAAAAAAAGGCATCTAATCCTAATAATTTATCTGCAAACTGCAAAGAGCCAGTAAAACAATGCATTAATATTTTTAAGTCATTAGATTTATATGAATTAAGTATCTCAAAAGTTTCATCTTCCGCATTCCTAGAATGCACAATTATAGGCTTTTTAAGTTCAATAGAGGCTTCTATGTGAGCTTTAAAACTGTTAATTTGGCTTTCTTTATCGCTTAGATTATAGAAGAAGTCTAAACCAGTTTCGCCAATACCAATAATTTTTTCATTTTCATTTACATTTTTAATAATACTTGTTTTATCCACTAAATTATTCTTTGTTTCGTGAGGATGGATCCCATAGGTTCCGTAAATAATTTCATCTTTTAGAACAATATCTTTAATTTTTTTAAAGCTTTCTAATGTGGTGCAGATAGTTAAAAGTTTTGTAATACCAACTTCTTTTGCTCTACTTATGACCGTAGTAAGATTTTCTAATAACGGTTCATGATCTAAATGGCAGTGTGAATCAATCATTTTTTTTTTCAATTTTCTTAAATAAAATATCTATCTTATTAATACTCTTCCCAACTTTTAGATAATTATGAGATCCAACAGACTCAAAATTGATATCATTAGAACTTAAGTTAAAAATTTTTAGAGCTTTTATGATAGAATCTGGTATTATTGGATAGAGCATAAATGAAATTTTTCTAATCATCTCTAGTGATGTGTAAACTATTGTATTTAATCTTTCTTTGTCTTTTTTTTTTTTCCAAGGTTCTTGATCGTTAAAATATTTATTAGCTTCAAATAAAGCACTTACAATGAAGTTTATATAAAAATTAATATTTTGGTTATCAATCTCTTCTCTAATTTTAGATAAATTTTCTGTAAATTTATTTAACATTATAAGATCATCTTTATTAAAATTTTTAATTTTGGGTATTTTTGAAGAACAGTTTTTTTCAGCAAAAGCAGTTACTCTTTGACACAAGTTACCGTAGTTATTAGCTAAGTCACTATTAATGCAGTTCTCAAGTTTGTCTTGTGATATATTTCCATCATTACCAAATGACACTTCTTTAATTAAATAATATCTTAGAGGGTCAAGTCCATATGTATCAATTATGTCTAGTGGATCCAAAATATTCCCTTTAGATTTTGACATTTTTTCATCACCTGATAAAATCCAACCATGTCCATAAACTTTTTTTGGTAATGGTATCTTGGCAGCCATTAAAAAAGCTGGCCAATATACTGCATGAAATCTTAAAATATCTTTTCCTATTAAATGAACTGATGCTGGCCAAAAATTTTTAAACAATGAATCATCTGTATTGGGATAATTAAGAGCACTAATATAATTTGTCAGCGCATCTAACCAAACATATATTACGTGGTCATTATTGTTTGGAACTCCAATGCCCCAGGAGAAAGCTTTGCGACTTATGGACAAATCTTTTAGACCACCTTTAACAAAACTAATAACTTCATTTTTTCTTGATTTTGGTAATATAAAATCATTATTTTCTTCATAATATTCTAGAAGTTTTGTTTGCCACTTTGATAGTCTAAAAAAATAGGATTCTTCCTCAATCCATTCAACAGGAGAACCAGATGCTTCTGCTATTTTATTTTCATCTTTATTAATTATTTCATCTTCACTATAAAAAGCTTCGTCTGATACAGAGTACCATCCTGAATATTTAGAAAGATAAATATCATTGTTCTTTTCTAGTTCTGTCCACAAATGTTGTACTGTCTTTTTATGCCTTTCCTCTGTTGTTCTAATGAAATCTGTATTAGATAAATTTAATGTTTTTGAAAGATGTCTAAAAGTCTGGCTAATCTGATTACAAAATTCCAAGGGTGCAATACCTTTATTTTCAGCTGCTCTCTGAATCTTTAAGCCATGTTCGTCAGTACCCGTAAGAAAATGAACATTAAAACCATCTATTCTTTTAAAACGAGCAAAAAAATCAGCAATAATGCTCGTGTAAGCATGGCCCATATGTGGTTTTGCTGATGGATAGTAGATCGGTGTTGTTATGTAGTAATTTTTACCCATTTAATAGTTTTGATTTAAATTCTAAAAATAAACTTTCTTCATCAAGGTTAAATTTTTCAACATTGTTAATTTTATTAATAAAAATATAATAAAAATTTAATAATGATTTTTTTGCAGTACTTGATTTGTACTCTCTTAAAAAAAATAATTCAATAAAGTTTATCAGTAAATTTTTTATAAATTTATTATTTTTATAGTATCCATTTTCAATTAATAAATTCAAAAAATCAATCAATGTACAATTCTTTAAATTAATATTTTTATTATTACCAAAGTGAATTAAGTTAAGAATTTCACCAGGTGTATTATAATAACTAATTAACTCATAATTAATAAGATTAAATATATTTTTATTTAATATTTGATTTGAAATATTTATAGAGTCATTAAATGTAAAATTTATCTTAAATTTTAAGCATCTAGAATTTAATGTAGGTAAAATATTTTTTTCATTATTATTTATTAGAATAAAATAAATATTATTATGAGGTTCCTCAATAATTTTGAGCAATGCATTAACAGAGTTTTTATTAAGATTTTCAATATTGTCGATTAATATAAATCTTGCAATATTATTAAACGAAGATTTATTTGTATATGTAATCATTTGCCTAATTTGTGTAACATCAATATTTTTTTTTTCATTTAATAAATTAATCAAATAGAAATTGGGGTGTGAATTATTTTGTATTAATTTAAAAGATCTATTATTTTTATTTATAATAAAATTTTTTGAATCATATTTAAATTCTTCATTTTCTGATAAGATGTAATTAATAAGATGATAGGCTAATGTTGCTTTGCCAAGCCCTTTTTTCCCAGATAGCATAATTGTAGGTGCTATTTTTTTTTCTATATGAAGTTTTGCTAATCCATTAAAGAAATTATTCATTCCATGTAGTTGTGTATTTTCGAAAGGTTTTAATTCCATAATTAAATTAAATTATTAATTTTATTTAATATAATTTTTTCATTAAAATTAATATTTAAATTGGAATCAATTTTGATATATTTATTAGGACTTGTATTAAAAATTTTTACGAACCCCTTCTGTACTTTTTTATAAAAAATATTGTCAAATTTGTCATATCTATTTAATTTTTTTCTTTTCATTAACCTTTCTTTCATATTTTTTTGATTGACAACATTTAAAAAAGTGAAATCTATTTTTATATCTTTTAATAAGTAATTATTTATATTTTTGATAAACTTTAGATCTATACCCATACCATAATGTTGGTATGCGATTGTAGAATCGCTAAATCTATCAATTAATATTATTTTTTTACCCATATTTTTTTTTATTAACTCAATATTTTCACTTCTTGCAGATAGATATAATAATAAATCAGTATATTTATTAAATGTTGATTTGTTGTTAAGTATAAGTTTTCTTATTTTTTCAGAATTTTTGCTTCCACCAGGTTCTCTAATTTGAATAAATTTTTTATTCTTTTTTCTTAAAAAATTAGCAACCTTACCTATATGATGAGATTTGCCTGTTCCCTCAATACCTTCAAATACTATAATTGGTTTATTAGACATCGTCCCAGATCAAGAAACTAATTGATTTTAATAACCTGGAAAATATATTTAATTTTTTAACATCTTCAAAGGCAAATAAATCATATTCCTCTATAAGTTCATCTTTATAGGTAACTTTTAACTTAGCTAAAATATCATCTTTTTTTATAGGCGCTTGAATAGGACCTTTATAAGATACATAAACCTTTAAAAATTTTTTACGTGCTTTTGGAACTATTTTATAAATGTCAGTTTTAACATATGTGCCAATAGTATTCTTTTTACCAAGCCAGACATCTAGACTATCTATTAATACATTTGATTTAGCAATTTCAATCAAATCAAAGTTTGTGAGCCCCCATGTTATAAGTTTAGCGCTTTCTCTTGACCTATCATTTTTAGTGTTAAAACCACTCCCCACTGCTATCAATCGTCTTCCCTTTTTATACACAGAAGAAGCTAATGAATATTTTTCAACAGCTAAATAACCAGTTTTTATTCCGTCAGCACCTATGTTTTTGTACAAAAGTGGGTTTCTATTTCCTTGACTAATTGGGTCTCCACCAGTTCTATCCCATGTGAACTCTTTTTCAGAAAAATATTTATATTCATTAGGAAATTCTTTAATAAGATAATTAGACATAATCATAATATCTCTTACAGTTGAAACGTTATCTACATTGTTTATCCCTGATGAGTTTGCAAAATTTGTATTTTCCATGCCTATTTCTTTAGCTTTAGACGTCATCATAATGGCAAATTCTTCTTCCGTACCCGCTATACCTTCTGCTAAAGCTACACAAGCATCATTACCAGAAGCAATTATTATTCCCCTCAAAAGATCTTTAACACTTACTTCATCACCAACCATTATAAACATTGATGAATAACCTGCTGAAGATAATCTCCAAGCATTTTCTGATACCATAAATTTTTCATCTAAATTTAACTCACCTTTTTTTATTAAATCAAAAGCAATTATTGAAGTCATAATTTTTGTCATTGAAGCAGGGTATATAGATAAATCGGCATCTTTTTCATATAAGATTTCTCCAGAGAGATAATCTTGTAATATTGCAGTTCTTACTTTTACATCAAATGCTGCGTTTGAATTAAAGGTTATAAATATAGTTATTAGTATTGTTAAAAATTTTAATTTAATCATTTCTTATAATTTCAATATTTTCAAATTCCATTATACTTATATCATTATATGATTTTTGTAGAGAATTAATGTTATCAAAAGGACCTAAATACACCCTATGCTTATTATCAGATATTTTTTTAATTTTAGGATTTAACATTATGTTTTCCATTTTGATTCTATTAACCATAGATAAAGCAGAATCACTGAAGTAAAAATCAGCAATTTTTAATGTGTAAAAAAAAATTTTTTCTATTTTTTTTCTATTTTTTTTTTTAATTATATTAAGATTATTAATGCTGATGCTTTTTACTGGTACTTTGATAGCAACATTTTTTTCCTCATCATAAGTTTTTGCGATTTTTGCAACAAACATTGAATTTTCCACAATTTCTAAAATCTCTACATAAGGTTGATTAATATCCAAGTGTAGTTCATTAGCTATTCTTTTAGATACTACAGCGTTGTTAAAGGATGGGTATATAGAATTTTTTCCAACTGTTGCTATTATAGTTTTATTATTTAGAATATTTGTAATTTTTACATGTGTATTAGTTTTTAAATTTTTTTGGAATATCATTAAACCACGTTCATTAATTTGTTTAGAAACTATCTTTGTTTTATAAAGTCTATCACTATAAATTAACGCAAAACCTTTATTGGAATAAACATTAACCTGAGATGCATTTGGGATATTTTTTTTTGAAATAGCAGTTACACAATTCGATAAAAATAAAAGAAAAATTATCAAAAAAATATTTCTATAAAGCATTTTCAAATTTATCCTTTAAAGTGCATACGGCTAAACCAAACCTTAATGACCTATTCCATTGAAGTATCTTTTCATAATTTTCAAAAACAATATATGCTGGTTCTAAGTTTTCTGAATTCGGAATTATATCTTTATCTGGTGTTATAAAAGCTCCAATCAAATTATCATCTAAAACATAACTGTTTTTATTTTTGATGTATTTTTTTAAAATTTTAAAGCTATTTTTATTATGTAGTTTTTTCGCAGATGTATTTAATAAAAATTTAGGTATTTCTTTATTTAAATTAACTTTTAAGAAACATGGTTGATTTTTCTTCCATCCAATTTTATTAATATAATTAGCGGCTGATGCAAAAGAATCTTTTATTGATTTAAGTTCAATAATATTATTTTTATCAAAATCAATTGCATAACTTTCTATAGTAGAAGGCATAAACTGAAAATTGCCAAATGCACCAGCCCAAGATCCATAGAGGATATTAGGATCTATTTTATTAGACTCTACTAATTGAAGAATAGTAATTAGTTCTTTTGTAAAAAAATCTGATCTTCTTTTGTCATAACTTAAAGTTGCAAGCGATGATAGAATATCCATTTTACCAACATAAGTACCAAAATTTGTTTCAATACCCATTAAGGCAAGTAGTAAACTTTTTTCAACTAAAAATGTATTATCAATAGAGTTAATGAAACTTTCATTTAATCTATATAATTTAATTCCCTGTTTTACTTTCTGTGCTGAAGATCTTTTTTCGATATAAGTTTTTGTATCTTCATAAAATTCAGGTTGAAAACGATCATACTTAATCACTTTAGGTAGAAAAACAACATCTGACATCACGTTATTAAAAGTTATCTCAGAAATATTATTTTTTAAAGCATAGACCTTAAAATTTTTTAACCAATCATTAAATGAATTGTCATTTGCACACAATGTACTGTTTGCGAATAATAGAAATAGAATTATAAAATATTTAATTATTTTCATATAAATCTTTTAAATAAATAAATACAGCAATCCAGATTAAAATGAAACTTACCAACTTACTGATTGAAAAAGGCTCATTATAATAAAAAAATCCTAGTATAAATTGAAAAGTAGGAGTTATGTAGAATATCATGCCTGTTGGACCTAAGCCACACATCTCAACACCCCTAACATATAAAAACAATGGAATCACTGTCATTGGTCCAGCCAATAATAGTAAAAACATTAATGAAGGATTTGAAATAGTAAAATCATTAAATCCTTCTTTAACAACAAAATAAAAAGCAACTAGAGCAAATGGTAAAATAAAAAAACTTTCAATTAAAAGACCAATATCTGTATCTATATTTATTTTTTTTCTTAATAAGTTATAAAAGCCCCAACTCAACGCAACTACGAGACCAACCCAAGGTATAGATCTAAAACTTAAAAAAAGTAAAAACAATATTGAAATTAAGACTAAAATTATTGAAATTTTTCTTTTTGTATTTAAAAGTTCTTTAAAAAAAATATTTCCCAACAAAACACTTAAAATTGGCATTATAAAATATCCAAAACTTGCATCAATAATTTGATTATTTGCAACAGCATAAATCCAAACAGCCCAATTTATAAAAATTAATAATCCTGAAAAAAAAAGAGTAAATAAAATTCTATAATTTTTCATAGTATGAAAAAAAATTTGCCATTTTGAAAAATAAGATGTCGTAATTATTAAAAAAAAAGCAGTCCAAATACATCTATGTAAAACTATTTCTATGTGACCAACAAAAGATATATATTTAAAATAAATAACTCCAATAACGCCCCACCAAAAAGAACCTAGGGCTGCTAAAGTAATGCCTTTATTGAAGTGGTTATTTTTCATTAAACTAAAAAATTGAAACTATAATCCATTAATTGAGTGTATTGTCTATTTTATTGTTTAATTAATAAAATTTAATCATAAAACCTTGCTAATGATATCTGACCTAACAAATAATAAATTAAAATTGAATAACATAATAATTTCTTCATTATTCATGTTATTTAAATATTCTGATATTTTATTGGGTGAAACTAGAGCGAGATAAGATTTGAAAAGTTATTTTAATAGTTTTTTAGTTGAAAATTTACGATTGTTCCCTTAAACACTCACTAACGGAGAGATGGCAGAGCGGTTGAATGCACCGGTCTTGAAAACCGGCAAAGGGGCAACTCTTTCCTGAGTTCGAATCTCAGTCTCTCCGCCACTACTCATTTTTGTATTCATATTTTTTAAATAATTCTGTAACTGTATTGTGGGCAATTATAACAGTAGTTTTATGACCTTGATTAAATTTATAAAGATTTTCATCATCAAAATTGAGTAGATCAGATAGAAGTAGAAGCTCTATATCTTTAAGCTGGTTAATATATTTTTTTGTAAACGCACTTAATAATTTATCCATTTCCTTGGTACCTCTGTAATTGGCACGATAGTGAATTTTATTTTTTAATTCCTTTATATTAATAATCATAAATTTTAATATATTGTTTCTAACATGAAAAATAAGAATAACTTTGATTATTTATTGGCAGATCTAACAAAATTAAATGGTGTTGGTAAAAAAACCATGGAAATTTTAAAAAAAAAAAAAATTAATAACATTTTTGATCTGTTATGGAGATTACCTAAATCATATACAGATAGAACTTTTGTGACCAATGTCTGTGACCTTCTGGTTGATAAGGTTCAAACTATTAGAATAGTTCCATTAAAATACCAATTTCCAAGAGTTAGGAATTTGCCTAATAAAATAAATTGCATAGATGCAACTGGTAAGATTGATTGTATATTTTTTAATAGTCATGAGGGGTATATTAGAAAAATATTACCACTAAATGAAGAAGTAACAATTAATGGTAAAATTAGCTCTTACAAAGGGATCTATCAGATAACAAATCCCACTTATATTTCACAAGATAGCTCTTTAATAGAAACTGTTGAAAATAAATATACTTTAACCGAGGGAATTACAGAAAAAACTTACAATAAGATTATTAATCAAATTTTAAAAAATTTACCCATATTAAATGAGTGGCATGATAAAGAAATATTAAAAAACTTTGGTAATGAAAGTTGGAATGATGCCATTGTTAAATTACACGACCCTAATAATATTGAAAATTATAAAGCAAGTTTTTATAAGAGACTTGCTTATGATGAGATCTTAGCATCATTTTTAGTTAATTCTGAAATAAGAAAAAAAATTAAAAAAATTAAAAAGGACTCCAAACAATTTACAGCAAAAGCATACAATGAAATTACTAACAAATTAAATTTTAATCTAACAAATGATCAAAAGATATCATTGGAAGATATTAATAAAGATCTAAATTCTAAAAGCAAAATGTTTAGACTTTTACAGGGTGATGTGGGAAGTGGTAAAACCATTGTATCTTTAATTTCAGCATTAAACGTTATTAGTTCAGGTTATCAGGTAGCTTTAATGGCACCAACAGAAATATTAGCTAGACAACATTATGTTCTTGCTAAAAAATTATTTCCCAAAAATCTATCTATTGAATTACTTTCAAGTAAAAATAAAAATATTGAAAAAAAAAAGATTGTTAATGAGTTAGAAAATAATAAAATTCATATGGTTTTTGGCACTCATGCAATTTTTCAAAAAAAAGTAATTTTTTCAAATCTTGGTTATATTATTATTGATGAGCAGCATAAATTTGGCGTAAGACAAAGAAAACTTCTATCAGACAAAGGAGGTGATAATTGTGATATACTGCTAATGTCAGCAACACCTATACCCAGAACTTTAACAATGTCAGTTTATGGTGATATGGACGTTTCTATTATTAGAGAGAAACCCAGTAATAGAAAAGATGTTAAAACATATAGTAAATTAGAAAGTAAAATAGATGATGTTATAAAATTTGTTAAAAAAGAAATTAAAGAAGGAAATCAAGTGTTTTGGGTATGTCCCTTAATAGAAGAATCTAAAAAAATAGATCATCAATCATCAGTTAATAAATACAAATATCTTAATGAACTTTTTCCAAATAATGTAGCTTTACTTCATGGTAAAATTGATAATGACGAAAAGGAAAAAATATTAAATAAATTTTTAAATAAAGAATATTCAATTTTAGTTTCAACAACAATTATAGAAGTTGGAATAGATTTTCCGAATGCAAATGTGATTATAATAGAAAATGCTAATAAGTTTGGGTTATCCCAGCTACATCAATTAAGAGGTAGAGTCGGACGAGGAATTAAACAAGCTAGCTGTATATTAATGTTTAAATCTAATTTATCAGTTAATGCTAAAAAAAGAATTAATATTTTAAAAAATACTAATGATGGATTTAAAATTTCTGAAGAAGATATGAAATTAAGAGGTTTTGGTGATTTACTTGGTTTTAAACAAAGTGGAGTTAAAAATTTCAGATTAGCTGATCCTATTCAAAATGAAGATTTATTTTTAATGGCTGAAAAACAAATCAAAACAATAGAATTAGAAAATACTAATATTGATAAATATAAAGCATTATTAAAATTATACGACCAGGCTGATATTATAAATGATTTAGTATAAGATTATGGATTTGTTGTTCCAGCAGATACAATAAATTTAGAAGCTTCTTCAAAACTCATATCAAGATAAATTATATCTTCTAAGGGAACCATCAGCAAAAAACCACTTGTTGGATTGGGTGTGGTAGGTACAAAAACATTCAATAATTTTTTTTTAACTTTATTTGCTATCTCACCTTCATTTTCTTTAGTAGCAAAACCAACTGCCCAAATACCTTTTCGTGGATATTCGATCAACACAACGCTTTTTTTTTTATACTTATTTTGTTTAAAAGATTGTGACATTTGTTGTACAGCAGACCAAAATGTTCCCAGCAAAGGTATTTGTTTGAACAGTTTATCTATTAGTTTAAGAAATTTTTTTCCTAAAAAAGAAAGTGATAATCCACCAACAAAGGTGATAAATATAATTGTTATTATTATTTCTAAACCAGGAATAGAGAATGACAAATAACTGTTTGGATTAAAATAACTTGGCAAAACTTTTGAAGAAACATTTAATAAAAATTTGCTTAGGTAGAGCGTAAATCCGATTGGAATTAAAACGATAATACCAGTAAAAAAATAATTTCTAATTTTTAAAGTAAAAGT
>Ga0307986_10001944_pt1 | contig 14885 bp, 17 predicted proteins | sample EllFjometageno82_FD_203170 | JGI IMG/M metagenome (GOLD analysis project Ga0307986, IMG submission 203170) | Marine microbial communities from Ellis Fjord, Antarctic Ocean - #82 | ecosystem: Environmental > Aquatic > Marine > Unclassified | place: Southern Ocean | collected 2014-10-09
TGAATGAACCTCCAGGGGCGAGAGCCAGAGTTGCTTTAACAGGTTTAACTGTAGCTGAATATTTTAGAGATCAAGAAGGTCAAGATGTACTTTTCTTTGTCGATAACATCTTTAGATTTACTCAAGCAGGTTCAGAAGTTTCTGCACTCTTAGGAAGAATTCCATCAGCAGTGGGATATCAGCCTACACTAGCAACTGATATGGGTAATCTTCAAGAAAGAATTACAACAACTAATAAAGGATCAATCACATCTGTACAGGCAATTTATGTACCAGCGGATGACTTAACAGATCCAGCTCCAGCTACATCGTTTGCTCACTTAGATGCAACAACAGTACTATCTAGACAAATAGCAGAAATTGGAATTTATCCAGCTGTTGATCCTCTAGATTCTACTTCTAGAATTTTAGATCCAAGAATAGTTGGAGATGAGCATTATAGAGTTGCGAGAGAAGTACAAAAAATTCTTCAAACTTATAAATCTCTTCAAGATATTATTGCGATTTTAGGAATGGATGAACTTTCTGAAGAAGATAAATTAACAGTAGCGAGAGCTAGAAGAATTCAAAGATTCTTATCACAACCCTTCTTTGTTGCGGAAGTCTTTACAGGTTCTCCAGGAAAATTAGTTGATTTAGAATCTACTATTAAAGGTTTTGCTGCAATTTGTAATGGTGAGTATGATCATTTACCTGAAGCTGCATTTTATATGGTGGGAACAATTGAAGAGGCTATAGAAAAAGCAGAAAAAATGGCGAAAGATGCTGTTGCATAATGAGTGAAGAGTTTAAGATAGAAATCGTAAACCCTGAAAAATCTTTTCTTTCAAAAGAAGATGTAACAGAAGTTGTGGTTCCTGCTTTTGAAGGAGAAATGGGAATTTTAAAAGATCACATTTCTATTATTTCATTTCTAAAACCTGGTATTATTAAAATCTTTTCTAAATCTGGAGAAGAAAACTACTATGTTGAAGATGGAATTGTTGAATTTAAGAATAATAATCTATCAGTACTAACTAGCTCTATTTTTAATATTAAAGATATTGATAAAGATAAAATTAGTGAGTTACTCAAGCAAGCAGAAGCGCATTCAACAAATAGTGAAATTACAGATCAAGATAAATATTTAGTTGATCAAAAAATTGATGTGCTAAAAACTCTTAATTAATAATCTCATTTACTTTTTTTTTAACATCCTCATACACATGTAATTTAAAATCTACAACTAGGTCAGTTATGTTTTCAAGATTAATCCATTTCCATTCACAAAATTCAGGATATTTAGTTTTAATATTAATTTCATTATCTTTTCCTAGAAATCTCATAACAAACCATTTTTGTTCTTGACCTCTATATTGACCTTTCCAGATCACACCTAACAAATTTTTAGGTAGTAAATATGAGATTAATCCATCAAGTTCTTTAATGAGGTCTACATTGTTTATACTAGTTTCTTCTTTTAATTCTCTGTAAGCAGCAGTTAAGTAATCCTCACCTTTATCTACCCCACCTTGAGGCATTTGCCAAAAATTTTTTTGATTATCAATTCTTTTAGCAACAAAGACTTTATTATCTTTGTTTAAAACAACAATACCAACCCCACTTCTAAGAGGTAAATTTATATTATCATTTTTCATTTACCCGTTGAGTAGCTTTATTGCATAGTTTAATTGATTGTCAGTTTCAGAGTTAAATTTAAAATCCTGAGCCTCTTCTATAATTTCTATATCAGGTGTTACACCTACTTTAGAAATAGATTTTCCCGAAGGAAGATAATATTTGGCGATAGTCAATCTGATAGCACCTCGATTTTTTAATGGAATTATAGATTGTACAGAACCTTTTCCATAGCTATTTTCTCCAAGTATAATTGCTCTTTTATGATCTTTTAATGCACCAGCAACTATTTCAGATGCTGACGCCGATCCATAATTAATAAGTATAATTAATGGTTTGCCATAAGTTATATCTCCTTTTTTAGCAAACCATTTTCTGTTTTCTGATACTTGTCGGCTTTTAGTTGATACAATTTCGCCGTTCTCTAAAAAAAAGTCAGAAATTCTAATAGCCTGAGAAAGTAAACCTCCAGGATTGTTTCTTAAATCTAAAATATATCCTTTTAAATTTTTATTTTTATTTAGGTTTTCAATTTTCTTTTTAATTTGTTGACTGCTATTATTATTAAAAGAACTAAGTCTAATATAGCCAATGTTATTATCAATGAGTTCAGATTTAACAGATTGAACTTCAATAATTTCCCTTGTTATATTAAAAATTAATGCTTTTTTTATACCTCTTCTTCTAACAGTTATTTCAATACTAGACCCAACAGGTCCTCTCATTAGATCGACAGCTTCCATTAATGTTTTTCCTTGTACCTGTGTGCCATTAATTTTTACGATATAATCGCCAGCTTTTAAGCCAGCTTTCGAAGCTGGAGTGTTATCAATAGGAGAAATTACTTTTACCACTCCCGCCTCCATACCAACTTCAATTCCAAGTCCTCCAAACTCGCCACTTGTTTCAGTTTGCATACTTTCAAAACTTTCGGGGGTCATATAAGCTGAGTAGGGGTCTAGAGATTGTAGTAATCCATTTATTGCAGCGTCCATACCTTTAGACTGATCTACTTCATCAACATATTCTTTATTAATTTTTTCAAGAACTTCACCGAATATATCTATTTTTTTATAAATATCGCTATTTTCAGAAAATGTTTTTTGAAAAAAAAGCAGGGAAATAATAAAAAAGAATATTAATTTTTTTATCATATTTATATCATTACTTTTTCTTTAGGGATTAGTTCTGACCATATTTTTTCAAGTTCATAAAATTTTCTTTTTTCTGGGTTAAATATATGAACAATTAAATCAATACCATCTATCAATTTCCAATCTGAACTTTCTTTTCCTTCTATTTTTGAATTTTTAACTCCATTAGTTTTTAGTTTCTCTAAGACTTGTTCTGATAAAGCTTGAATATGTCTAGATGAAGTGCCACTTGCTATAATCATGTAGTCTGCCATAGAACTTTTATTTTTAAGATCTATGGAGATTATGTCTAAAGCTTTATTGGAATCTAGAGTGTCTAATATGATACTTTTAAGATCTGTATTTTTATCCATTAATTAATTAAACCTTATCAAATTTTACTTAATTGAGAAGATGAAATATTAACTTTTTTAAAGTTAATAAATGTTAAGCTTTTTTTATTTGTTTCATTAAAAGTTACTGACTTTAAAGATTTAGCTTTATAACCCTGGCGGTCAAACACAAGAATATTGCATTTCTTTATAATAGATTTCCATTTATACCATTTGTGAAAATTTATAAGGTTGTCAGCACCCATAATGAAATATATTTCAAATTTTTGGTCTTTGTTTAAATGTTCAACCAAATCAATCGTTCTATTGGATGCAATTTTGTCTTCATAAAACTTTACTTTAATATAATTATTTTTTCCTATTAATTTTTTAGCAAACCAAGTTCTATTTCTTAAGTTAGATCTGCTTTCATTTTTAAATGGATTTTGTTTTGTAATTGCCCAAATGATATTTTTTAGTTTATATCTTTTTTTTGCCTGTATTGATATTTGCAAATGCCCTTTATGAGCTGGGTCAAAAGTTCCTCCCAAGATACCAATTTTAATTTTTTGAGGTTTAAATTTATTTTCTAATTTGGCCATTACTAACTACCTCATATTTGTAAGAAACAAGCTGTCTCAAACCTACAGGACCTCTTGGAGGAAGTGTATTTGTTGAGATACCAACCTCGCCTCCAAAACCAAACTCACCACCATCAGCAAATTGAGTTGATGTGTTGTGCATTGCTATAGAGCTTTTAACATTTTTTAAAAATTTTTTGGCAGTCTTTTTATTTTTAGTAACTATAGAATCTGTGTGCATAGTTCCATACTTGTTAATATGATTAATCGCTTCATCACAATTTTTAACAGTTTTTATAGACACTTTAGCCTCCAAGTATTCTGTAGACCAATCCCTTTCTTTTGCGAGATAAATTTTTTCTTTATAATGTTTTTTTAAAAAACGATCTCCATAAATTTTACAATTATTCTCTTTAAGCTTTTTTAAAATAGGATTACAAAATTTTTTAACAATTTTTTTGTGAAGTAAAATTGTTTCTGTAGCACCACAAATACTAGTATTTCTTAATTTGGCATTATAGATAATATTTGTAGCCATTTTTAATTCAGCATCTTTATCTATAAATGTGTGACAAAGACCTTCTAAATGTCCAATAATAGGTACACCTGAAAATTCCTGTACTCTTTTTATTAATTTCTTTCCTCCACGTGGTATTATCACATCTATATAATCTTTCATTTTTGAAAGCATAAAATCGACCATTTTTCTATTTTTTGAATCTATAAATTGGATAAAATTTTCGTTAACGTTATTTTCTTTAAGAGCCTTTCTAAATAACTTAGCTAAAATTTTATTTGTGTTTATAGCTTCTGATCCACCTTTTAAGATTACGGCATTACCAGATTTGAAACACAAACCAGCAACATCAGATGTAACATTGGGCCTGCTTTCATATATAACACCAATAACTCCTATAGGTATTGATACTTTATAAATTTTTAATCCATTTGGTCTATTCCATCTTTCTAAGATATTATCAACAGGGTCCTTTAGTTTAGCAATATTATTTATAGAGTTTTTTATATTGTTTAATTTTTTTTGATCAATAGTAAGCCTATCAATTAAATTATTTTTTAAACCTTTTGTTAAGGCAAATTTTACATCTTTTATATTTGCTTTAAGTATAGAGTTTTTTTCTTTGTCCAACAATGAGGCATATCTTTTTAAAACTTTATTTTTTATTTTAGTTGTAATTTTTTTAAGAGATGCAGTTCTAGCTCTTTGTCCTATTAAATTCATATATTGACTCATTTTATATCTTCACCATATCATCTTTATGTATAACCTCAGATTTTGCAACATATCCTAATAATTTTTCAATTTCTTTAGAATGATGACCCATAATTCTAAGGATTTCATCAGATGAAAACGAGCTTAGACCTCTAGCACACTCAGAATTGTTTTTATCTAAAACTTTTATGTGATCACCCTTTTTAAATTTGCCAGAAACTTTTTTTATTCCAGCAGCCAACAAACTTTTACCATTTGAAAGTGCTATTTTAGCACCATCATCAATAACAAGCCCTCCCTTGGGTGAGATAGAACTGATTATCCATTTTTTTCTAGCATCTAATTTAGAAATTTTAGGTAAAAACCAAGTACAGTTATTTTCATCAATTATTCTTTTAATTGGCCTATTAGACAAACCATTTGCTATAGCCATTTGACAACCTGATAATTGACAAATTTTTGCGGCATCAATTTTAGTTTTCATTCCTCCAGTTCCATGTTGACTGATACTTTTAGTTGCAATTTTTTCTATATTTTTGTCTATATTTATTATTTCCTTTAATAGTTTTGCATTTTTATTAATTTTTGGATTTTGAGTATAGAGACCATCAACATCAGAAAGTAGTATTAGTGAATCTGCTCCTGATATTTGCGCAACTCTAGAAGCCAGTCTATCATTATCACCATATTTAATTTCTGTAGTTGCTATGGTGTCATTTTCATTAACTATTGGAACAAAACCTAATTGAAATAAATTATCAAAAGTTCTTTTAGCATTTAAAGCTCTTCTTCTTTGTTCGGTATCTTCTAGTGTAAGTAAAATTTGAGATATATTAATTTTCTGTTTAACAAACGTTGCTGAAAATAAATTCATAAGCTCAATCTGTCCAATTGATGCTATTGCCTGGCTTTTATCAATTTTAAGATTTTTCTTACTTAGGTTTAATTTTATACAACCCATTGCTATTGCACCTGAGCTTACAATGATAACTTTTTTATTTTTTTTAATTAATTCTTTAATATCTTTAGCAAATTCAGAAAGCCATTTTTTTCTGACTTTTTTATTATCATCTATTAATAAAGATGAACCAATTTTAATTACAATTATTTTAGAATCTTTAAGATACATACGAGAGTAATTTAGCTTTAATTTTTGATATAGATCTTTTTTCTAACGTTGAAAGAGTTACTACTTCGGAGTCTTTATTTTTAGAGAAATTTTTTACAATTTTTTCTACTTCATTTTTATCTAATAAATCAGTCTTATTTAATACAATTATTTCTTTTTTATCAAGTATCTCTTTACTGTAGCTACCAAGCTCTTTTTTAACTTGTTGATATGTGTTTTCAATATCCTCATCAGTAATGTCTATTAAATGCATCAAAGTTTTACATCTTTCTATGTGTTTTAAGAATTGAATTCCAAGGCCCACACCTTCATGTGCACCTTCAACTAGCCCAGGAATATCTGCTAAAATTATTTCTTTGTCATCGTAAATTGCAACACCAAGGTTTGGATTTAAAGTTGTAAATTTATAATTTGCTATTTTGGGTGTAGCATTTGTAATAGCTGCTAATAAGCTAGATTTACCAGCATTAGGCAATCCTACGATACCAACGTCAGCAATAGTTTTTAGTTGCAGCCAAATTATATATTCTTCTCCTATTGCACCTTTTGTAAATTTTTTTGGAGCTCTATTAGTAGAACTTTTAAATCTAGTATTTCCAAGTCCACCCTTTCCACCATTTGCGACAACAAACTCGTCGCTTTCTTTTTTAAAATCATAAATTAATGTTTTATTATCTTCTTCAAAAACTTGAGTTCCTATTGGAACTTTTAGAAATAAATCACTTCCACCACGTCCTGTACGATTTTGTCCAGATCCATTTTCACCTCTCTCAGCTTTATGATGTTGTTGAAATCTGTAATCAATAAGAGTGTTTAAATTTCTTTCTGACCTTAAAAGTATAGAGCCACCCTTACCTCCATCTCCACCATCTGGCCCTCCGTATTCAATAAATTTTTCTCTACGGAAGCTCGGGGATCCATTACCACCATTGCCAGCTTTTGTATAAATTTTTACTTGATCTAGAAACTTCATGATACAACTCTTAGTTTTTAGTTGTACTACTAATTGGGTTTTACTGAAACGAATGTTCTATCCGATTTACCTTTTTTAAATACTACTTTTCCTTCAATGACAGAAAAAATTGAATGATCTTTACCCATTCCTACGTTTTCACCGGGAAAAATTTTTGTTCCTCTTTGTCTAACAATTATGTTTCCAGGTATCACAACTTCACCACCATACTTTTTAACACCAAGTCTACGACCAGCACTATCTCGTCCGTTTCTCGATGATCCACCTGCTTTTTTTGTTGCCATAATTTATCTAATTTATTTACTTGCTATCTTAGCTTCTACTTTTACAATTTTTTTATTTATTACTTTGGCTGATACTTTTTCAATTTTTTTAGTCTGTTTTGTCATTTTTTCAGCTGCAGATAAAACTTTTCCATCTTTTGAAAAAATTTTATTAATTCTTATTAATGAGTATTGTTGCCTATGACCGTTTTTTCTTCTTGAATTTTGTCTTCTTCTTTTTTTAAAAATTAGAATTGTTCTATCTTTACTATTTTCAATTAGATCTGCTTCGACTTTTGAACCATCGACCACCGGAGATCCAACTTCAATTGTTTTATCATCTCCGTAAGCTAATATTTCTTTAAATTCTATCTTTGTGTCAGGCTTAGAATCTATCAATCTTTCAATTTTAAGAATTTCTCCAGCCTTCACCTTGTACTGTTTTCCACCTGTTTGAATTATAGCGTATGACATTATTTAATCTGATTTTTATAATCTGCAATATAGTCTGAGGCTTATTATAGTCAAGCCGAATAAGTTAGAAATTGTCCTTTAAATCTCTCAATTTTGAAAATGTTTCTACATTGTCTGACCTTAAGAAAATATTGCACTCAAGCTCCTCTTTTATAGTTGATGGAATAGTGGGTAAATTATCTTGTAACTTCTTTTCAATTTCGTCGACTTTATTTATTAGATTTTGATTTTTTCCATCATGAGCCATACAAAACTTCGAATTTTGTATTGTATATTCATGACCACAAAAAATTTTTGTATCATGTGGAAGTTCTTTTAATTTTTTTAAAGAATTAAACATTTGAGAATACGTTCCTTCAAAAATTCTCCCGCAGCCCAATGAAAATAATGTGTCACCAGTAAAAACAGATTTTTGGTTATAAAAATAAAAAAATATATGACCTAGTGTATGCCCTGGAACATGAACTACTTTTGCTTCAAAATCTTCATGCTTCCAAATTTCTTGATTATCTACAAAAGTATCTATTCCGGGAATTTTATCTTTATCTCCTTTAAAACCAATAATATTAGCTCCATATTTTTTTTTTAATTTTTGATTACCTCCTACGTGGTCATAGTGATGATGTGTATTTAATATAAATTTTAAATCAATTTTATTATTTTCTAAATATGTAATAATAGGATCTGATTCACTTGGATCAATTACGCAAGCAACTTTTTTCTTCTCATCAATTATTAGATAAGAGTAATTATCTTGTAAACAAGGAATTATTTCAATTTTCATTTATTTTTCCAACAAAAATATTCCCAATGCTGATGAGAAGTTTTTTAAACCTATATTAGAATTATTTATCTTTGATGATTTTAGATTTTGGAGTGCAATTGATTTATATAAATTTATTTTTCTATCTTTGCAAAAGTTAAAAAAATCTTTAATCGTACACATATGCAGGTTTTGAGTATTGTACCATTCATCAGGTAAAGTTCTAGTGATAGGCATAGTTCCTTTAATTAGCAGATGTAATCTAACTTTCCAATAGCCAAAATTAGGTATAGTAACTATCGCTTTTTTTCCAACTCTTAGTAATTCAGACATGACTTTCTCAGGGTTAAGAAATGCCTGCAGTGTTTGACTCAAAATTACAAAATCAAAAGATTCATCGGGAAATTGACCAAGGTCTTTCTCTGCATCTCCTTCAATTACGATTAAACCTTTTCCAATACATTTTTGAACATTATTTTTTGAAATTTCAATTCCTCTTATATCTATTTTTTTATCATTTTTTAAATACTCCATTAAAGTGCCATCACCACAACCAACATCTAAAATTCTAGTGTTTTTTTCTATTAAGTTTGCAATTATTTTGAATTCTTGTTTCATTGTTAATTTCTTAAATATGAATTGTTAATATAGTCTTTTAATGTATCTAAAAATTCAGGAATATTTAATAAAAAAGAGTCGTGTCCTTTATCTGATTCAATTTCTACAAACCCAACATCTGCACCAATCGCATTTAGTGCTATAACAATTTCTTTGTTTTCAGAGGTTGGATAAAGCCAATCTGAAGTAAATGATATAACAAGAAATTTAGTGTTAGTTTTTGCAAATGCTTTAGATAAATTTCCACCATATTCTTTAATTAAATCAAAATAATCCATTGCTCTTGTAATGTACAAATAACTATTGGCATCAAACCTATCTACAAAAACAGACCCTTGATGTCGTAGATAACTTTCAATTTGAAAATCTGCATCAAAACTAAATCTTAAGCCATCTCTTTCTTGTAATTTTCTTCCAAATTTTTCTTGTAAGCCGTTTTTAGACAAATAAGTTATATGAGCTGCCATTCTTGCAATTGACAACCCTTTGTTGGGATTCTTGTTCTGGTTTGAATAATCTCCATCGGTCCAATTTGTATCAGCCATAATTGATTGTCTACCAAGTTCATTAAAAGCAATATTTTGTGCTGAATGACTAGAGGTACAAGCGATAGGTATTGCAACCTTAACTCTATTGGGAAAATTACTTACAAACTGAAGAACCTGCATTCCACCCATAGATCCACCCATTACTGCAAATAATTTTTCAATTTTAAAAAAGTCTAAAAGGTTGTACTGCGCATTGACCATGTCATTTATTGTAATGACAGGAAAATTAGTACCATAAATTTTATTTGTTTTAGAATTAGTGTTACTAGGACCAAAAGAGCCCATACATCCTCCAATTACATTTGCACAAATCACGAAATATTTATCTGTATCTATGGCTTTGCCTGAGCCTACAGCATAAGACCACCAGCCATTTTTTTTGGTTATTGGATTTATTCCGGAAACAAATTGATCTCCAGTTAAAGCATGAAAAATTAAAATAGCATTATCTTTTTTTTTATTAAGAACACCATAAGTTTCGTATGCAAGTGGAAAATTATTAATTGTTTGACCACAATCTAACTTTAATGGTTTATTGATTATTAAACTTTTTATGTTCACATTTTTATTCATAAATAATAGCCAAATTTGAATTGTGAGAAAAAAAACTTATTTAGCGGTTTTTTAAGCGCTCGCAATTCAGTTAAATCAGCGCACATTTTTTGTACTAGATAGTATTTCTTATGTCAATTTTTTAAAAAAATGACTTATTCTGTATGAAAGTTTAATATTTTATTTATAAGATTGATAAAATGACAGTTCCAAAGTTTAAAAAATTTAGAATACAAGCATACAACCCTGGAATATCAAATATAGGTAAAGTCCAAAATATTATCAAATTATCAGCCAATGAGTCGGCCTTAGGTGTTAGTCCAAAGGCAAGGAAAGTTTTGAAGAATAAAAATTTGATATTGTCCAAATATCCAGACAGTAAAGCAAAAATCTTAAGACAAAATATTTCAAATAAGTTTAATTGTGATTTTAATAAGATTATTTGTGGGGCAGGGTCTGATGAGATTATTCAAATGATTTGTCAGCTATATTTGAAACCAATAGATGAAGTGATTGTCCCACAATATAGCTTCTTAATGTATAGAATTTATGCACAAATTGCTGGAGCAAAAGTTATTTTTTCAAAAGAAAATAACTTTAAAGTTTCTGTATTAGGGATAATTAAAAAAGTTACAAAAAAAACAAAGATTGTTTTTATTGCCAATCCAAACAACCCAACTGGCACTTATTTAAATAAATCAGAATTATTAGAATTAAGAAAAAAATTAAAAAAAAATATTTTATTAGTTATTGATGATGCATATTTTGAGTATATGAAGAACAAAGACTATCAATCAGGTCTAGATCTATTTAAAAATAAAGATAACGTGATTGTAATAAGAACATTTTCTAAAATTTATGGATTAGCTTCTTTAAGGGTTGGTTGGGGTTATGCATCAAAAAAAATTATTAATGCAATGAATCTAATTAAACCACCATTTAATGTAAACCAATTAGCGCAAATTGCAGCTACAGAAGCTTTAAAAGATAAAAACTTTGTTAACAAATCTATTAGCCATAATATTATGGAAGCAAATAAAGTTAAAAAGATTTTGGAAAAATTAAACATTATTTCAAATGAAGTAACAGCTAATTTTTTATTACTAAATTTTGATAAATGTAAATTTTCAGCTAATTATGTTTTTAAAAAGCTACAATCAAAAGGAATTATATTAAGATCTACAGAAGATGGATATAATATTAAAAATAAATTAAGATTAACAATTGGATCCAAAAAAGAGAATACAAAATTTATAACAACAATTAAGGTTATATTAAATTAGTTATGAAAAATATTTTAATTATAGGGTGTGGTTTAATTGGATCTTCATTATTAAGATCAATAGCTGATAAAAAAATAGCAAAAAAAATATTTATTTATGAAAGATCTAAATCAAATATTTTAAAAATTAAAAAATTAAAATTACCATGTGAAGTTTCGGTTGATTTTAAAAAAATTATCCCGAATCTAGATCTAATAATATTTTGTACTCCATTAGGGGAATACGAAAAAATAATTTTAAAAATAAACAAATATCTATCATTTAAAACTATCATTACAGATGTTGGTTCATCTAAAGAAAAGTCCATGGAATTAATTAAAAAGAAACTAAAAAAAGGAATATTTTGGACATCAAGTCATCCTATAGCTGGATCAGAAGTTAGTGGGCCCGATCATGGTGTGAAAAACTTATTCTTTAATAAATGGTGCATATTAATAAAGGAAAAAAACACGAACAGGAAGCATCTTAAAGTACTAAGTAAGTTTTGGAAAAAAATTGGTTCTAGAGTTGCAATTATGGACTCAAAAAAACATGACACTGTCTTTTCTATGACAAGCCACTTACCTCACTTAATTGCATATAACTTAGTTAAAACTGCAACAGATTTTGAAAAAAAAAAAAAATATGAACTAATTAAATTTAGTGCTGGAGGCTTGAGAGATTTCTCAAGAATTGCTGCATCCAACGAAATTATGTGGAGGGATATATTTTTTAATAATCAAAAAAATATTTCAAAAGCTATAGACTTGTTTATTAAAAATTTACTTTCATTTAAAAAAGATATTCAATCTAAAAATAATAAATCTATTATTCAAAAATTAGTTAATACAAAAAAAGTTAGAAAAAAAATAATTAAATTAAAACAAGATATTAATAAACCAGATTTTGGTAGAAGTTAATATTTTATAGAAGATATTTTTTTCACTTTTAGTTTTACTGTTCTTTCAATTCTATCTATTGTCTTTGCTATAGGCATAATGATAACTTTCTTTTCTGGACCATATGCGTGAATTAGTTCTTTAGAATTAATAGAGATAGCAACATGACCCTTCCAAAATATAATGTCACCCTTGTGAAATATTTTTTTTTTAGTATTTTTTATTGAATATTTTATTTGGTCCTTTGTATCTCTAGGATAAAATTTATTATTATAGTAATAAAATAATTGTAAAATAGCTGAACAATCTATTCCTTTGTAAGTTTTACCACCCCAAATATATTTAGTATTTAAAAATAATTTTAATATTTTTAAATAATCTTTTTCAATATGATCAATTTTTTTAACATCATTTTTTTTAATCCACTTATCTTTTTCAAATTCTATAAATTTTTTATTTTCTTGAATTATTGAAATTCTTGATGCAAAGGGTAAAAAATTTTTTGTCTTATCATTTGGTTTATTGAAAATGCTAGTCTTTAACACAAATATTTTATGAGTTGGTTGATAACTATTTGTATAATTTTTATTTTTTATGTAGCCAATATAATTATCAAATAATGTTTTTATTTTTACCCAATTCTTAGTCTTAGATAAAATCTTAAATTTTTCACCATATATAATTTGAGAAGTAACCTCAGAAACATGAGATGGTTTCTTATATATATTTGAAAGAGATTTTTTGTAATAATAATTATTTTTCACGTAGTTTTAGTTTATCTTTAATGAACCATAAACAAATTAAAGACGGTATTACCATAATGGCAGTTAAGATAAAAAATACTCCCCAGTCTCCATTTAACCAATCTACCAAAGCACCAGATGATGATGCCAGAAGCGTTCTTCCAGCTGTTCCTACTGAGGCAAGTAACGCATATTGAGTTGCAGTATAGGTTCTGTCTACCAACAAGGAAATAAAGGCTACAAATGCTACAGTGGCAAAGGCAGCTGCAATGTCGTCAGATATTACAGATATCCCAAAAACTAATTGGTGATTAGAAGTTTCGATATGCCATGTCCATAGTATAAAATTAATATCAAATTCATAAATAATTAATGATATTGTTTGGGTATACCAACTAAGAAAAGAAAATAAAAGATTTGTTAACGCCATCAATATTCCTGCAACAAACATTGTTTTTATAGATCCAGCTCTCATTGCTAGTATTCCACCTATTAATGTAAAAACGACAGTTGTTATCCAACCAAAGGCTTTTGAAAATATAGCTATTTCTGATTTAGAAAATCCAATTTCTTTATAAAAAACTATAGACATACGCCCTAAAAATGCCTCACCTACTTTGAATAAAAAGACGAAGCCCAAGATTCCAATAGCAATTGAAAATCCATTTTTTTTGAAAAAGCTTATTACTGGTCCACCTAAAGTACCACTTATCCAGGCAATCAGTTTAGTTATAATATTTTGCGAACCAAATTTATTTTCGATTATTTTATCAGTTTCTTTTTGTTTTTTCTCTCTATCAGTAGAAAGTGGCTCATGAACAAACATTAATCCTATATTCATTAAAATAACAACTACTCCTAAAACTAAAAAAGTCATTTGCCAATAATTAATTATACCAATGTTTTCAAAATGTTGTGCTGTAAACAAGGCTATTACACCACCTAATTTATATCCGCTCCACCATCCAACAACAGCCATAGCAGCACCAGCAGCCATTGATTTACTTTCGTGCTCGCCTATTTGTTCAATTCTTAAAGCGTCCACAGTAATATCTTGTGTAGCTGAAGCTATAGCAATAATTAAACCAACTGTAATTAGTAGTGCTAGATTTTCTGTAGGATTAATAAAACTCCAGGTAATAAGACAAATTAGAATTGCAATTTGCATTAAAACTATCCAGCTTCTTCTATGACCAAGTTTTTTAGTAAGAAAAGGTATTTGCAATCTATCTATTAAAGGTGCCCATAAATAGTTAAAAGCATAAACTCCAAATATCAAACCAGCCCAACCAATTGTTGATCTGCTCAAACCCTCTTCTTTAAGCCATAGACTTAAACCACTACCTATTAAAACCCATGGAAAACCAGAGATTGCTCCGAGCAATAAAATTCTAAGCATTCTTCTGTCAAAGTAGATAGAAAAAGTTTCTGATAGTGTTTGTTTTTTTATTTCAACCATAATTAGTTTCTCCAAAACGATGGTAGAAACAAGACTAGTATAGCAAATAATTCCAATCTACCCAATATCATTCCTAGACTTAAAATCCATTTAGACATTTCTGGTAAACTTGAAAAATTACCACTAGGGCCAATTGTGGAGCCTAATCCTGGACCAACATTTGAAATTGATGTTGCAGCTCCCGAGATTGAAGTAACAAAATCGAGACCACTTAAAGATAAAAATGCAGTTATTAAAAAGAATATAACCAAGTAAAGAAAAATGAATGAAATGATGGAAGCCATAAATTTATCATCAACAGTATTTTT
>Ga0307986_10001945_pt1 | contig 14884 bp, 13 predicted proteins | sample EllFjometageno82_FD_203170 | JGI IMG/M metagenome (GOLD analysis project Ga0307986, IMG submission 203170) | Marine microbial communities from Ellis Fjord, Antarctic Ocean - #82 | ecosystem: Environmental > Aquatic > Marine > Unclassified | place: Southern Ocean | collected 2014-10-09
TGCTTTTTCTACAACTCCGGCTTTAACACCAAGGTCCACAAGTTCACCTGTTTTACTTATTCCTTTTCCATACATAAGATCAAATTCTACTACCTTAAATGGTGGTGCTACTTTATTTTTAACTACCTTAACTCTAGTTGAGTTACCAATAATTTCATCTTTGTCTTTTATTGCTCCTATTCTTCTAATGTCTAGTCTTACGGATGAATAAAATTTTAAAGCGTTTCCACCTGATGTTGTCTCAGGGTTTCCAAACATCACACCAATTTTCATTCTTATTTGATTTATAAAAATTACCATCGTGTTTGATTTAGAAACAGACCCAGTTATTTTTCTTAAAGCCTGACTCATTAATCTTGATTGAAGACCAACGTGATGATCTCCCATTTCACCTTCTAATTCTGCTTTCGGCGTAAGAGCAGCTACTGAATCAATAACAAGTACTGATATTGAACCAGATTTAATTAACGTGTCCGCTATTTCTAAAGCTTGTTCACCTGTATCTGGTTGACTGATTAACAACTCTCCAGTTTTAACACCTAATTTTTTTGCATAAATAGGGTCTAGTGCATGCTCAGCATCAACGAAAGCACATATTCCACCTTTTTTTTGTGCCTCTGCTAAAACTTGTAATGCTAGTGTTGTTTTTCCAGATGACTCTGGTCCGTAGACTTCTATAATTCTTCCTTTTGGTAAGCCACCAATACCAAGCGCTAAATCCAAGCTTAAAGAGCCTGTTGATACTGCCTCTATATCTAATGCTTGTTGTTGGCCAAGTTTCATTACTGAACCTTTGCCGAAATTTTGGTCTATTTGGCTAATAGCCGCTTCTAAAGCCTTATTTTTTTCTTTTAGTTCTTGCTCTTTTTTACTGTCAGACTTTACTACTTTTAGGTTATTTTTTATCATTTTTTATCCTTTTTTTTGTTCGAATCGTTGAATTCAATGTACACACTTTGTTCTTTTTGTACAAGTATTAAAATTGAAGGTAAAAATTTTTATTATTTAAGGTTATTTAAGGTTTTTTAAGATTTCTTAGAGTTAATTCACCCATGATTGATAAAAGTTCAAAATTTGACACAGCAAAATTTCTTTCTGCTTTTGCATTACTTATTCTTGCGTCCAAAAGCAAGCTCCTAGATTGGATAACCTCAAGTGTTGTTCGTGTATTTCCGGAATCATACTCCAATGTAATTCCTTCGCTTGCTATCTCTGCGGCTTTAACTTGAGCTTTTGTAGCTTTCAAAACACTTTCAGATGACTGATATGTTGACCATGCGTTTGCAGTATCTGTTTTAGTTTCATTGATAACATCTTGTAACATTAGATTACTCTGTTCCTTTTTGAACTTTGACTTCTTAAGTGAAGAGTGGTTTTTACCTCCTTTAAAAAGAGGGATAATCACTGTGGCTTTGAGGGTTTCCTGTTCTGTGTCATCAACAGTAGAACTAAAGCTGTTGTTTTGAGATTGAGTATAGTTAACAGACGCTGACGGAGAAAATTTAGATTTTTCAATTTTTACATTTTTTTTTGATATTTCGTAGTCTAGTCTAGCTAAAAGCAGTTTTGGGTTATTTTTTTTAGAAAAACTTAAAGCTGAATTCAGACCTGTTGGAAAGTTCAAGCTTAGGTTTTTTATTGAGTTTTCTTTAATAACCTCTTTTGGAGCTGGTAATCTAATTATTCTTTCAAAATTACTTTTTGCAGTTAAAAGCTCTGTTTCCGCTGCAATAAATTTTGCACTTGATCCGGCTAGCGATGACTCGGACTGAGCTAAATCGGTTAAAGTAATTTCACCTTTTTGAAGACGTAAGCGATCTGATTCTACTTGTCTTTCAAATAAATCAACGTTTGCTAAATTAAATTTAGTATTTTTAATTTTATAAGATAAATCGTAATAAGCAACAGCGGATTGCAGCAAAATTTGCTGTTCTACACTTATCAGTTTAAGTGCCGCTCGATCTGACTCTAATTTAGATTTTTTTATCGAGTTGTAACCTTGAAAACCTTGAAATATTTTTTGATCAACTGAAACTGACTGTGTCGTTGTTTCACTGTTTGTGTCAGGTAACGTTGCTCCTAACTGGTTTGTTCTATTGGAGCTTTGTTTGCTACTTTGACTGCCTAGAATAGAAATACTAGGAAAAAATTCACTTCTTGAAATATTTATATTTTCTTTAATAGCTTTATAGTTTTCTCTCTCAGCGTTTAAAACTGGATTGTTATTATGTGCACTTTCCAGGTAAATTAAAAATTCTGCTGCATAAAGTACATTTGAGCTAAATACAAAGAAAAAAATAATAATAATATATTTCATTTTAATTAAACTTGATTTTTTTAAACATATGTTTCTTGTTAAGATAAAGAACTGCGTAAGCTTTTTTAGTTAAAATCATAAGCATTTGTTTGGTTATTCGTTCATAATACATAATAAATTTCTTAATCTCTGCTGGAGACATAATTTTTTTACCTCTAGAAGTCAACTGGAGTTTTTTTTCTTGTAATAACCTCCAATTATAAACACATTTAAAATTTGGAACTTTTAAAAAAATTAATTTATCTATTTTATTAAAAATTGTTGCATATTCATTTTTTAATTCATGGTTAACTTTTGATCTCCATATTAAATTTGGATCATTTTTTTTTTCTAAAATATTTACTGCTTTTCTTAAATTTTTTTTTCCTTGAGGTTTTGCCCCAACGCACCAACCTTCAAATATTATAATTTGTGGTTGCTTTTTAACTTTTTGCCAATTTTTTTTTGGGAACCGATCGTCTCTTGACTTATCAAACTGAGGAATACTTAGTGGCTTAAAATTTTTCCTAGTTAAATTAAAAAATATTTTTTTTATTAGACTTGTATCGTGAGTTCCAGGAACTCCTCTGGTTTTAAAAAGTTTATGAACTTTTTTAGATAATTTTATTCTTTCTGCTAATGTTTTATAAAAATCATCGATTGAAAAAAAAACTACATTTAAATTATATTTTATTTCTAGAATTAATTTTATAATTTGCGTAATAGTACTTTTACCTGCGCCTTGCCCACCTGCGAGTCCTATAATTCTAATTTTTTTATTTTTTTCATAATCTAAAAAAATTTTTTTACATATGGGCAGATAAAATTTATTTAGTTGCGCAAGTTTATTGGGGAAGGGCTTACTTTGAGCTTCCTGGATTTTAAGGAAGTTCAAATATTTTTTTTTTAAAATATTAGTTAATATTGTTTTATGCATTTTGTAGAGCACGTTCTAAAAACTCTAATCGGTCTTGTCCCCAAAATAATTCATTATTAAAAATATAAGTTGGTGCACCAAAAACATTTTTTTTCACAGCTTCTTCAGTATTTTTCTTGTAAATATTAGTAACTTTTTCTGATTTTGCTAATGTAGACAGTTCTTTAAAATTAATTTTAAAACTATTACTTAATATTTCAATATTTTTCTCATCAGAAATATCTTTTTCATCACTCCACAATTGTTTTAAAAGTCCGTGCCCAAAAACTAATTTTGTACCCAATAAGCTTGCAGCTATCGTAAATTTTGCAGGCAGATGAGGATCTTTAGGGGGGAAAAATTTTGGGTTAATATTAATTTTAATATTTAAAAATTCGCTCCATCTTTTGAGCTCATCTAATCTGTACTTTTGTCTTTGTGGTGATCTTTGTGGCACAGGCACACCCCCTGTTTTAGTGAATATTCCCCCAACCAAATCACAAGGTTTTTCAATTATCTCCACATTGTATTTAATTGCAATAGATTGGAGCTTTGTGGACCCTAAGTATGCAAATGGTGACGGTACAGCAAAATAATATTCGATTTTCATAATTATTAAATGATTAAATCTTTTTTATTTGTTTAAGCAAACATTTATGAGAACACATGTTGTGTAACTTATCCACAATTAATCGATATCTAGATCAAATGTTCACCTTTTGATTCTCTTTTGATTCTAATACGGACTCATTTTACAACTATTTGGTGTGTAAGGTCATGGATATTCTTAATGTTCAACTCGCTATTTCTTAGTTCTTTTTCACTTTCTCTGAATGAGACTATAAAAATAAATAAATTAAATAAAACTACAGAGGTTTGAAAAAATAAAGAATTGAAATTAATAACGTCATGCAAATATTGAAGTAGCAACAATAGGATAATTGACTTTAATAAAACCTTATACTTAAATACAGCTATAATAGACAAAGAATGAATTATAAGTTTAAAAAAAGACATTTGCGAAGGACCAAAATATCTCACTCCTCTGATAGAATTTACTTCAGTGTAGTTTTTAATATATTTTTTGAAAGACCCAGAAAAACTACTCCATAAGCTTGCTTTAGTTGATAGCGTTTCTAAATCATTTTTTGTCAAACAACTATAATTGCCAAAATTAATAAGATTTCCTGTTGTCAGCAAAGTTAAATACTTGTGCGTTTGATAAAGTAATTTAAATAATGGGCCCTCAGATCTTTTTATACGTTTCGCTACTATAGAGACCTCAGGTTTTTGTTGTGCTTTACTAACTAATAATTTTATTTCTTCAGGTCTATCTTCGCCATCTCCATCCATTAGAATAGCATAATCTAGATCTGAATCTTTTGATAAGTATTTTATACCAAAAGCATTGCATCTTGCGTGACCTCTATTCTTGTTCATGTGAATAATTTGAATAGAACCAATATGAGACGGAATTTTTATTTCTAGATTCTTGATTGTAGAACAGTCATCAACAATAACGCAATTAAACATAGCGCCTTGAATATTTTTTATATTCTTATTTATATTGATTAAAAGCTTCTCTAGGGATTCCCAGTCATTGTAGACAGGTATCAAAATGGTGAATTTTTTCATCTTGTTCCAATCATACATATGCCTTGTAGTTTAATTTTACCAAACTCACCTGGACAAACTGATTTTAGAACATCTGCATTACCTGTGTAAATTACCCCGCCTTCTAATTTTAAATTTTTTAATTCAGGGCTTAAATTATTGAACCATCGTGGCCTTGATTTAAGATGGTAAGATAAATTTCCACCTAACCATTCATCACCTACAACTACATCAATTTTATTTGTGAAATTTTTATCCCACCTTGTTTGAACTAGATAAGCAATTTCTTTACCAGGAAAATCAGTTCTTTTGGTATCTTTAGAAAAAGACACATACAAATAGATTGCGGGTGAAAAAATAAAAATAAATAAGAAAACTATTGTAAATCTTTTCAGGTAATTCAAATTAATTTTAAATTTAAAAATATAAACAAAAAACAAACCCAAAAATAAATAGAATGGTGTCATCCACATAGTTCTTATGTTCGCGCCAAAAATCAATGAAGTTAAAAACATTAATAAAATTGGGCCAAGTACTACGGAAGTCAAGTAAACTAACTTTTCATCACGATAATCAAATTTAAATTTAAATTTAAATTTTGTGACAATCAAACCCATTAAACCGAAAAAAGGGAGTAAGATTCCTATTTGTTTAAAAGTAAATTTGAAAGGATAGAATAAATGATCTAAAAAGTTAACACTTTCAAGACCTGTTCGTTTAAGTCCATAAACAATTGTTTTAAAATTATTATCAACCAACCATATAAAATGTGGCGTTAAAACTAGTAAAAAAACTAGTATTGAAATAAAATATTTATAATTAAATTTTTTAATTCTCATCAATTTAAAAATGAAAAATATTAACATTCCAAGTAGTAGATAAACGAACAAGTATTTTGATAAAATTCCTAGAGCTGCAAACAATCCAAGTAAGGCCCAATTTTTTATTTTATCGTCTTTAATACATTTCCAAAAATAATAGACGGTTAAAGTCCAAAAAGGCATTTGACAAATATTTACATTAAATTCCGGTGTCGTAAAATTATAAAAAAGTACTCCCTCAAGAAGAAGAACTGAAAGCAATGCATGTACTTCATTTTTTAAAAACTCTTTAGCTAATTTAAAAATAACAACAAAAGAAAATACGACAAATATCTGGCTTAATAAATAGTATGCCCAATCTTGTCTGCCAAAAATTTGGTAAAAGATTTCAGGAAAAAAGGCACTTAAAGGGGGGTGTTTTTCAAAACCCCAGTTTAAATTACTTCCCCACGCTAAAGCCTCTATAACGTCAAGAGGTAAGTTTGTATTTGAGATTAAAGGAACAAGAGTCCAGACAACCAAATGCATGAAAAGAAAAAGGTTAAAGAGCAAGGAAATATTTTTTTTTTTAATCATTTTTTCTTAAATTTATACAATTTAAAGTCTATTGACACGTAAAATTTGAAACATATACTCCCCTCTTTTTAAAATATGATAAAAAAACCTAATAAAAAACCTGTAACAAAACCTGCAATAAAAATTGCCAGTAAACCTTTGGTAAAAACTGAAAAAATATCTGCCAGTAAACGATATATACCTAATAGTAAAGAAAAGTATATGTGTGCCAAGCAAAAGCAGTTTTTTAAAGAAGAATTATTTCGTTGGAAGAATGATATTATTAGATCTAACAGTTTAACAAACCTTTTAAATTCTTCTGACGGTAGTGTTTCATCTGCGGATATGATTGATCAAGCATCATCGTACACGGACAAATCTGTTGAAATGAAAGCTCTCGCTCGTAGCAGAAAACTAATTGAAAAGATTGAGTCTGCATTACGAAGGATTAAAGATGGTACTTATGGATATTGTGATGAAACTTCTGAGCCGATTGGACTAAAAAGACTTATAGCAAGACCTGTTGCAACACTTTCAATTGAGGCTCAAGAAAGACATGAGCGAGACGAAAAAATATTCATTGAAGACTAAGCATTAGGAATTTTTTCACTTTTTTCAAAAAGATCATAACCTTTTTGAACTGCTTCTCTTTTTGAAATTAATTCATACCATCTTGTTAGGTTTTTATAATTTTTAAGTCCAATATCATGCCAATCATGCCTTGCTATCCAAGGAAAAGTTGCGATATCTGCTATAGAATAAAAATTCCCAGCTAAATAATTTACTTCGGCTAATCTGTCGTCTAATTCTTTATAAATTCGTGTACAAACTTTAAAATATCTTTCTTCTCCAAATTTACTTTTGCCTGGGTTGTAGTGATGAAATTGATGGTGTTGACCTAGCATAGGCCCTACATAGGCTGCTTGGGCCATTAACCATTGGTTAATGTTTGTTTTCTCGTTTTGATCGTAAAACTTTTCACTTTGTTCTCCCAGATAAACTAAAATAGCACCAGACTCGAATAGACTGATGTTATTTTTATGGTCTTTAATTACTGGTATTTTACTAAATGGGCTTATTTTTTTAAATTCAGGTTTAAATTGATCGTCTTTAGATATGTCAATTAAAGTTACTTTATAATCATATTTAATTTCTTCGAGCATAATAGAAATTTTTTTTCCGTTAGGAGTATTGGCCGTAAAAAGTTCAATCACTTTTTAGGCCTAGTCTGTCATGAATATTTTTTGAGGCTGTGGTAAATTCAAATCTATATGTTTCATTAGGCTTGGCTCTCTTAAAGCAAGCTCTTGCAGCTAAAGCTCCTTCGTGAAAACCAGATAAAATAAGCTTTAATTTGCCTGGATAAGTGCAAATATCTCCAATAGCAAAAATACCTTCTTTGTTGGTTTGAAAAGTTTCAGTGTTAACTGGAATAGTTTTTTTATCAATGTTTAAACCCCACTCAGCGATTGGTCCAAGCTTCATAATAAGACCAAAAAAACTTAAAATATAATCGGTCTTAATTTTTTCTAACTTTCCATTCTCATGTTTAATTTTAATTCCTGTCATAGTCTTGTCACCCTCAATAGAGTCTAAGTTACAAGGCGTTTTTATTAATATTTTTCCCTCTTTTTCTTTTAGCTTTACTTCATTTAAAGTGTGGGCAGCTCCTCGAAACTCTGATCTTCTGTGTATTAAAGTAACTTCATTTGTTTTTGAAAGTTCTAAAGCCCAGTCTAATGCTGAATCACCTCCGCCAAAGATTGAAATTTTTTTATTTTGAAATAGGTTTTTATTAGCCACAGAATAAAAAATTTGACTTCCCTCAAATTTTTCAGCTTCTTTGAGTGTAAGTTTTCTTGGTTCAAATGAGCCTACGCCACCAGCAATAATAACATTGGGTGCTGAGAAAATATTTCCTTTGTTTGTTTTTAAGATCCATAAATTATTTTCTTGTTTTATTTCCTCTACTCTTTGGTTTAAATGAAAATTAGCTTTAAATGGAGCTACTTGTTTTAATAAACCATTTGTCAATTCTTCTCCTGTACACTCTGGAATAGCTGGAATGTCATAAATAGGTTTGTCTGGATAAAGCTCTATACATTGACCACCTGCTCGATCTAAGTTGTCTATGATTTCACATTTCAATCCAATGATTCCTAGCTGATGAACTGCAAACAAACCTGTTGGGCCTGCTCCAATTATAATTGCATCAGTTTTTATCATCTAACTTTGTTTTATAGGTGTTGTAACTTCTAAACCGTCAAGATCATTCGAAACAATAATCTGACAACTCAATCTACTATTTTTTTTTGGCTCATAGGCCATGTCAAGCATATCTTCCTCTGCTTCATTAATTTTTTCTAATTTATTTAACCAATTTTCTGAGACATAAACATGACAAGTAGCACAAGCCATTGAACCCCCACAGTCAGCATCTATTCCCTTGACGTTATTTTGTAAAGCTCCCTCCATAACAGAAAGGCCTGTTGGGACCTCAACCGTATTTTTTTTACCATCATGTGTGATATAAGTAATTTTTGGCATTAAGCTGAATATAGGTATTAAAAATAATAGGGCAAGGGTTTAAAGTTTCGCACTTTTAAGCCCTTAAATTAGCTTTATCTCTAAATAGTAAATTAATTATTATGCTGTTTTTGTTAGATTTTTTATTTTTTATGATGATAATTAATTATAATTAAAAATTAAAAGTAGAGTATTAAATTGTCTAAATATAAAGAAGTTTATAATTCATCAATAAAAAATAAAGAAGATTTTTGGAAAAAAGTTTCTGAGGATATTTTTTGGTATGAAAAACCAACAAAAATTTTAAATACTGAAAATCCTCCTTTTTATAAATGGTTTGAAGATGGTGTGACAAACACTTGTTACAACGCTTTAGATCATCATATAAATAATGGTAGAGGGGAAAAGGTAGCAATCATTTATGATAGTCCTATTACAAATACACAAAAAAAAATTACTTACAGTGAATTAAGGGACAAAGTTGCTTTGTTTGCTGGGGCATTAAAAAAACAAGGTGTCGTTAAAAAAGATAGAATTATTATTTATATGCCCATGATTCCTGAAGCAATAATTGCTATGCTAGCTTGTGGAAGAATTGGAGCAGTACATTCGGTTGTTTTTGGAGGTTTTGCTGCAAATGAACTTGCAAGTAGGATAGATGACTCCAAAGCAAAGTTAATTGTTTCAGCTTCATGTGGGTATGAACCTGGCAGAACAGTTGAGTACAAACCGCTTTTAAATAAAGCAATAGAGTTAGCAAAACATAAGCCGAAAAAATGTATTATCTATCAAAGAGAAAAATTTAAAGCAGAACTTGATAGTGTTACCGATATTTCTTGGGAAGATTCTTTAAAAGATGCTGAGCCAGCAGATTGCGAGAAAATGAAAGGAAGTGACTATGCGTATATCCTTTACACGTCAGGTACAACTGGATTGCCAAAAGGAATTGTGAGGGATATTGCGGGCCACATAGTTGCCTTGAAATGGACCATGAAAAATATTTACAATATTGATCAAGACGATGTGTGGTGGTCAGCAAGTGACATTGGTTGGATTGTAGGTCACTCTTATATTGTCTATGCACCTTTGTTCTATGGATGCACAACAGTTCTATTTGAGGGTAAGCCTGTTGGAACGCCTGATGCTGGAGTCTTTTGGAGAGTCATTTCAGAATATAAAGTCAAGTCTCTTTTCACAGCACCGACAGCTATTAGAGCTATTAAGAAAGAAGATCCTAATGGGGAGTTTTTTAAAAAATATGATTTAAGTAAATTTGAAAAGTTATTTCTTGCTGGTGAACGAGCTGATCCAGATACAATTAAATGGTTTGAGAAGCTTTCAAAATCTCCTGTCGTAGATCATTGGTGGCAAACTGAAACGGGTTGGGCAATATCAGCTGACTGTACAGGGATAGAATCTTTTCCAGTTAAATATGGATCTGCTTTTAAAGCCGTGCCTGGCTATGACATAAAAGTATTAAACCCAGAAAGAAAAGAAGTTAAACCTGGTGTTATGGGAGATATTGTTATTAAGCTTCCTTTACCTCCTGGAACATTCCCTACTCTTTGGGAGGCAGATGACAGGTATAAAATTAACTATATGTCGACTTATCCTGGTTATTATCAAACCTATGATGCGGGGCATATTGATGAAGATGGCTATGTTTGGATTATGTCACGCACAGATGATATTATTAATGTTGCAGGGCATAGGTTATCTACCGGTGCAATAGAAGAAGTGCTAGCGGAGCACAAAGATGTCGCTGAATGTGCTGTCCTTGGAATAGCAGATAAAATTAAGGGTCAAATTCCAATAGGTTTGCTTGCCTTAAAAACAGGAGTTACTAAAGATAAAAAAGAAATTACTGATGAATGTGTAAAAATGGTTAGAGATAAAGTTGGTCCAGTTGCAGCTTTTAAAATTGCAATTATTGTTAAAAGACTTCCTAAAACAAGATCAGGGAAAATTTTAAGAGGAACGGTTAGAAAAATTGCTGACAATGAGCCTTATAAAATACCAGCTACTATTGATGATCCAATGATCCTAGAAGAAATAAAAAAAGATTTAATAGAAAATAATATATTAAAAGTCTAAAGGTTGGCCTGAGCCTTCGATATTAACTTTTCCGTCAGACATTACTATTTTACCATTAATAATTGTCACCACCGGAAAACCTTTTACAGCAAAGTTGTTAAATGGGGTCCACCCACATTTACTTACAATCATTTCATCTTTGATAATTTTTTCTTTATTCATGTCTACTATTGTTAAATCTGCATCGAAATTTTCTTTAATATAGCCTTTATTCTTTATACCAAAAATTTTACAAGGATTTTCACACATTAATTTAATTAATTGCTCTAAGCTCAATTTTTCATTATTAACATGATTCAACATAACTGGTAGAATGGTCTGCACTCCGGGCATACCCGAGGGGGAGGCAGGATATTTTTTTTTCTTATCTGTCTTTGAGTGTGGGGCATGATCGGAACCTAAAACATCGACAACAGAATTTTTAACAGCTACCCATAATCTATCGTAATGTTCTTTTTTTCTAATTGGTGGGTTCATTTGAGCAAATGTTCCTAGCTTATCGTAACAATCTGGTGCGTATAAAGTTAGGTGTTGTGGTGTTATCTCAAATGTTACATTTTTTTTATGCATTGCTAAAAAATCAACTTCATCTTTTGTAGTAACATGTAATATATGAATTTGTTTGTTATATCGTTCTGCTATTCTGACAACTCTACGAGTAGATGAAATAGAAGACTCTGCATTCCTCCATTCTGGATGGGAATGAACATCTCCTTCTTTAATAAATTTTTTTCTTATGTTTAATATTTCTTCATCCTCAGAGTGGATAGAAACTATTCTATCACTTTGAGAAATAACTTTCTCAATATCAGCTTCCTTATCAACTAATAGATTGCCAGTTGAAGAACCCGCAAAAAGTTTAACACCACAACAACCCTTCAAGCCTTTTAGTTTTGAAAGTTGTTCAACATTTTCAGGTGTGGCACCAAAATAAAAAGCATAATTACAATGCATTCTATTTTTTGCTAAGTTTAGTTTTTTATCAAACTCAACTAAATTAGAAGTTGGTGGGTTAGTGTTAGGCATTTCAAATACTGAGGTGATACCACCAAGAACTGCTGCCCTACTTCCGCTTTCTAAATCTTCTCTATCTGTTGAACCAGGCTCTCTAAAATGTGTTTGTGTATCGATTATTCCAGGTAAGATTAATTTATCTGAAGCATCTATTGCTTCACACCCATTTACTTCAATTTTTCCAATTTTTTTAATTTTATTGTCAACTAAAGCAATGTCGGTTTTCTCTAATTTACCATTAATGTAGCAGGAGCCATTTTTAATAATTAAGTTATAATTTTCAGACATGTTTACCTAAATATATTATACATTGTAAACTTGCAAACATGGAAAAAAATCAAATCGTCATACTTGAAGATCGAGGTTTAATTGCCGTTGAGGGTCTTGATGCTCAAGATTTTCTACAAAATATAATTAGCAATGATATTGAAAAAGTAAGCAAATCTAACTCAATATTTTCAGGAATTTTTACCGCACAAGGAAAATATTTATATGAATTTTTTATTATAAAAAATAATGATAGTTACTTTTTAGATTGTGATAACGCTTTTAAAGAAGATCTTATTAAACACCTTTCAAAATACAAACTGAGATCTAAAATTAAGATTAAAGACTTATCGTCATCTTACGTAATAGGAGTAACTAGCGAAGAAAAATTTAAAGAAATTCAAAATGAAGTGGCTTCTAAAGAAAAAACTATAATGTACAGAGAAAGTCCTTTTTTTCTAGATACACGCTCATCGAAGTTGGGAGCTAGAATTTTATCAAGTCTTGAAAAATTACATCTTACAATAAAAAAATTAGGTTTAAAGATTATAGATAAATCTAATTATTTAAAGACTGCCCACACAGAAGGTATACCTATTCAAGGAATAAAAAATCTTCAGGATAAACTGTTTAGTTTAGAATCTAATTTTGAAGAGTTAAACGCTATTGATTTTAAAAAAGGTTGCTATGTTGGTCAAGAGAACACTGCAAGAATGAAATTAAAAAATAAAGTCAGACGAAGACTTGTTCCAATTATTACAAAAGATACTTTAAAAATTTTAGATGAAATAAAATTTAAGGAACAAGCAGTAGGAAAGGTATTAATCGATGGTGCGTATCCCTTTGCTTTAATAAAGCTTTTTGACCCAGTTTTTTCAGAATTTTATAAAGAAGATTTAAAAATTAATGAAACTGATGTTCGGATATTAATCCCTTCTCATTTTAAGTTTTAAAATGGAAATCAATATTTTGTTTTTTATCTGTGTGGTTCCTGCAATTATTATCTTTGGTATTGCTAAGTCAGGATTGGGTGGTTCAATTGCTCTAATCTCTATTCCATTGATGACTGTTGTTATGCCTTTGGGGCAAGCTTTGGCGGTTATTTTACCAATACTTATTCTTTCAGATTTTATTGCCGTGTATAGATTTAGAGAAGAATTTGATCTTAGTACATTAAAATTAATAGTTCCATTTTCTGCTGTTGGAATTTTTGTTGGCTCTATAACATTCTCATATTTTTCAGAAGATCTGTTAAAGTTTATTGTGGGTTTAATGGGATTTCTTTTTTCAGCTCACTATTTTTTATTAAAAAAAAATAAACTTACTCCTACTAAAAAATCTTTTTTAAAAGGTAGCGTCTGCTCAATCGTTGCTGGATTTACAAGTTTTTGTGTTCACGCAGGTGGTACACCAACAAGTATTTATCTTCTACCTTTGAGAATGAAAAAAGAAATATATGTTGGAACAAGAGTTATATTTTTTACATTTGTTAATTTGATTAAATTTCCTTTTTACATAAGTCTTTCTATGATTACGGTTGAAAGCTTTAAACAATCTATGATGCTTTTTCCACTTTCAGTTGTGGGAATTTTAATTGGTTATCAAATTTTAAAATATGTTGAAGAAAATTTATTCTACAATATAATTTATGCACTTATACTAATAACTAGCTCTAGGTTAGTTTATAGCTATATTTTTTAAACTAGTTGCCTAGTTTTGGTGCGGTCGAAGAGACTCGAACTCTCAAGGGCTACCCCACACGGCCCTCAACCGTGCCTGTCTACCAATTTCAGCACGACCGCGTACTATATGCGACAATAAATGAATGACAAATTTACTTCAAGTTGGTACACTGAATAAGTATGTCTACACAACAACAATTTAATAAGTCAACAGCTGAAATTTATAAAAAAATTTCTAGGTCTGTACCTGAAATAGAATGGAAAATTCATGCCCCTCTTATTGAAAAAATTAATAAGCTAAAAATAGAAAAGAATGCCGTTATTCTAGCTCATAACTATCAAACACCAGAAATTTATCACGGTGTTGCAGATATATCTGCTGATTCTCTTGCGCTTGCAGTGGAGGCAGCAAAAACTTCAGCAAGCATCATTGTACTTTGCGGTGTTCACTTTATGGCTGAAACAGCAAAACTTATGAATCCATCTAAAAAAGTTTTATTGCCTGACATGTCTGCGGGTTGTTCGTTATCAGCATCTATTACGGGTGACGATGTAAGATTGCTTAAACAAAAGTATCCAGGCGTTCCTGTTGTTTCTTATATTAATACTTCTGCTGATGTTAAAGCTGAGACAGATATATGTTGTACGTCGGCTAATGCAGTAAAAGTCGTAGAATCGTTGAGTGTTGATAAAGTAATTTTTCTTCCAGATCAATATTTAGCAAATTATGTAGCTAGTAATACAAATGTTAAAATTATTCACGAAAAATTTACAGCACAAGAAGTTGAAGAAGTTAGAGCTGCGAATCCAGGTATTAAAATCATAGCACATCCAGAATGTCCACCTGATGTGATTAAGGCATCTGATTTTGCGGGATCAACATCTGGAATGGCTGACTATGTAAATAAAAATAAACCAAAAAAAGTTATGTTAGTTACGGAATGTTCTATGAGCGATAACGTTGAAGCTGACAATCCTGAAGTAGAATTTGTTAAGCCGTGTAATCTTTGTCCTTATATGAAAAAAATTAATTTAGAGAAAATTTTAGATTGTCTAAAAAATGAGACTAATGAAATTATTATTGATAAAAAAATTTCAG